>ENA-UEQS01002157-UEQS01002157.1-human-gut-metagenome-genome-assembly--contig:-NODE-2157-length-11219-cov-21.109765_pt1 | contig 11219 bp, 7 predicted proteins | sample MGYA00242953_ERZ507953 | MGnify/ENA primary metagenome ERZ507953 (study PRJEB26167, sample SAMN06115474) | human gut metagenome | host: Homo sapiens | place: China:Jiangsu | collected 2016-07-06...
TTTATACTAAGTAACTACAAAGGTAATTTAAAAAACGGAAGCGACAAACCCGGTTTTAAAAAAGTTATGATTATTAGGCTTATGTTTTAGAACTATCAATGATTTGCCGATAGCACCGGAAGCCCGTATCATAGACGAAGCGAAACGGTGCAAGAGTACATTGGCACATGCCATCTGTAATCCGTTTTGGGATGATGCACCCCAACAGGAACCGAATGCGCATTATCCGGCAGATAAAGCGGATGTGTCCGGCAGTTCAGTTGCCGAAGCCACCACCCGTGTGGCCTGTCTTCTGTCGTTTATACGCTCCTTGTATGAGAAGCATCCGGTTGTTGTAACCAAAGACGGAGTTGCTGGGAATATATGGAAGGAGAAGCAATTGTATTCCATCTTGTTTGAAAGGGGAGAATTGCCTCTCGAGAAGTATATCACGACCCGTTTCAGCGGAGGGAAACTTGATCCAGCCTTATAGATGACACTCATGGATTTTCCCTTATTGACAATGAGAACCAAAACGAGTTTATTGATTCGTTCCGCAAATTTGAAGAATTGGATTGGACTGCCGTTGCAACGGACGATGGGTTAGACTACAAAACCTATAATAAGAATAGGAGAAGTAAGCATTACTTTTCAGATGACCTATGGAAGAAAGGCATTAAGAAATTCAGAATCACTCAGCGGAACAGGTGTTTCGGCTATGTGGAGAATGGTGTTTTTTATGTGTTGAGGTTTGATTTGGACCATGAGTTGAGCGATGTGGGGTGATGCTTTGTACAGTCTTGGTGTTATTTTTAATAAGGATAGTAGGCTGTCCAAAAACTTATATCCTGTTATGTGCATTATGCTATGATAAAAGTTCTTGGACAGCTTGATTATACCTTTTCTATTTTAAGTCCTTTTACTAATTAACAAACAATCGTAGATTTATAAAGATTGGCATCTTACTTATTTTCATATACTTTCAGAGGAAAATTTAAGGATTACAAATCCTAATACGCATAATCGGCTGATTATAAATCCGCTGGGAGGATAACATATTTTGCTTTACTTTTTAGTAGTTTGTCTCTACGACAATTCCATTTCCAATAAATTGATATATCGTTTTTCCTCATTTCTTAGTATTATCCCAAATGCATCAAATGCATTCGATTTAAGGAATTGTATATCAACACTATTCCCATTTAATAATGTTATTTTGTTATTTTCGTCAAATTGAAACTCATCTTCAAAATCTATACTGGAATTAGCCCAAATAAAAACTTCGAACAAATGACCTTCTCTTTTATATTTTTTTATTTTTGATTTTTGGAAATATTCTACTTTTTCAATTAATAATGGAGTGTATCCATATAGTTCTTCATCAAATAAGACAATCTTTTCATTGTATCCTTGCCTTTTTGCATAAACCCTTAAAGGTGATTTATCCGTACTTGCAATTGAACCATCTTCGCATAATACCCCTTCAAAATAAACAGAAAATAAAGAGCAATCATCTATAGATAATTGTCCCTTCCAGGATAAATCACTAAACCAATTTTGGTATTTGAAACCAGGAAGATTGTCTATCTCTTTTGTATATTTCTTTAAATAAATAGGTGCATCCATAATCAATGAACTTTTTTAATCAAATCATCCATTTGAGTTTTTATTTTATCAGCATCATAAGGTTTTTTTATAACAATAACCTCGCCTTGCATTTTAGGAGGTAATTGCCCTTGAGCAACAACATTCCTAGCACTTAACTCATTTAATTTTGCTTCCGTTTTCATATCATAGTCAGAGGCTATTTCAATAGCATGAACTCTACCATATTTGTCAATAGCAGTCACGTCAGGACTTCTTTTGGGTGTCGTTGATATCCCAGTAATAGCCTCATAAGACCTATTTAAATGAATTTCAGTAAATTCTCCAGACATAGCTAGTTTGTCAGCTATTTCTTCTGACAATTGAGCATGCCCAGGACCAGTTGTTTGCCCTTTTCCAAAAATTGAAATCCCATTCACTTTTCTTTCTGGAGCTAATCCTAAAACATCAGTCCAATTATTTATATTTTTTACATATGCATAAAGTGTCGGGTTATTTCCTGTCAAACCTATTGGATCTTGACTAATATAGTTTCCAATACTGCTATCGTAGAAACGGAATCGATTATAATATAATCCTGTTTCTTCATCCTCATATTGTCCTTGAAATCTGAATGGACAATCACTCAAAGAACGCCCCTCAAAGGAAGTTACTTTTCCATAAACATCCAATGTACAATCCCAAGTCTTATTCCCATGTTCGTCGAACATCTGGAAGGGTGTACCCAAATAGTCGGACACTATGGAGTATTGCTTGCCGTCCTGTATCTTCGCCGTTGGCACAAACGTGCCTACTTCGAACACCCAGGTGGTAACATATTCTGCCAGTTCTTTTGGAAGGGTGCCTGCTTCGTTCGATTGTAAGCCAACGGCTTTATAGCTCCACTCATGTATAGGTACGTTTCCGTCCCATACCCAGCGTGTAACCTTTCCGAAATACTGCTTGGCGGTGCGTCGTCCCAATGCATCGTAACGGAACTCCACCGGTCTTCCGTCCGGTCGTATGACCTTCTTCAGCATTCCGTTGGAAGCCCACTCGTAGAGCCATCCCGTACCTGTAGCCAGACAGCGGATGCCACGTTCCTTCTCCATGCGCTTCCGGTCGTACCTTACGCCCGTTTCCTGCAACCGCTTGAACTCACGGAAAATGAGGTTTCCCTCATCGTCGTAGTGGTAGAAACAATCCGGGTCCTCCAAAAGTTTTCCACCGGCACCGTATTTGCGGTCCTTTCTGTCCGAAGTCCCGAAGAGGTTACCCACGAAGTCCGGCACGCGGTAAATCACGTCCGTTTCCGAGCCTTGGGTGGTTTCCTGCCGGATAAGGAAGTCGAAACGGTCGTAGTCGTAGCGCATGACCATTCCGGTCAGCTCGTTCTCCTTGGAAAGCAGTCGGTTGGCAATGCCCCACCCATAGCGATACGCTCCACGTTCGATGCCGCCCGACCGTACCGACTTGCGCACCTCGCGCCCGAAACCGTCGCGCTCGGTGCAGACTGTTACGCCACCGGAGAAGGTGCGCTGCACCTCCAACCCCGTGTTGTCACGCACCCATGATGCCTGCCAGCCTTCGCCCGCCTGCATGGTCTGCAGGTTGCCTTCCCGGTCATAGGTATGACGGATGTCCGCTCCCAGACTGCTGGTGATGCGGGTACAGTTGCCTTCGCCGTCATAAGTCCGGCTGACGGTGTATTCTCCCTGTTTTTCCCCGATGACCTGTCCCGTCTTCCTGTCACGGGTGAACTCCAGCAGATTCTCGCTGTTCTTCGCCTTGACAAGCATGCCGTCCTTGTCGTACGTGTAGAGGGAGACCTCCCCGTCATACTGTTCCTCCTTCAGGATATTGTCCAGTCCATCATACTGGTATTCCGTCCATTTTCCTCCGGGACGGTTCACACGGGTGACACGGCCCGCACCGTCGCGCTCGTATTCACGCCGCAGGCCGTCGAAGCCGGTTTCCGTAACGACCTGTCCCAGCCCGTCCAGCTCGAAGAAATAGTTGTCGCCCGCCTCATTGCCGATGCGCCGGAGCTGCAACTCGCTGTTGTAGCCGAATGTAATCCAGTGTCTGTCCTGCTCGCGGCTTTTCAACACCCCCAGCGCCCCATAGGTGAACCTGACCTCGCGGATGTTGTCGCTGGCATGTATCATGTTTCCCATGGCATCGTACTCAAACCGGTGCACGTTGCCGTCCGGCTCTTCCAGCCGTATCAGGTTGTCCGCCCGGTCGTAGGCATAACGGGTCACGTTGCCTTTCACATCCACCGCCTGCACAAGCCTTCCCCTGCCGTCGTACTCCCACCGGCGGAACAGCCCGTTGGGAAACTGCAGCAGCTCCAGGTCGTACCTGTCGTTGAACGTGAGCGTGTAAACCCGGCCCTGTCCGTCCGTTATGGTACGCAATACCCCTCCCTCGTAGGTATATTTCACAGTTTCTCCGCCCGGTGTGGTCCGGCTGACGACGCGGTCCAGTCCGTCATAGTCCCATGAAAGCCTCTTTCCGCCAGGAGTGTAGAGCGAGACGAGGTTGCGGTTGTTGTCATAGTCCAGGAAGGTGTCCTCCCCGTTCTCGTCCGTTATCCGGACCGGCTGGCCGAACTCGTTGTAGGCGGTCTTACGGGTATAGCCTTCGGGATTGACCGTGACCTCCAGCTCCTGAAAGCTGTTGTATTGATGACGGGTAATTCCTCCGTTGGCATCCACTATCTTATAGATGAGTTTGTCCTCACCGTAATAATATTCGGTTTCGGCACTTTCCCCGTTACGAATATGGGTATATCCCTTGCCGTAACGGATGAAATATTCCATCACGCCTCCATCACCCCATGTATGCACACAGCGGGCATTCTCCCCCTTACCTTCATATTCCCAATGGAAGGACATACCCCCTTGGTTGGTGAGCCGTACCAGCAGGTGTCCGCCGGAATAGACGAAATGCTTGCTGACATCCAGCGCATCCAGCGTTTCCACCATGTCGCCCCGGTCATCGTAACGGTAACGGACCAACTTCACCTCCTCGCCATCCTGATTCACGGAAACGCAGAGTACCCGTCCCGACTCGTCGGTTTCCACTTTCAGGAATTCTCCCCGTGAGGATATGATTCCTGCCAGCCTTCCCCCCGAAGCGTATTCGAAGCGGATCCGGAATCCGTCCTTCGTGGAAATGCCTGACACCATGCGGTAACCGAAACGGTTTTCAGGACCGTCAAAGCGGTATTGCAGTCCCCGGATGTCCGTAAGCAGGTAACCCCGGCCATCGAGTGTCCAAGACAACTGTTCCTTGCGGTCAAAATAGGAATCTCCGGGTTTCAGTACGGGCAGGAAAGACTCCCGTCCGTCAGCATGGCGGAATGCGAACGCCCCTTCCTCCAGCTGCCGTATTCCCAGATTGTAGCTGTGGTGCCAGTTGTATCCCAACGGACCGTCCACGGCGGCATCACTGTAATAGGTACGTTCCCATACGACGGGAATCGGACCCGGAAGCTCAAAGTCTGCATTGGTGTGATAGACCCTGCCCGTAGCAGCGTCCACCGGCTCACCGAAAGTCTTGCACTTGATGGGCTGGAGAATGTCCGCCAGCCTGTTCATGCCTTTTTTCCTCAGCCTGTCGATCAGGTTCTGGAAGCGGTCGCCTATCTTCTTCCACATCTTGCCCAAGCCTTTCAGTCCGAACTTCATCGCCAGCGCAAATACATCAATGGTAGGCGGTCCTCCCACAAGCACGGGATTTCCTACGGATGTGATGGTGGAGAGCATGGAAGTGGGGGCAAGCAGGGCCTTGCTCACCTTCCTGGGCTTTCCCTTGCGGGGAATCGTCGGTATTCCCACAATGTTGCATGAGAGTGCCGGATGTGTGAGGGAGGAACATGGCGCACCGTCCGCCAGGACAGTGGAACTGCCCATCCACATCTCGGACTCGGACATACCGCTGACCAACGGGGCCGGATGCAATACAAATGCCGGCAGATGCACGATGCCGATACCTGCCTGCGCAATCCACTGGTTATGCACCTTGACCGACGGAGCCATGCTCTTGAGGATGTTGCACGCCACTCCGGCCACTCCATCAACCGCAGGCGGCATGGCAGCCGCCATGCCGGCCATGAGGTCTGCCATGAGGTCGTACACCTTGCCTACATGAGGCACAGGCATGATGGGAGAGGGAGGGGTAACGGTAGGATGCATGTCTATCCCGATGGACAGGTCGCCGAACTTGGCGACAGGCATACCCGGCATGGAAGGAAGGATTCCGCCCAGACCCGTCTGAATCTCGTCCAAAGCCGCCTTGGAGGCTGAAAAAAGGTCGGCAAAGCCCCGTCTGACGCTGCTGTTACCGGCGGCGTCAGCTATATTCTTGAACACATCTGACATGGTGAGAATTTTTTAGAATGTGAAAAAGAGACAACCGGGCGTTCCAACCGGCACACTCCGGCTGTCCCTGCAAGGACTTACCTATGCATCCTGTGCATAGTCGCTGTTCCAGTCGTTCTCGTCATCCCCTTTTGTACCTTCCAACTTGATGACAAAACTCTTTGCCGGGAAATAAGGAGTCAGGTGAATGTCGAGGAAAATACGGTCTTTCTGCTTCGGATCGCGCTCGAAACGAAGAATCTTGAATTTCTCAATCAAGCGTCCGGGACCCTGTATGCTATCCAAAAACTTGCTGATCTGACCACGCAAATCCCTTTCCGCCTTGCTGTTCCAGTTCTCAAAGGCACGGCGGTTGAGGAAATCCATCAGCACTTTCGTTACCCAATCGAACACACGGACTACGGAATAGGTCTGCAATCCCAAGTTGTCCCCGTTGAACAATGTCTTGGCAGAGAAAGCCATCACCTTGCCGTATTCCTTCACCATCGGAATCAGGCCAATCTTCTCGATTTCGGAAATCTCGCTTTTTTTCAGGTTGAAAGCAACCCCGTCCACCTCGCTCATGGAACCATACTTCTTACCGGCGGTAACCTGTGCCATTACCGTCTTGTACACACTGCCGGCCAATGCCGCAGAAGGAGGAATCAGCAAGTCTTCGGTTTCGCCCAGTTCCGCATAGCATCCCCGTCCTACCAGATAGTTGCAGGTCATACATACGTTGGACTTGTACACATCGCCTCCCGAAAGATTGGAATCAAAGAACATTTCAATGACATCATCCGGTTTTTCCAGATCAGCGAAATCCGTGTAAATCATCACCTTGTTGTCATGCGCAATCTTTGCCCATTTTTCAACAACCTTGTTGGAACCCAAATATCCCGGGATAACCAGCAGGGAATAGTTGGTACGCAAGTCCAAACGGTCATAATTCGCACGAAGCTCGTTAGCAATGGCATCGATAAAGAAGGAGTTGTCCAAATCGGTAAGCTGGCTCATCGAAGCGTTCACAATGGAGATATTCTTGATCTTGTCGGAATCCGTATTCTTGTAGAAGAGCATGACCGTGCGGTAGGACTTCTCCAACTGCCTGACCTCTTCCACCGCTTTCAGCTGGTTCTGGGATAGCAGACCGGACACCGCCGCAGACTTCTTCTGGCACAGTTCCACCATCTCGCTGATGGATTTGTTGCCTTTCAGCATATCGACCCACATCTCAAGCCGTTTTTCCAGTTCCTTGCGCTCAGCCGCCCGTTCGGGGTCGGAAAGGAATATGTTCCGCCGTGCCTTGCGCTCCGGATTCATGTTCTGTATGCCGTCCACGGAAGATTCCAAGACATTGAAACCGCCAAACTTAGCCAGAATCTGCAATTCAGCGTTCAGATTTCTGGACTGCGCCACAGCCTGTTGCTGCTGTACGGCTGCTTCTCTTTGTGTATTCTGTTCGCTCATAACTATCATTCATTAGTGGGGTTAGACTTCTCATTGTTCTTCAAATCATCCAAAATGGCAGAAATCGCATTGACAAACGCTCCACGTGTTTCCGGATTTTCCAGCACCCGTTGCAGCACCTTGTTGGAACGCAACGACTTCTCCATCCTGTCCGCAAACTGCTTTTCCGCATTCAGGCCGGACAAGAATGAACTCTGCTCCGTCATTTTCCTGACAGAAAAATCACCGACATTGTGGAAACGGAAATTTTCCTCTACGGGAGCACCGTCCGCATCCGCGAACTCGATATCTATTTCCGGCCGGAAATGTGCAAAGACTTCGTCAATGTTGGTCAGACCGGCAACCACTTCGGGAGCCACCGGCTCATCCTTCGTCAGCTGTTCCACCAATAAGGTTCGATTTTGTGGAATTTCCGCAATACCTTCGGAAGCGTCAATCTTCACTTCGTTTCCGCCGATTCCATAATTACCAAGATCCATACTTATTCAATTTTAAATTTAAAATATATATTAATTAAATCTCGCTCAACTGAAAAAACTTCCCCTTCTTCTGGCCTTCGCCTGCTGCATATCCGGATTGTCCACCAGTTCCTTCCAATCCTCCCCAATCCATTCGCAGAGCTGCCGTTCCAATATCCCGACATCAATCGGAGCGCGAACCAGCCTTCCCGTATGAAGAGCCAGATACGCCGCATAAACGAACGTGGAACTCCGCCTGATTTCGGCAGAAAGGTAGCTGCCTCCTGCCAGGGCAAGCAAAAAATATTCGAAAGCCTGTTCCATCTTTCCATCCTCATAGCGCAGGAAACCACACATGCGATAGCCTTCCATGACATAATAAGGGTCCTTCTGCATGACGGCTTTTTTAGCCATCATGTCATACAAGGCAACCGCTTCCTCCCGTTTTTTCCCGGCTGTCAGAATGGCCGCTTTCATGGAAACAGCCATTTTCCAATAACTATATCCTGCCGTTTCACCGCCCTGCATCGCCTTTTCCGCCTCCCGGACGGTTTCGTCGCTGTATTTCATGCTATGCTTATATTCCCTGATAGCATAACATGCCTCGGATGCGATAAGCAGAGCGGAAATCCGGATATTCGTATCCTTTATTTCCTGTGCAATATCCAACAGTTTTCGGATTTCCCTGTCCAATAATTTCCAATCCTGCTTTTGTGTAGAATCCATGACAACCGTAACCTGCTGCTTGAACCGATTTTCAGGTGCAATCAGGTCGTTACCGCTATCCGACCGTGCCATCCGGTTATGCAAAGCCGCCGCCATATCGAACTGCGGGCGTATGCAAACCACTTCCCGAGACTCACCCAGCCGGATACTCCTGTTCTTTTTCAAGTCAATAGTTGTCATCCGGATTCCCTGCGGAACACCTTCTTTCAGCACATTGCCGAACCATCCTGCCCGGGAATACCCCCTTTCCTGTTCCGGAGGAAAGTACAGACAGAAAAAGGCATCATCCAACCGGGAGATACATGCTTTGAAACGCAACATCTCTCTCCACAAGTTGCCCGCCGTATGCTCAACCGACACATCAGGAATGTATTCTTCCTTCAGCAGCCCGTCGTGCCGCAGAGCCTTGAGAATATCATACTTCTCCTCAACCTTTTCTGAAAACCAACCCGCATATTCCTGCCAGAGCTGTTCAGTGTATTCCTCGTCATCCCCCCTGTACGGCGTATCAAAACGAAAGAATATGTCATCGAACTGCCCTACCGGAGAACGCTCTATTTCCAGAAACCTGTCCACCAAGTCCACATCATTCTGCCCGACAATCCATACAGACAGTTTCCAGTCCCTGTTGCCGACTATGTCCGCCCAGTAATCGACCGCTTTGTAATATTCCTGTATCACAGATGCAGATGCTCCCATGGCCAACCGAATTATGAGTTAAACTTTACTATTCCTCCCGAAACCGTTACGTTTCCCTTTCCCTCTATCATCAGATTTACACCGTTGACCGTTCCGTTCTTTGCAGCAACATCGTAATCCTTTGCCGCCTCCTGTTTGATATTGGTACCGCTGCTGCTAATTATACTCTTTTCGCTGCTGAGCACCATACATTCGTTGCCGGACAGCAATGTTACACTTTTCCTGCCTTCGAGAGCAATGGTATCGGCCTGCAAGCCTATCGACTTATCATCCATTACGATGACCGATTCCGCCTCGTTGGTAAGGGTAATGCTCTTTTTCGCCATGACGGTAATGGCATCCGTGCCATCCAACATGATCAGCTGTTTTCCCGTCTGGTCAGTAATAACGATGCTTCCCGTCTCATCATCGAAAACGATGGCATTGCCGCTGCGTGTGATAATGCTCTTGACCTTGTTGTCCTTGTCCCCTCCTTTACCTGAACCGGAATGGAACACCGATCCCGTAACATAGGGGCGGTCCGGGTTGCCATGCTCGTAGCTTACCATAACCTGATCGCCGACTTCCGGAACAAATACCCATCCGCGATTCTTGGGAACCGCACCACTTACTCCCGCATTAGGAGTCTGCACCCTGATCCAATTGGTTGTCTTGCCGTTTTTCTGCCAGTCGAAAGCCACCTTCACACGTCCCTGTCCCTTGTCGTCGTTGTTTTCCTTCACCGTAGCCAGTTCCGGCAACGCCAACGGCCGCTTCACATCGGGAACAGGAATATGTACCGTACCGTCCGGCACACCGACAAAACTATTGGAGTAATGTCCGTCACGGCGTACCTCATGCTCAATCCCGACAATACGGAACTTGCCTAAAGGAGGCAGTTTCATCCTGTCGGGGAAAGAAACATCGATGATTTCACCAATCCTTATCCGGCAAGTCTTTCCTATGCCTTTGATGTTCAGAAGATTGGCACCAGACGCATTCTTTACAATCCTCATCTGTTCGTCCAGTTCCGCCTTGTCTGTTACATGGGGGTCGGCAGCCGAGGTCGTTTTTGCGGTATATGCCTTCTCAGAGCAGCTGTGTGCAATAGACTGAAGGTCGTTCATGCCATCCGGTTTGGCAGGCGTATCCGCATTATGCTGTTTGTTCTCCTGCGCTACATAATCGTATCTTGCGGATTTACCCGGTACCAGATTGGCAACCAGACGTACTTCCTCCAAATCCATGTCATAAACAATCTTCTCCGTATTGTCCCTGTCAGGCTTGCCGAAATAAACTTTCGTCCCGTCATAATAGAACCACTCCCCATAAAGAGCCGAAAGGCGATTCATAAAGTCAAAGACACTCTCGTTATACTGCGCCATGTAGGGTATGGGCGCCGCATACTTGGGATTGGAAACCAGATTGACCTTTCCATACTCCTGCGTCGCCTCCTTTATTATGGTAGAGAGGGACTGATCCATCCAAGAATCGAGTGTCCTGTTGTTCTCATACAGTATCGTAGGGCTTGTTCCGTGAATGGCCACTCCGCCTGTCTCGCCCATGCTTCCAACCATTTCCACTTGAGTGATGATTCCCTCGAAGTCATAACTTTCACCCGTCTGCCTATGGACAAATGAAATGCTGGCAGTCTCCCCGATGTAGTCGATGAATTTTTCCGGGGTCTGTTGGAACGTATTGTTAGGCGACAGATAATTCACCACCACAGTGAAGGTGTGATGCCGGTTGAAACCCTGACGGAGATGCAGTGAAACGAATTTCTGTTCTTCTCCTTTCACGGTTACTTTAGTAGCCACCAAATTCAGAAAACTTGCTCCCATACTATCTTAAACTATGATTTTAAATAAATAATCCGACTGGTCGGTATGTTTTTTGGTGCCGAAATAACCGGAATTGGTATATTCCGGCACCTTAAAACTTTGATTAGGAAACAACC
>ENA-UEQS01002162-UEQS01002162.1-human-gut-metagenome-genome-assembly--contig:-NODE-2162-length-11165-cov-11.233135_pt1 | contig 11165 bp, 9 predicted proteins | sample MGYA00242953_ERZ507953 | MGnify/ENA primary metagenome ERZ507953 (study PRJEB26167, sample SAMN06115474) | human gut metagenome | host: Homo sapiens | place: China:Jiangsu | collected 2016-07-06...
TGAATAGTAACAATTTAGCTGGAATGGCCTCAATGCTTGGAATAGGAGGAATTGGAGGAACTAGCCAAGATGCTGTCAATTCCACCATGTTTCCCGATTTGATCAAATCAACTCCTTTTATTCTAGAAATGTATAATGTAAAAGTTACACCTCTAAACTCAAAGGAAACAATATCTCTCTCTGAATATATTGAAACTCAAAAAAATCCATGGTGGAGTTATATATTAGGTTTACCAGGAAAAGCCATAAGTGGAATCATTTCTCTATTTTCTTCTGAAAAAGAAATAAATGAGAATAGAGTTATCGATCCATTTAGATTAAGAGGAGAACAAAATGGTAAAATTAGTGCTATAAAAGAAGCCTTATCCGCCAGTGAAGATAAAAAAAGTGGCATGACAATTGTTTCAGCTACCTTCCAAGATCCAGAAGTTGCAGCCACTGTGGCAGATAGTGCTGTACTTAAATTACAAGAATATATCATTGACTACCGTACACGAAAAGCACAAGAAGATTGTAATTATCTTGAAAAACTTTGCAAGGAACGCAAAGAAGAATATTACAAAGCACAAAAAGCATATGCAGATTTTATGGATGCAAACCGTAATGTTGTACTACAACGCACACAAGCAGAAGGAACCCGTCTGCAAAATGATATGAGCATTGCCTTCCAAATTTATAGCCAGGTAGAGACTCAATTACAAGTAGCACGCGCAAAAGTACAGGAAGCAAAACCGGTATTTGCCATAGTTGAACCAGCAACAGTTCCTCTAAGTCCATCTGGGCCTAATAAGAAAATAATAATCATAGCATTCATGTTCTTAGGTTTTATTGGAAGTTCCGTATGGATTCTCTTTGGAAAAGATTTATGGGATAGTTTAAAACGAGCCAAAACAGATAAATAAATTATTTACTTCTAGGCCTATATCAACTTTATGAAAACATTATTCAAACGCAACATCCTGATCACCGGTGGTGCCGGATTTATCGGCAGCCATGTGGTAAGACTTTTCGTGAACAAATATCCGGAGTATCATATCATCAATCTGGACAAGCTGACCTATGCGGGTAACCTGGCCAATCTGAAGGATATTGAGAACAAGGAAAACTATACTTTCGTCAAGGCAGACATCTGTGATTATGACAAGATGCTGGAACTGATGCAGCAGTATCATATTGATGGAATCATTCACCTGGCTGCGGAAAGTCATGTAGACCGCAGTATCAAGGATCCGTTTACCTTTGCACGGACAAATGTGATGGGAACACTTTCGCTGCTGCAGGCTGCCAAGGTATACTGGGAAGGGTTGCCGGAAGGTTATAAAGGCAAACGCTTCTATCATATCTCTACAGACGAAGTATACGGAGCTCTGGAAATGACGCATCCGGAAGGAATCGAACCGCCGTTTACCACTACGGCTTCTTCAGTAGAACATCATCTGGCATACGGACAGGATTTCTTCTATGAGGATACGAAATATAATCCGCACAGTCCGTATTCTGCCAGCAAGGCCAGCAGTGACCACTTTGTACGTGCCTTTCACGATACATACGGCATGCCGACCATTGTAACCAACTGTTCCAACAACTATGGTCCTTACCAGTTCCCGGAAAAACTGATTCCGCTGTTCATCAACAATATCCGTCACCGTAAACCGCTGCCGGTATATGGTAAGGGAGAAAATGTACGCGACTGGCTGTATGTTGTGGATCATGCACGGGCCATTGACGTGATTTTCCACAAAGGCAAAATTGCAGATACTTACAATATCGGCGGATTCAACGAATGGAAGAATATTGATATCATCAAGACGGTGATAAAAACCGTAGACCGCCTGCTGGGACGTCCCAAAGGAGCTGACATGGATCTGATCACTTACGTGACTGACCGGAAGGGACATGACATGCGTTATGCCATTGACTCTACGAAACTGCAGCGGGAGCTGGGATGGGAACCGAGCCTGCAGTTTGAGGAAGGTATTGAGGAAACCGTAAAATGGTATCTGGACAACCAGGAATGGATGGATAACGTAACCAGCGGGGACTATCAGAAGTATTACGAAAGTATGTATCAGAACCGATAATCACACACAACTATGAAAGGTATTGTCTTGGCAGGGGGAAGCGGAACACGCCTCTACCCCATCACGAAAGGTGTCAGCAAGCAGTTATTGCCAGTGTTTGACAAACCGATGATTTATTATCCCCTCTCTGTCCTCATGCTGGCCGGAATCAGGGAGATCCTGATCATTTCCACTCCAAACGACCTGCCGGCTTTCCGGCGTCTGCTGGGAGACGGAAGTGACTTTGGTATCAGACTGGAATATGCAGAACAGCCTTCACCGGACGGACTGGCACAGGCATTCATCATCGGAGAGAAATTCATAGGAAACGATGCAGCCTGCCTCGTACTGGGTGACAACATCTTCCACGGAAGTGGTTTTACTGCCATGCTTCGCGAAGCTGTACGCACGGCAGAGGAAGAAGGAAAGGCTACTGTATTCGGATATTGGGTAAGCGATCCGGAACGTTACGGAGTGGCTGACTTTGACAAGGATGGCAACTGTCTGAGCATTGAGGAAAAGCCGCAGCATCCGAAATCAAACTATGCAGTGGTAGGTCTGTATTTCTATCCTAACAAAGTAGTGGAAGTGGCTAAAAACATCAAGCCTTCCGCCCGTGGAGAACTGGAAATCACGACTGTGAACCAACGCTTCCTGGAAGACGGAGAACTGAAGGTGCAGACACTGGGCAGAGGTTTTGCCTGGCTAGACACCGGCACCCACGATTCACTGGCAGAGGCTTCTACTTACATTGAAGTAATTGAGAAGAGACAGGGACTGAAAGTGGCTTGTCTGGAAGGCATTGCTTACCGGAAAGGATGGATCACAGCCGACAAGTTACGGGAAGTAGCGAAGCCTATGCTGAAGAACCAGTATGGCCAATATTTGTTGAAAGTTATTGACGAGCTGGAACGGACTGGGAAGAATAATCTGGAGTAATTTCTTTCGCATCTGATCTGATATTATTCAGGCCTTCTTCTCCGAAACTTTTTTGGGAAGAGGGTCTGAACTGTATTTGTTCCGCAATTTTGTTCCGCACCATTTTCTGCTGATCAGAAATATCCTCAAGCAAATAATTATCAACGGTTTACAATCACCAGAGCGAGTCCTGTTCCCGAATTTCTGCCAGCTTTGCCAGGCTTCTTTTAAACTATTATAGTTAGTGCGGACAAAAATAGTTACATTTCTGTCCGCACTTTCCCCTATAAGTTTATATATAGGGTGGCAAAGCTGGCAGAAAACGATATAACTTGCTCATTAGTTGTCTGTTTCATCTAAAAATCTTATCTTTGTACTATCCCTTTAAATTCACAAGATTATGAGTAATTACATCCGTTTTGACTGGGCTATGAAACGCTTGCTGAGAAACAAGGCTAACTTTGCCGTACTGGAAGGTTTTCTGACGACACTGCTCCGCGACCGGATCAAAATACAGAAACTGCTTGAAAGCGAAAGCAATCAGGAAGAGGAATTTGACAAGTATAACCGGGTGGATCTGCTGGCCGAGGACTCCAAAGGGACTCTGCTGCTGATCGAAATCCAGAACAACAATGAATATGCTTACTTTCAGCGTATGCTCTTCGGTACTTCAAAACTGGTGACTGAATATATCAACCGGGGAGAAGGCTACGACAAGGTAAGAAAAGTGTATAGTATCAACATTGTCTATTTCTCATTAGGACATGGAAAGGATATTGTGTATCACGGAAAAACAGAATTCCGGGGAATACACCAGAACGATATACTGGAATTATCTCCATTCCAGCGCCAGACGTTTAAGGTCGACACAGTCAGCCAGTTATATCCGGAATATTATATCCTGAAAGTGAACGATTTCAATCAGGTTGCCCAAACACCGCTGGAAGAATGGATCTATTATCTCAATACCGGAGAAATTCCAGATCAGGCACAGGCTCCGGGACTGAATGCTGCACGTGAAAGGCTGAAACTGGACCGTATGAGCAAGGATGAACTGAAAGCTTATTACCGCCATCTGGATAATATTGTGATCCTGAGAGACAATATCAATACGGAACGTGCGGAAGGCAGAGCAGAAGGCAGAGCAGAAGGCAGAGCAGAAGGCAGAGCGGAAGGAAGAGCAGAAGGAAGAGCAGAAGGAAGAGCGGAAGGCCTGGAAGCAGGAAGGCAGGAAGAGCGCCGGCAAAATGCAATCCGGATGAAAGCAAAGGGATTCCCTACTCAGGACATTGCAGACATCACCGGACTGTCTCCGGAAGAAATTGACCGCCTGTAAATGGGGACATTCGCATCTGATCTGATATCATTCAGGCCTGAAATGTATTTGTTCCGCAATTTTGCTCCGCACCATCTTCCGCTGATCAGAAACCTCTTCAAGCAAATAACTATCAACGGTTTACAATCACCGGAGCGGGTCTTATTCCCAAATTTCGGCCAGCTTTGCCAGGCTTCTTTCAAACTATTATAGTTAGTGCGGACAAAAATAGTTACATTTCTGTCCGCACTTTCCCCTATAAGTTTATATATAGGGTGGCAAAGCTGGCAGATAGCATGATCAAGAGCATAAGCAGTTCTGCCCGGCGGTTGATACGAATGGCAGTCTGCATATCGCGAGAAGTAAGCGGACGTTCGTGGCTGCCTATAAAGGGTTTGTAAACCCATTCGCCAAAATACTGATGGGGACCTCCAAAACGGCAGTCCAGAATTCCGGCCAGAGCAGCTTCCGGATATCCGGAATTGGGACTGGCATGGCGGGGGCCATAACGGAATACAAAACGGAGGAGGGACAAACGGCCGGTAACCAGAACCATCAGAAAAGCTGTCAGACGGGCTGGCAGATAATTGGCTACATCATCCAGACGGGCCGCAAAGCACCCGAAAGCACGATAGCGTTCATTACGGTAACCGATCATGGAATCAAGGGTATTGACCATCTTATAGGCCAGCATGCCGGGGACGCCCAGCAACAGATACCAGAACAGGGGGGCAATCACACCGTCACTGAGGTTCTCGGCCAAAGTCTCCAGAGCTGCTGTACGGACTTCGGTATCGGTCAGTCCGGAGGTGTCACGGCCGACAATGCGGGCTACCTGACGGCGGCCTCCTTCAAGGGAGCGGTCTGCGGCCTCAAAAACCATCCGGACTTCGTCAATCAATGTCTTACCCGCCAGACAATAGAAAACGCCCGTAGCGGCCAGAAAAACGTATAAAACGGGACTTATCTGCCAGGCATACTGCAACAGGAGGGTTGCAGACAGCCAGGTGAGCGTAACAAGGCCTGCGGCAACACATGCACCTTTGAACTTCCGGCCGGTTCCATGATTCAGACGATGTTCGAAAAAGGCAATCAGTTTTCCAAAGCCGACCACCGGATGCGGAAGCCACAACGGATCGCCCAGCAGTTTGTCCAAAAGCACTCCGGCCACAAGGGGAAGTGCGAACATCAATATTGATACATCCATTCTTTAATTGCGGTAATTAACTGGTTATTTTCTTCCGGAGTCTGGACGGCAATACGGAAAAAGCCTTCGTCGAGCCCTTCAAAATTAGATGCGTCACGGATCAGCAGGCCATGGGTGTCTGCCAGCCATTCCTTCAGGGCGGAAGCTTTGCCGCCACGCAGACGGAGCAGCATGTAGTGGGTATCGGAAGGCCATACTTCGATCCCGCCCAGCTTTTCCAGTTCTCCGGCTACCCGCTGGCGTTCGGCAAGCAGGGCATTCAGATCCAGCTGATAGGCAGACGCATGACGGAGCAGATAGGTTCCGGCTTCGATGGCGAGGGCATTCACAGACCAGGGCATCCGGTAGCGCCGCAGTTTCTGAAGCAGGTCTTTATGTCCGGTGAGATATCCCAGGCGGAGGCCGGGAACGGCAAAGCGTTTGGTCATGGAATGAAGCAGCAGGACATTGGGTAAGGCCGCAGTCTCTCCTACCCCCAGAACTTCCTTCAAGGTAAAGGCTTCATAGGACTGGTCGATGACAAAGAGCTGCCGGGGATGTTCCTCGATCAGCCGGCGCAAACGGTCAGCCGGACGGACTTCTCCCGTGGGATTATTCGGATTGCAGAGCCATACAAGGGAAGTTCTGCCGGAAAGGGCATCCAGGGTAAACACGGACTCAACCTCGTGGGCATGCAGACGGCAGGCATCGGCATATTCACTGAAAGTCGGCATCAGAATGGCTGAACGGCTTCCCCGCCAGGCCTGGGCAATCAGATAGATCGCTTCGGTGGCTCCATTGGTGACACAGACATTTTCCGGGGATACCTGATAACGGGCTGCCAGCTCGCGCTCCAGGGTATAAGGTTCCGGCTCGGGATAGGTACGGATACAGGCCATCTGCCGGAACAGGTGCCCGTTCAGGGAATCATGGTTTACGTGGGTATATACATTCGAGCTGAAGTTTACCCGTATGTGTCCGTAGCGGTAAGCGTCGTCTCCGTGTCCGTCAATCATGGGCTGTCAGTATTTGATAAATTAACGGCATATTGAGGTGCGAGCGCACATGGTCTGCCAGCTTATTGTATTGTTCTTCCTTATAGGCCGCATAATCCGGCGAAGATACGGCTTTTTTCCCGGCATAGGGGGCTACCAGCCAGTCGATGACGGAGGGGTTGTCCAGAATGCCGTGAATGTAAGTCCCTACGCAGCGGGAACCGGACATAGAGCCTTCGGGACTTCCGTCTTCCAGCCGGGTAAAGGGGGTATAGGTTTCGCCTTCAACCGGAAGTGTGGTTCCGTTATGGATTTCATACCCCTGCCCTGCTCCGGTGGCACCGGCGAGTGTAAAACGGACCTGACGGGTAACTTTTTCTTTTTGCATGACTGTCTGCATAGGCAGCAGTCCCAGTCCCGGCAGTCGGGTCAAACTGCCTTCCACACCTTCGGGATCGCAGATTTCGCGGCCCATCATCTGATAGCCGCCACAGATTCCCATCACCATCGTTCCTTCCCGATGGGCACGAAGAATGGCCTGGGCCACTCCGTTACGGCGCAGTTCATAAAGATCGTCCAGAGTGCTCTTGGTACCGGGAAGCAGAATGATATCTGCTTTCAGAAGATCGTCTGTATTGTTGGTGTAGTAAAGGTTGACCCGCTCATCGCGTTCCAGCATATTGAAATCCGTAAAGTTTGACAAATGACGGAGCAGCACGACGGCGATATTGACCTTGCCCTGTACGGCCGCACGTTGTTTCTGTACCAGTTCCAGTGAGTCTTCTTCTTCGATATGGATATCCTTGTAATAAGGAATTACTCCCAGCACAGGAATGCCGCAAAGGGATTCCATCTGTCGGATCCCGGACTCGAACAAACGCAGGTCCCCCCGAAATTTGTTGATAATTATTCCCTTGATGCGCTTCCGGTCTTCCGGGGTCTGAAGAACAACGGAACCGTATGCACTGGCAAATACGCCGCCACGGTCAATGTCGGCCACCAGGAATACATCGGCACCGGCATGGCGGGCCATCGGAAGATTGACCAGGTCCTTATCACGAAGATTGATCTCGGAAATGCTGCCGGCTCCTTCAAGCACAATCGGATTGTAACGGGATGCCAGCCGGTCGTAAGCGGCACAGACTTCAGTACGAAGGGTTTCGAAGCCTTTACCCCGGAAATAATCCCAGGCATCTCTGTTGCCGATGGGCTTTCCGTTCAAAACAACCTGTGAGGTCTGATCGGAACAGGGTTTCAGCAGCAGAGGATTCATATCTGTATGGCAGGGTACACCTGCGGCTTCAGCCTGAACGGCCTGAGCACGTCCGATCTCCAGCCCCTGAGGGGTGGCGTATGAATTGAGTGCCATGTTTTGGGCCTTAAAAGGAGCTGGATGGTATCCGTCCTGCAGAAAAATACGGCACAGGGCCGCTGCCAGGACACTTTTTCCCACATCGCTTCCGGTTCCGGCCAGCATGACAGGATGTAGTTTCTGATTTTGCATAAGCTTTAATTGGTTTAATCCCAGAGTTTCCACAAATCGGCTTCTCCCCAATACCAATGGGTGTATCCGGCTATGACATTTTTATAACGGTATAGCGGAGTTGAGACTTCCGTGCCTTTTACATTATACAACGGCGTGACGGACGGGAGCGTGTCGGGTTCGGCAATCGAAGAATAATGGAACTCATGGCCGCGCAGGGAAACGCCCTGATAGTCCATCCGGCGGTATCCCAAATGCAGACGCGCATTTTCCATGGTACAGTCAACCGGCAGAAGACCAGTCATCTGATAAGCTGTTCCTCCTTTACGGGCTGTCAGCGAACGGGTCAGAAACATCATGCCTCCACATTCAGCAAAGACTTTTCCTCCGCTTTCCGCGTAATCGCGAAGTTGTTGCATCATCCGTTTCCGGCGATGCAGCTGGCGGGCAAACAGTTCCGGATATCCGCCCGGAAGGTATACCAGATCCGCATCCGGCAGATCACTGCCATAAACGGGACTGAAAAAAGTCAGATTTCCACTTTCTGCCAGCCGGTCCAGATTCTCCCGATAGATAAAGTTAAAGGCCGGATCTCGGGCCACGGCGATACGCATCTTTTTCCGGCGTCCCGTCTCCATGGCTTCGACTCCCTGCTCGGAAGTATAAGGCAAGGTGTAACGGCACGGGAAGATGCGTGTACACAGGTTCAGCAATTTGTCGACATCAATATATTGCTCGACCAAAGCTGCAGCTTTCTCTGCCAGTTCATCCATGCTCTGTCTGACGGTCAGGGTCAACCCCAAATGACGGGAAGGAACCCGCAGGTCTTCCGAATAAGGCAGATAACCCAGACATTCCAGGCCGGCATCGGAACATGCTTCCTTCAGACAGGCAAAATGAGAAGGGGAAGAGACCTGGCTGAACACCACACCGGCAATCCGGACGGAAGAACGGAAATGCTTGAATCCGTAAAGTACCGGGGCAACGGAATAGGCCGCTGCACGCGCATTGACCACCAGCACTACAGGTATATTCAGCAAGCCTGCAATCTCGGCACAACTGCCTTTCATCTGATAATAGCCGTCGTAAAGCCCCATCATCCCTTCTGCCACACAGGCATCGGCCTTTTCTCCATACCGGTTGTAGACATACTGGACATGAGTCGACGAAGCCATCCACGTGTCCAGATTTACGGCATCCCTGTCGGCAGCAATCGTAAGATACTGCGCATCTATATAGTCAGGACCGCCTTTATAGGGTTGAACCTTCAAACCGCGCTTCTTCAATGCACGCAGCAATCCCAAAGAAAACATTGTCTTTCCGCTTCCGGAAGTAGGGGCTCCAATCAACAATTGTGGCTTCATCGGTCTATACGTTAAAAAATCGGGGGCAAATATACGCATAAATGATGGAAATCCGCGGCATCTTATTATCTTTGCGTTCCCTTATCGAAAAAAAATTATTGCAATGAAAGTAAAATTCATGAGCCTGGCCAGCGGGAGCAGTGGCAATTGCTACTATCTGGCTACAGACACAGACGCCATATTGATTGAGGCGGGAATAGGCATACGCACCATTAAAAAAGTTTTCAAGGAAAGAGGACTGGACATGGGACTGATCCGGGCTGTCTTCATCACTCACGATCATGCTGATCATATCAAAGCTGTCGGACACCTGGCGGGCAAACATAACATTCCGATATATTCTACACCTGAAGTACATCAGGGCATCAACCGGAGTTACTGCATGACCGAAAAGCTGGATGAAGCACATACGCATTTCATCCGAAAAGGAGAAACCATGCAACTGAAGGATTTTCAGATAACCTGCTTCGAAGTGCCTCACGACGGTACAGACAATGTAGGTTACTGTATCTCGATTGACGGAAAGACTTTTGCTTTCCTGACGGACATCGGGCATATCACCGAGACAGCCGCACATTATATCGGCATGGCCAATTATCTGGTTCTGGAGGCCAATTATGACGAGACCATGCTGAGAATGGGACCTTATCCTGCTCACCTGAAAGAACGCATTGCCGGACTGAACGGCCATATGAGCAACCGGGAAATGGCGGACTATATAGCGAATCATAAACCCGAAGGACTCCGGTACCTGTGGCTTTGTCATCTGAGTAAAGACAACAATCACCCGGAACTGGCTTACAAGACCGTAGAAATGGCATTGAAGGAACGGGGAATTCTGACAGGACAGGACTTGCAGGTCATTCCCCTGAAACGGACCAGCCCTTCGGAACTTTACTGCTTCGAATAAGAACCGGACTGCCGGACAATACATTTTTCAAATGCGGTGCACCGTATACTCACAACCGCCCCGGGCGGGAAGTAACGATGCACCGCATTTTTTTCTCCGAAACTGACTCCTTTTTCAAAATTAATCGTATATTTGGCACGTCATATTCCGCTACTGACAGAATGTGGCATGAAAACACTTTGTATTAATCTTAAAAACATAACACCATTATGAGTCTGGAAAAAACTCTCGTTATTCTGAAACCGTCAGCTGTACAACGCGGACTAATCGGAGAAATCACTACTCGCTTTGAACGGAAAGGCCTTCGACTGGCTGGTATGAAAATGATGCAACTGACGGACGAACTGCTTAATGAGCATTATGCCCACCTCAGTGAAAAACCATTCTTCCAACGTGTAAAAAATTCCATGATGGCATCTCCGGTAATCGTATGCTGTTACGAAGGAGTGGATGCGATCCAGGTTGTGCGTTCCATGACCGGAGCAACCAACGGACGCGTTGCCATACCGGGAACAATCCGGGGAGACTTCAGTGTCAGTTCACAGGAAAATATCGTTCATACTTCGGATTCTCCTAAAACAGCCATCGAAGAAATCAACCGTTTCTTCAAACCGGAAGAACTCTTCGAATATAAACAGGTACACATGCCGTATTTGTATCATACCGACGAATATCAATTGGTATAAGCCATAAAAAAAGGAAGGGAGCAGATTTTTTGATTCTGTTCCCTTTTTTAATTGTTTGATTTCAAGGGAGAAGAGAAAAACAGCGAACAAAAGATAAAAAATAAATAGATTTTTTCTTGCAGGTTTCAAAGAAAGAACCTACCTTTGCACCCGCAATCGAAAAAGAAACGCACTCTTAGCTCAGTTGGTAGAGCAACTGACTCTTAATCAGTGGGTCCAGGGTTCGAATCCCTGAGGGTGTACAATTT
>ENA-UEQS01002165-UEQS01002165.1-human-gut-metagenome-genome-assembly--contig:-NODE-2165-length-11160-cov-9.476496_pt1 | contig 11160 bp, 9 predicted proteins | sample MGYA00242953_ERZ507953 | MGnify/ENA primary metagenome ERZ507953 (study PRJEB26167, sample SAMN06115474) | human gut metagenome | host: Homo sapiens | place: China:Jiangsu | collected 2016-07-06...
GTGCCACACCGCGCCGTGGTATGCTGGAAGCACACAAGGGAGGGCATAGACCATGAAACTGATGCTTGCACAAAATACCGCGCAGCAGCGCGCTGCCGCCCGTACTGAACAGCAGGCGCAGCGCCGGGCAGTTGCCTGCAAAAATGCCCTTGCCGCCCGCCGCTTGGCGGTGTATCAGGCCCGGCGGGCAGAATGGCAGGCGGGCCAACCCCTGCGCTGACGGCAAAGGGGCAGGGGAGAGCGCGCCGCCGCTGCGTGCGATAATTTATGAATAGCATGTAAAATCATACAGAATCATGGAAGGCCAGCCTTTTTCGGGCTGGTCTTATTTTTTGCGCCATGGTATAATGTCCCTAAGTCACGAACAAAACTGTAGAATAAGGAGAGAACGAACCCATGAAATTTTCCGAAATGCCCTATGAGCGCCCGGACATGAGCGCTCTGAAAGAACAGTTTGCCGCACTGACCGAACGTTTGCAGAATGCCCCCGACTATGCCGCTGCCCGCGCCGCTTTTTTGGAGGAGCAGGTGCTGAACAAGCATGTGGATACCCTGTTCACCCTGGCCAGCGTGCGCCATACCATTGATACGCGGGATAAGTTCTATGATGAAGAGATGGAATTTGCCAACAGCGCCATGCCGCAGATCCAGCAGTGGCAGGATTCCTGGACCGCCGCCATGCTGGCAAGCCCCTACCGAAAAGACTTTGCCGAAGAATACGGCGACCTGATGTTTGTGAACGCCGAAATTGAGCGCAAGGCATTCTCGCCCGATATCATGGAGGAACTGCAGCAGGAAAACGAGCTGACCCAGCAGTATGGCAAGCTGCTGGCCAGCGCACAGATCCCGTTTGAGGGCGGGGTGTACACTCTGTCCCAGCTGAGCCCGTTCAAGAATGACCCGGACGATGCCCGCCGCCTGGCCGCCTGGAAAGCCGAGGGCCAGTGGTATAAGGACAACCAGAAACAGCTGGATGATATTTATGACAAGCTGACCCACCTGCGGGATAAGATGGGCAAAAAGCTGGGATACGAGGGTTACACCACCCTGGGCTACTACCGCATGGGCCGCAACTGCTATACCAAAGCGGATGTAGAAAAGTTCCGTGCCGCCGTGGTCAAGTATCTGGTGCCGCTGGCGGACAGCATCTACCGTGAGCAGGCCAAGCGCCTGGGCAAGCAGTACCCCATGAGCTTTGCCGATAACGCCCTGATGTTCCGTTCCGGCAACCCCGCCCCCTGCGGCGATGCCGATGCCATTCTGGCCCAGGGCAAAAAGTTCTATGAGGAACTTTCACCCGAAACCGGCATCTTCTTTAACACCATGCTGGACAATGAGCTGATGGACGTGCTTTCCACCCCCGGCAAGGCGGCGGGCGGCTACTGCACCAGCCTGTGGGATTATCAGGTGCCGTTCATTTTTGCCAACTTCAACGGCACCCAGCATGACGTTGAGGTGGTCACGCATGAAGCGGGTCATGCCTTTGCCGCATACACCAACCGTGACCGCGTGCCGTATTCCACCGTGTGGCCCAGCATGGAGGGGTGCGAAGTCCACTCCATGTCGATGGAATTCTTTGCCTGGCCGTGGGCGGCGGGCTTCTTTGGCAAGGATACCCGCAAGTTCCTGTACAGCCACCTGGCCGGTGCGCTGACCTTTATCCCGTATGGCACCATGGTGGATCACTTCCAGCATATCGTGTACGAAAAGCCGGACCTGACCCCTGCCGAGCGCCACGCCGCCTGGAAAGAACTGCTGGGCATTTATATGCCGTGGATGAAGCTGGACGGCGAGATCCCGTTCTACAGCGAGGGTGAGGGCTGGCAGCGCCAGAAGCATATTTACGAAAGCCCCTTCTATTATATTGACTACTGCCTGGCACAGACCGTCAGCCTGCAGTTCTGGGCCATGCTGCAAAAGGACCGCGCCAACGCGTGGGAGCACTACATGGCATACACCCGCCAGGGCGGCAGCCGCGTGTTTACTGAGCTGCTGAAAAACGCCGGACTGGACAGCCCGTTTGAGGAAAGCTGCCTGCGCGGCGTGTGCGAAACGGCCAAGCAGTGGCTGGACAACTATGACCTGACGGGGATCGAATAATGCAGCAAAAGAAAACCCGCCGTGGGCGGGAATACCTGAATGACTTCCGTAGGGATGTCAACGGCAGCTACCTGTACCAGGGCAGCTACCGCTGCTATACCGGCAGCATGCCGTATGCCAAACTGCGGGGCCTGCTGTGGGCGCTGTGCGGCGGGGCACTGGCGGCGCTGGCGGCGGCGGGCATGGTGCCCGCGCCGGGGGCCATGCAGCAATTTTATGTACTGCTGCCGTATGCCGGGGCGCTGGTGGCTGGCATCAGCGCGGTGTGGGCGCTGGCCCGCATGAGCCGCGGCGGGGCACGCCTGCGCAGCTATGTGTATGAAGAAACGGTAGCCAAGTTGCCGCTGCGCTGCCTGTTGACCGGGGTGTTCGCCGCGCTGGCTGCAGTAGGGGAGTGCGTGGATGTGTTCTTGAACGGCGGACAAGACGCTATCCGGTATGCAGTATTATTTGCAGCGCTGGCCGCTGCGGCTGCTGCGGCTGCTTTTGCCGCAGGGCACACCATCCGGGCAGCGGTTTATACCGAAGAATCCGGTTCCGGGCGCGAAGAGTAAGAGACCTTGCACCATAACGCAGAATTTAGCCCGCTAAAGTGCGGCGCGGAAGAATTTTACAAAATTCAGCGTGCTGTTATGGTTATCCTGCTGACTTTTATTTAGATGTTGCCAAAACGGCGTTTTTTGGTTGACAGAAATTGAAAATTGCGATATTATAACATAGTTATTGGTGACATTTGTTTGCGGTGAGGGAACACCGCAAATGCGGAAAGGCTTAAGCCTTTCTTTATTTAACACTCCATTTGGTAGTGTTAAAATTGCCGCCATTACCAAAATGATTTGGGAGGTTATACAAACATGAAAAACACCAAACAAGTGCTTGCACTGGCCATGGCTGTTGCAATGGCTGCGGGCCTGCTGGCTGGCTGCGGTTCTTCCGCTTCCAGCAGCGCTGAGTCTGTTGCTTCCAGCGAGGCTACCAGCGAAGCCGCTGCTACCGATACCGGCAGCAGCGATGGCACCCTGGTTCTGGCAGATACCGGCTTTGAGGGCAAGTTCAGCCCGTTCTTCGCCGCTTCTTCCGCTGACCAGCACGTTATCGACCTGACCAACATTGCCCTGCTGGGCGCTGACCGTAAGGGCGAAATGATCCTGAAGGGCATCGAGGGTGAGACCCGCGAGTACAACGGCACCGATTACACCTACTATGGCCCCGCTGACTGCGAAGTGACCGAGAATGCTGACGGCACCGTTACCTATGCCATCAACATGCGCGATGACCTGGTCTTCTCTGACGGCACCCCCATCACCATTGATGACGTCATCTTCAACCTGTATGTTTACATGGACCCGACCTATGACGGTTCCGCCACCCTGTACTCCATGCCCATTGCCGGCCTGGATGATTACCGCAACAGCATGACCACCCTGTCCAAGCTGATTGCTGAGGCAGGCGAGGACAACACTGATAACAGCCTGTTCACCGCTGAGCAGCAGAAGGCTTTCTGGGATGCTGTTAACGAAGGCGGCACTGCATTTGCACAGGAGATCGTTGATAACTGCGTTGCTGCCGGTTACGCTGACGAAGGCAACGTTGCCGCTGCTGCTTCCGCTTGGGGCTTTGACGGCCTGGCCGCTGACGCTACCGCAAAGGATTTCTTCCTGGCTATCGCAGAAAAATATGACTGGAACTTTGCTTCCATGGAAGCTGAGACCGCAGGTTCTGCTCTGTCTGACCTGATTCCGGCTGATGTTTATGCTTACTCCACCACCGGTGTTGCCACCGGCGCTGACGTTGACACCGTTTCCGGCATCGTCAAGACCGGCGACTACAGCATGACCATCACCACCACCGAGCTGTCCAACTCCATGATCTACCAGCTGCAGCTGCCTATCGCCTCCCTGGATTACTATGGCGACCGCAGCCTGTATGATTACGACAACCACTCCTACGGCTTCAAGAAGGGCGACCTGAGCAAGGTTCGTTCTGTCACCAGCGCTCCCATGGGTGCCGGTGTCTACACCTTCAACAAGTACAGCGACGGTGTCATCTACCTGGATGCTAACCCGAACTACTACGAAGGCGAAGCCCTGATCAAGCACGTCAACATGAAGGAGACCCAGGAAGCCGATAAGATCACCGGTGTTCAGGCCGGCACCATCGACATTTCCGATCCTTCTTACTCTCTGGAAGCTGCCAACCAGATCGCTACCATCAATGGTGGTAATTCTGACCTCGACGGCTCTGTCATCACCACCCGTCTGAAGGACTTCCGCGGCTACGGCTACATTGCCCTGAGCGCTGAGAACGTCAAGGTTGGCAACGACCCGGCTTCTGAAGAGTCCAAGGACCTGCGCAAGGCCATCATGACCGTGATCGCAGCTTACCGTGATGAGGGCATCAACTCTTACTACGGCGACACCGCAACCATCATCAACTACCCCATGTCCAACACTTCCTGGGCAGCTCCTTCCGTTACCGACGACGGCTACAAGATCGCTTACTCTACCGACGTTGACGGCAACGAGATCTACACCAGCGATATGAGCGGCGACACCAAGTATGCTGCTGCTCTGCAGGCCGCCCTCGGCTACTTCGAAGCAGCCGGCTACACCGTTGAAAACGGCCAGGTCACCGCAGCTCCGGCTGGCGCCAAGATGGAATACACCGTCAACATCGGTGCTTCCGGCAACGGCGACCACCCCTCTTTCCAGGTTCTGACCAATGCAGCCGCTGCTCTCAAGACCATCGGCTTCACCCTGACCGTCAACGACCTGGCAAACGCTTCTGACCTGTACAGCTCTTATCAGTCCGGCGTTGCCGAAGGCTGGGTTGCTGCATGGCAGTCCACCAACGACCCCGATATGTACCAGCTGTACGACAGCAACGGTTCCACCAACTACTACAAGATCAACGATTCTGATCTGGACGAACTGATCGAGGCTGCACGCCAGACCACCGATCAGGATGCCCGTAAGGCCATGTACAAGGAAGCTATGGAGATCATCCTGGATTGGGGTGTTGAACTGCCGGTTTACCAGCGCAGCGAAGCTACCATCTTCTCCAGCGAGCGTGTCGACACCACTACTATCCCCAACGATATGACCCCGTACTGGACTTATCAGTCTGAGATCAACAAGATTGCTCTGAAGTAATTTTTTTCAGCGCAGCCTGTTGTTGAATTTATGGTGAGCAACCGCTCTCTGTACCGATCCGGTTAAGGGGGCGGTTGCTTGCTGTGGTAAAAGCAACGGTACATTTGCAGCCCAAATGTGGCCGTCCCATTCCCCCGGACAGTTCCCTCTGTCCGAGGGAGGGGGATGCCCATATTCGGTATCAAAGTAATGAGGTGTATCTGAAAACAAAGAAAATGACGGATGTTTCGCAAACATGAGGCGAATTTAAGGCAAAAAGCTGCAGGAATCCTTTGTGGATTCCAAGGCTTTTTAACGCAAAATTCAGTCGTGTTTGTAGAAACAGGCTAAGGCAACACCGCACAATTCCCGCCTGACGGCTTAAGCACCGCTCCGGCGGCTGCGGCACGGCATCTGCGTTGCCAAAATGCTCGATAAGACATCCAGTATTATCTGCGCTTTTGGCTTAGCATCTGCCGCACCTCGCTCGCCGTATCGGCACTTAGAATTATGCGGTATTGCCCTAAATTTTCGACTTTTTAGGTACACCATAGGCGAAGCTACAAGGCCCCGGCTCATGTGTATTTTGGAGCCATGCAGCGCAGCCATTAAAAACGCGGCCTCCCTGCCCGCGAAGGAAGGAACGATTTTTCAAGTGCGAAACTACGTCATTAAGCGTATCCTGCTTTCTTTTGTGATCCTGTTTTGCGTTACCTTCATCATCTATGTGATGATGCGCAGCCTGCCCAGCTCTTTTGCCGAGAACATGGCCATGCAGCTGTCCCAGGCACCGGGCGCAAAACCGTATCAGGAATGGCTGGATCAGCTCAACGCAGCCTATGGTCTGGATAAGGGCATCCTGCCCGGCTTCATGACCTGGCTGTCCAGCGCAGTGCGCGGTCAGTTCGGTGACAGCTGGAAGTGGAACGTCCCTGTTGTTCAAAAATTCCAGGAAGTTATTGGTCTGTCTGTTGTCATGGGCGGCATCTCCTTTGTGGTGTCCATGATCATCGCTGTGCCCCTGGGCATCCTGGCTGCTACCAAACAGTATTCCCGTACCGATTACGTCATCACCGCTGTGGCTCTGGTGGGCATCTCTCTGCCCAGCTTCTTCTTTGCCACGCTGCTCAAGCTGCTGTTCTCTGTCAAGCTTGGCTGGTTTGACCTGTACGGCCTGGTCGGGCGTGATTATGCCCAGCTCAGCTCGTGGGGCCAGTTCTGTGATCGCGCCAACCATCTGGTGCTGCCCATCATCACGCTGGTCATTGTTTCCATCGGCTCTACCATGCGTTACACCCGCACCAACATGCTGGAAGTGCTGAACGCCGACTATATCCGTACCGCCCGCGCCAAGGGCCTTTCGGAGCATGTGGTCATCTATAAGCACGCATTCCGCAACACCCTGATCCCGCTGGTTACCATCATCGGCGGTTCCCTGCCCGGCCTGTTCAGCGGTGCCTTGATCACGGAGACTCTGTTCTCCATCCCCGGCATCGGCTACATCTCTTACCAGTCCATGGTTGCGGGCGATATCCCGTTCACCATGTTCTACCTGTCCTTTATGGCGGTGCTTACCCTGGTCAGCAACCTGCTGACTGATATCATGTACGCAGTGGTTGACCCGCGCGTGCGCATTTCTTAAAGAAAGGAGACTGCACCCATGAGTGAGAATACCCAGAACAACACCCCCAAAAAGGAGCAGTACTCCCTGAACGACGACCGCCGCGTTAAGGTGCTTTCGCCCGGCGCGCTGGTTGCCAAGCGGTTCTTCCGCAACCGTCTGGCCGTTGTGGGCCTGACGATGCTGCTTGCCATGTTCGTCTTTTCCTTCATTGGCGGCGTGGTCAGCCCTTACGGCCAGGACCAGCAGTTCTACACCTACACCCAGATGTCCAAAGAGTATGTGGGTGTGACCCGCAACGATAAACTGCGCTTTGTTGTTGCCGATGGCCAGGAGTTCGGCTCCATTGCCCAGAGCAAGGGCAACGAGGCCATCAAGAAGGGTGAAGAGACCTTTACCTATAAAGATAACGATTACGAAGTGGAAACCCTGAACGAGGACCTGTACGTCTTCCGCCAGGGCCGCACTGTGCTGGCTTATGCCTCTAAGGATATGGTCACCGCAGCGGACGGCGTGGCCGAGCTGAGCTTTGATGCCAAGCTGGCCGCCCTGACTGCCCAGGCAGCAGGGGAGACCACCTTTACTGCCGATGGCCAGGATTATGAACTGGACGCTGACGGCAATATTATCCAGAGTGGCAGCGAAGTTGCCTACATCGGCCGCTTTGTCGTTTCCGCTGCCGATGCCAGCGTGGTCATCAGCCGTGACTTCCGCGACCGCCTGGAAGAAGCCATTGACGATAATATTACCGAGTTCACCTACACCGATGCCGACGGCAACGAAGCCGAGTATGACATCGTGTACGATGCCAGCACCGGCGTTTGGAGCGTGAAGCAGATGACGGAAACCTATGTGTTTGACCGTTACGCAAGCCCCAACAAGGAGCACTGGCTGGGCACCGATACCAACGGTATGGACATGCTGACCCGCCTGATGTACGGCGGCCGCGTTTCCCTGATCATCGGCTTCATCGTTGTTGCGATTGAAGGCTCCATCGGTATTGTCATGGGCGGTATCTCCGGCTACTTCGGCGGCTGGGTGGATAACCTCATCATGCGTATCGTGGACGTGTTCTACTGCCTGCCCTCCATGCCCATCATCATCATTCTGGGCGCTGCCATGGACGCCATGCGCATTGATTCCTGGACCCGTATGATGTACCTGATGCTGATCCTCGGCTTCCTGGGCTGGCCCGGCATTGCCCGCCTGGTCCGCGGCCAGATCCTCTCCCTGCGCGAGCAGGAGTTCATGACGGCAGCTGAAGCCTGCGGCATCAGCGCATGGCACCGCATCTTCCGCCACCTGATCCCCAACGTTATCCCGCAGCTGATTGTTACCTGCACCATGAGCCTTGGCTCCACCATCCTGACGGAAGCCACCCTGTCTTTCCTGGGTCTGGGCGTTAAATACCCGTTTGCATCCTGGGGCAACATCATCAACGATGTCAACAACGCTTATGTTATGACCAACTATCTGTTCATCTGGGTCCCGGCCGGCATCTGCCTGCTGATCACGGTTCTGGGCTTCAACTTTGTGGGCGATGGCCTGCGCGATGCCTTTGACCCCAAGATGAAACGCTGATGAAAGGAGACACACACGATGGCTAAACAACAGGACGGTTACCTTTCCGCCAAGGAGTCGCGGCGTATCTCCAAAGAAAACCGCCGCATTACGGACCAGTACGAAAAACAGCGCAAGCGCAAGAATGTGCCGGAATCTGAGTATCTGACCCAGATGAAAAACCCGGAAAACGCTGTTGAATTTGATAACCTGCACACCTATTTCTTTACCGATACCGGCGTGGTAAAAAGCGTGGACGGTGTTTCGTTTGAAGTTCCTGTGGGCAAAACTGTGGGCGTTGTGGGCGAATCCGGCTGCGGCAAATCCGTTACCAGCCTTTCGCTGATGCAGCTGCTGCAGCGCCCCCAGGGCCAGATCGTTCAGGGCGAGATCCGCCTGAACCTGGGTAATGGCAAAGCCTATGATGTTGCCAAAACTCCCGGCACGGTCATGCAGCACCTGCGCGGCAACTATATTTCGATGATCTTCCAGGAGCCGATGACCAGCCTGAACCCGGTGTTCCGCATCGGTGCTCAGATTGATGAAGTCATTGCTCTGCATGACGGCGAAGGTAAGAGCAAAGAGGACATCAAAAAGCGCACCGTTGAAATGCTGGAGATGGTTGGCATCGCCAACAGCCAGGGTGTATATGAGATGTACCCGCATGAGTTGTCCGGCGGTATGCGCCAGCGTGTCATGATCGCCATGGCATTGGCCTGCAACCCCAAGGTTATCATCGCCGACGAACCCACCACCGCACTGGACGTGACGATTCAGGCCCAGATCCTGGACCTGCTGCGCAACCTGAAGGACCGCATTAACTCCTCCATCATGCTGATCACCCATGACCTGGGTGTGATTGCCGAGATGGCAGATTACGTTGTTGTCATGTACGCAGGCCGCGTGGTGGAAAAGGGCACCGCTCAGGAGATTTTCGCAAACCCGGCTCACCCCTATACCATCGGCCTGATGGCTTCCAAACCGATCGTGGGCAAAAAGGTGGACCGACTGTACTCCATCCCCGGCAAGGTGCCCAACCCGGTCAATATGCCCAACTACTGCTACTTTAAGGATCGCTGCGAGATGGCTCTGCCCTGCTGCGATGGTGAATACCCCTGCGAGATCAGCCTGTCCCCCACGCACAAGGTCAGCTGCTACCGCTACTATGAAAATAATCGAAAGGCGGGTGAGTGACGATGGCACAGGCAGAAAACGCAAAAAAGCTGGACTATACCCCCGTCACCTATGATGATCAGTATATTCTGATGGTCAACCAGCTTAAAAAATACTTCCCCATCAAGGGCGGCCTGATGTCCCAGACCGTGGGTCATGTCAAGGCTGTCGATGGCGTTACCTTCAACCTCAAGCGCGGCCATACCATGGGTCTGGTCGGCGAATCCGGCTGCGGCAAATCCACCACCGGCCGTACAATCCTGCGCCTTGCCGGCGAAAAAACCGGCGGTCAGGTACTGTTCAACGGCAAAGAAGTGTACGATATGACCGGCAGGGAGCTGCGTAACCTGCGTACCAAGATGCAGATCATCTTCCAGGACCCGTTCTCCAGCCTGTCCCCGCGTCTGCCGGTTGGTGAGATCATCGGTGAGGCTGTGCGCGAGCATAACCTGGTGCCCAAGGCAGAGTTCAATGATTATATTGACCAGGTCATGGATAACTGCGGCCTGCAGCCCTACCACAAAACCCGCTATCCGCACGAATTTTCCGGCGGCCAGCGCCAGCGCATCTGCATTGCCCGCGCCCTGGCCCTGAACCCGGAGTTTGTTGTGTGCGACGAACCGGTCTCTGCACTGGACGTTTCCATTCAGGCCCAGATCATCAATCTGCTGAAAGAATTGCAGGATAAATATAACCTGACCTACCTGTTCATCTCCCACGATCTTTCTGTTGTTGAGCATATTTCGGATACGGTCGGCGTTATGTACCTGGGCAACCTGGTGGAGTACGGTGCAACGCCGGATATCTTCAGCCATCCGCTACATCCCTACACCAAGGCACTGTTCAGCGCCATTCCTATCCCGGACCCGACCATTCGCCGCGAGCGCATTGTGCTGCAGGGCTCCATTCCGTCCCCGGCCAACCCGCCCAAGGGCTGCAAGTTCCATACCCGCTGCCCCTATGCGACCGAGCGCTGCAAGACCGAAGTGCCGCAGCAGCGTGAGGTGGAACCCGGCCACTATGTTGTGTGCCACCTGTACGAAAAATGAAGCATAACGAACCCTTTGAGGATGACGGCCGCACCGTGGCCGATATGAGTGGCATTGAGCACGACAGTATCTGGCTGCCGCGCCGCCGCAAGCAGGGCCATACCCCCGCGCAGCAGCCCCAACAGGCTGCTGACCGTCCCTGGGAGGAAGACCCCCAGCTGACCGGTAAGGAGCGCCTGTGGGCGATCCTGGGTGCGCTGAAAGCTACCCTGCTGATTTGTGGCGTCTACCTGCTTGGCCTGCTGGCCCTGCTGGCGCTGCTGTTTACCCTCTGGCATTAAAAAATACCCCCGCCTTTGTTTTGGCTGCGTGACAGCTGGAATAAGGACGGGGGTGTTTGGTTTTGTGGGGGAAGGGCAACTTGCCTGGGAAAGTGGGGGCACCCGACCCCGCCGAGAAACGTAAATATTTGCTGCAAACCTACAAACATTTGTAGGGGACGATGCTTGCATCGTCCCGCGGATGAGCTGATGCGGTGAATTTTGTTAATGGTATTCGGGACAAGGTTTCGGAACGGTCAAGACTG
>ENA-UEQS01002174-UEQS01002174.1-human-gut-metagenome-genome-assembly--contig:-NODE-2174-length-11130-cov-7.434362_pt1 | contig 11130 bp, 8 predicted proteins | sample MGYA00242953_ERZ507953 | MGnify/ENA primary metagenome ERZ507953 (study PRJEB26167, sample SAMN06115474) | human gut metagenome | host: Homo sapiens | place: China:Jiangsu | collected 2016-07-06...
TGTTCTATTCTACAATAATTTCTAGTTTCATTTTTTTACTATACTACTTATGAAAGAGAGCGTAATTGCTATGAATACACCGATTAATCATCTTACCGCCGGTTTCATCGGACTCGGTCTGATCGGCGGCTCTATCGCCAGAGGTTTGAAACGCAGCGCCCCGGATATTCAGATCATGGCTTATATGCGGACCCGCGAAAAATTGGAACAGGCACATGCAGACGGCATTGTTGACCTGATTCTGGACGGCGTGGACGAGCATTTAAGCGAGTGCGACATCATTTTCCTGTGCACACCGGTTGAATTTAATGAATCCTATCTGCGCCAGATCCGGCCGTTCTTAAAGGAAGGCGCGGTTGTGACTGACGTCGGAAGCACCAAGACCAGCATTCATGAGACCGTTGCCGCGCTTGGCATGGAAAGCTGCTTCGTCGGCGGACACCCGATGGCTGGCTCGGAAAAGACCGGCTACGAGAGTTCAACTGACCATTTGCTGGAAAATGCGTACTATATCATTACCCCGACGCCGCACACCCCGGCTTCCTACACCGACCGTATGGTGGAGGTGGCAAAGGCGATCGGTGCGCTGCCCCTGGTGCTGGATTACCATCGTCATGATTTCATTGTCGCGGCGATCAGCCATCTGCCGCACCTCATCGCCTCCAGCCTGGTCAACCTGGTACACGACTGCGACAGCGAGGATCAGATGATGAAACGGCTGGCTGCCGGAGGTTTCAAGGATATCACCCGTATTGCCTCCTCTTCTCCGGTCATGTGGGAACAGATCTGCATGACGAACACAGGCAATATCACTGAGGTGCTGGATCGCTACATTGATTCCCTGACGACATTGCGGGAAGAACTGTCCGACCACCAGTCTAGAGCCATCTACCAGCTGTTTGAGTCCTCCCGCGACTACCGGAATTCGTTTGCAGAAACTCCAAAAGGATCGATACAGCCGGAATACGCCTTCTCCGCCGACGTGGTGGACGAGCCAGGTGCTATCTCCATCATTTCCTCGATCCTCTCTGGTAAAGGAATCAGTATCAAAAATATCGGCATCAGCCACAACCGTGAGCATGGCGAAGGCGCGCTGCGGATCAGCTTCTACGACAAGGCTTCGATGGAAGCGGCGTGGGCGCGTTTGAAGAGATACAATTACACGCTGTTCGCGTAGACTGCAATGTATGTTTCAAACTTAACTTTCAACATTAATGTTTAGGCAGGTACAACTATGAACTCAATGAAATTTACCCATACATCTTCTCTCCGGGGCGAACTGACCGTTCCGGGAGACAAGTCCATCTCCCACCGCAGCGTCATGTTCGGCGCTCTTGCGGACGGACTGACCGAAATCCACGGCTTCCTGCAGGGCGCAGACTGTCTCTCCACGATCTCCTGTTTTTCCAAAATGGGAATCTCGATCGAAAATCAGGGCGAGACCGTTCTCGTCCACGGACGTGGACTGCACGGGCTGACTGCCCCAGACTCCGTTTTAGACTGCGGCAACAGCGGCACCACAACACGCCTGATCTCCGGCATTCTCTCGGCCCAGAAATTTGACACAACACTGACCGGCGACGCTTCCATCCAGAAACGTCCGATGAAGCGCATCATCGATCCTCTCTCTCAGATGGGCGCAAAGATCGAGAGTGTCAATGGAAATGGCTGCGCGCCGCTCCATATCACCGGCTCACCGCTGCACGGCATCCATTATAATTCTCCGGTTGCCTCCGCCCAGGTCAAATCCTCGATTCTGCTGGCAGGTCTGTATGCCGACGGAGAAACCCGTGTGACCGAACCGTACATTTCCCGCGATCACAGTGAACGGATGCTGTCCGCATTCGGCGCAGACATCCACACAGAAGGAACCACCGCGATTTTACAGCCGGCAAAACAGCTCTATGGACAGAAAATTCTGGTTCCGGGCGATATCTCCTCCGCTGCCTTCTTTATCGCGGCCGGACTCATCGTACCGGATTCAGAAATCTTAATTAAAAATGTCGGTATCAACCCGACCCGCGACGGCATCCTGCGCGTCTGCAAGGCGATGAACGCGGACGTCGAACTTCTCAATGTAAACACCGCCTCCGGCGAACCGACCGCCGACCTGCTCGTCCGCTCCGGTAAGCTGACTGGAACCGCGATCGAGGGTGCGATCATCCCGACTCTCATCGACGAGCTTCCGGTGATCGCTGCGATGGCGTGCTATGCCGAGGGAACCACCGTCATACGCGATGCCGCGGAACTGAAGGTAAAAGAGTCAAACCGCATTGCTGTCATGGTAGAGAATTTAACCGCTATGGGCGCGGATGTGACCGAGACCGAAGATGGCATGATCATCCACGGAGGCAAGCCGCTGCACGGTGCTGTGATCGACAGCAAGAAGGATCACCGCATCGCCATGACCTTCGCCGTTGCCGCACTCGGCGCTTCCGGCGAGACCGAAATTCTGGATGCAGACTGCGTGAACATCTCCTATCCGGGATTCTATGGGGATCTGAAACGGCTGTGTAAATAAAATGTGACTATGCATATTTGAGACAAAAAGGGCAGGAAAAGCTTCAAATCGCTTTCCTGCCCTTTTCTTTTGTCCTACTGCCCATATTTCGCAAAATACCGATCCAGCACCTGTCTTGCGATCGGCGCAGCGACCGCACCGCCGGAACCGGACTCTTCTGCCAGCACACAGATCGCCACCTTCGGCTTGTCTGCCGGAGCGAAACCGACAAACCAGGAATGTGTCTCCTTACCTGTCTCAAACTCGGCGGAACCGGTTTTTCCGGCCACCGTATAGGATGCCCCCCGCATCGCGGAACCCGTACCAATCTCGACCACCTGGCTCATGAGATGTGTTAGAAACTGTGCGTCATTCGCAGACATCAGGGTTCCATAGGCGGACGGAAGGAACTTCTTGACCGTCTGACCACCCACATTTTCAACATGATCGATCATATATGGCTTCATCAGCGTGCCGCCGTTGGCGATCGCCGATACGATCATCAGGTTATGCAGCGGCGTAATCTGGGTTTTTCCCTGTCCGATCGCGGTCTGAAGCTTTTCCCAGTCATCCGAACTGCCGTCGAGCGAAAACGTGCTCTGATTGTACGGAAGTGTGTACGGAAGCTCCGAATTAAAGAGCATCTGATTTGCCAGCGCCCGGAATTTTTCTGAATTAATCTGCATTCCAATCTCCGCAAACGCACCGTTGCAGGAATTGGCAAATGCCTGAATCAGGTTCTGCGCCCCGTGTGCCGTCCCGTGGTAACATTTAATCGTATAATCGCCATTCTGGTAAGAGCCATTACAATTATACACATAGTCCTGCCAGGTATTCGGGTTCTCTTTCATATATTCCAGCACCGTCAGCATCTTGAACGTCGATCCCGGCGGATATAAGCCCTGCGTCGCGCGGTTGACTAACTGCGCCTTCGTATTGTCCGGCGATGTCAACTCTGCCCAGCGCTCATCGACGAGATTCGCATTGAAATTCGGCTGGGAAACCATCGTTAAAATCTTTCCCGTATCCGGTTCCATGACAATCACAGCGCCCCGGTGTTTTCCGATCGCGTCGGATGCCGTCTGCTGCAGATCCACATCGAGCGTCGTAATCACATTGTCGCCCAGATTTTTCTTCCCCTGAAATTCATTGATCGTTTTCTCAATCAGATTCACATGGGAGGAAAGCAGGTAGAAATTCGCCAGCGACTCCAGACCTGTTTTTCCATTTTTGCCGGAATATCCGACCGAATGGACAAACAGATAATCATACGGATAATAGCGTTTCTCGCTTCCGTCACTTGCAACGTTCGTCTGCGCCAGCACCGTTTTATCATTGCTCATAATCGAACCGCGGGTCACCCGGTCTGAGAGGAGATCGAGCCTCGCATTATAAGAGCTGCCGATTACATTTTCACTCTTAAACTGGATAAACCAGCCAAAATAAACGGCCATCGCGATAAAGAGCGCCGCAATCCCATAGGTCAGCCACAGAATATGACGGTTTGAACGCGCTCTCGCATTTTCAGTTCTTTCCATTTCATCCTTCTGCCTCATCAAACTGCTGCTCCTCCTCTTCTTCCTCATTCCGTTTCAGGACATATAGTCCCTGTATCACGCCAAACAGGATAAATGTGCTGAGAATCGAACTGCCTCCATAACTGACAAGCGGCAGCGTCACGCCAGTGGACGGGATAAACTTGGTCACGCCGCCGATCGTCAGGAACACCTGCACCACATACTCAATTCCCAGACCAAACGCGATCAGCTTGTAAAATAATGCCTGCATCCGGGTCGCAATCAGCATGAACTGCATGAAGCAGCCCAGACAGATCAGGAGAATACAGAGCGCATAGATGCCGCCCAGCTCCTCCGAGATCGCCGCAAAAATGAAGTCCTTCTCGACAACCGGGATCTTCTTCGGCATCCCCTGGTAAAGTCCCATGCCAAACCAGCCGCCTGTGCCGATCGCAAAGAGCGCCTGCGTAACCTGATATCCTTTTCCTGCGATGTCACTCCACGGATCCTGCCATGCTTCCACGCGGACACGCACATGCGAAAACAGCTTATACGCCAGCATCGCAGCCGCACAGCCGCTTCCAAGACCGCCTGCCAGATACAGCCAGTTGGAGGTTGCAATAAACAGCATCAGGACATAGGCGAGGAAAAAAATCAGCGCACTTCCCAGATCCTTGGATAACACCAGAATCAACACGTGCGCCGCCGCCACGCCGGTCGTGATCGCCACATTTTTAAACTCCGTTGAGCGGTAAAACATCGTCGCCACGAAGAATACAAAGCTGATCTTAACAAACTCGGACGGCTGGAACGAAAACCCGCCGATACTGATCGAAAGCTGCGCGCCGAAGCTGGTATTGCCGATCACACAGACAACCAGCAGCAGCGCCAGACCTATCAGGCCGTACACCCACGATATCTTAGCGAGCTGCCAGGTTCTATCTATCACATATGGTATAATCATTGTGATAACCGCCGCAACTGCCATGATGATAAACTGGCGGACCGCCTTGTCCATCGAGATGCGCGTCAGCATGATAAAACTGGTGCACAGAAGCATACATGTGTTGTTCAGCAACAGTCTCGACGCATTCCGGTAAAACAGCCGGTATAAGAGCTGGTACAGGACAAAAAAGACAAGCTGCGCGCCGAAAAACAGCACAACTGCCTCATCCTCGGTTTGTAGATAAATGATCGTACCCGACAGAAGAAATATCAAAAACAGTGGTATATTCTGCAGACGGCAGAGCCGGAGTTTCGACTCGTCATCCGGCAGTGAAAAAAAGCGGAAATTGTAATATGTATAAATCAGTATCAGCAATATCATCAGATACCTGGACATCGTTGTCACAAGATTTATCATGGTGATCCTCCTTTTCATGTGTACCCGGAAGATTCCCGGTACACACGCTACTCTACGCCCCTCTTAAAATGACCTCTTGTAAATTCGCCCTCCAGCTCCACCGGTTCCTGATGGAGGAAGGTCTTCACGTAGGCATCCAGCACTTCCCCGGTCTGTGCCGCACTCTCCGACGTAAATGCCAGACGCAGCACCTCCGGCTGCAGGCGGTCTATCTGCTTTTTATCCTTCAAAAGCGACAGGGGGCTGGAATTGTAGATCGTATTGCAGCAGAAGCGGCACTGGTTCCTTACCGGAAATACCTTCTTTTTGCGATCCCGCAGATACAGATATTCCGGACATTTACTGCATCCTTCCACGGTTTTCCGGATGCACTGGGCGGTTACCATGACCGGGATCGAGCCATATACGAGAAGTTCCCGTTCCCGGCTGTCGCGCGCCTCCAACTCCCGGCTGTTGAGCTCGACCGGAAGGGTAAAACGCATCGAAAGCTCCGGCGCCATCTCCCGCACAAAATCCTCCGCCCGGTGATTCATCGTATAAATACCATAATCCATCACAAGCGGGATGGAAATCTTCCACTCGCGCACCAGTTCCAGCTCTTCCCATGCCCGGATGACAAGACCGTCAAATCCCGCCGATTCCAGCCTGGAACGATGTGTTTCAAAATATTCCTTTGCCCGATCGCGGAAAATATGCGGCATTACCAAAAGGCACTGCTTGTCTGCCTCATGGCAGCGCGATACCCATTCGTTCCACTGTTCGGCGCCAAATTCAGCGCTATCCAGATAGATGGCTCCGACTTCCGGTACGGATAACGCCACTTTTAACTGTGCCGGGTGTTCGACCGAAACGTGGATGTGGTACAGAGCTGTTTTATTCCCTTTTTTATTCTCAAACAGCATTTTCTGGCTCTGTACAGGTAAACCCGCTGTGAGTTCAACGTCCTGAGCCGGGCTGGTTTTTTCTGATTCCGAACCTGTCTGGTTATTTTCTTCCAGATTCTTTTCTTCCGGATTTTGCCACCCTTTTCCTGTCCCGCACGCCCTATTTTCCGGTATCTCCCGGCGGTATGGACGCAGTATCTCCTCGGTAAGCTGCTCAAACGCAGAGCGGCGGAGTTCATTTAACTCCTGCACCGGCACAAAAGGGCTGCCGCCTGTCTCCACTTCCAGATTTTCAAAATAATACGGCGTATTTCCCGTTTTTCCGAGCTGTTTCTCAATCCGTTCCTTGCTCATCGGCTGTTTCACTGCCGTCTGGACAACTGCTCCGATTCCGCCTGCCATCCGGCTTTCTCCCGTCAGCGGATCTTCGTATTGAAGCGTCAGCTGCAGCGGTTCGCCTTCACAGACACGCGCAAACCCCTGAACCGGTTCTTTTACCTCTGCTTCCACATACGTTTTGTCCAGATACTGGTAAAGTTCCCGGTTTTCCTGGCGGAATGCCGGTTTCTCATGGCAGACTACCATATCGCGTCCATTGTGCTCGGTATAATAGCCTAACGTCTGACCGCCGCGGTCAAACAGATCCAGCAGCTCCTTCCGGTCTTTCGGGTCAACCCGGTAACCTTTTCTGCCATTCTTTAAATATAAATCTACATATTTCCGGTACAGGCGCACCACGCCTGCCGTATAGCGCGGACTCTTCATGCGCCCCTCGATTTTCAAGGAATAAACGCCTGCTTCCAGAATATCCGGCAAAATATCCAGCGTACAAAGATCCTTGAGACTGAGCACATACTTGGAATCGCCCGGATTTAACACGCCATTTTCTTTCTTTTGTTTTTTGTTTTCATTCGGGTTGTTCTCATCCAGCCGCCGAAGGACATCAAACGGAAGCCGGCAGGTCTGAGCGCATCGTCCCCGGTTGCCGCTTCTGCCGCCGATCAGGCTGCTGAACAGGCATTGTCCCGAATAACAGTAACAGAGAGCCCCGTGAACAAAGCTCTCTATCTCCACGCCCGTCTCCTGATAAATGCGGCGTATCTCTTCCAATGAAAGTTCACGCGCTGTAACGATGCGGACCGCGCCCATTCTTGTCATAAGCGCCGCGCCCTCCGGTCCGGTAATCGTCATCTGTGTGCTCGCATGAACCGGCAAATCCGGAAAATGCTCCCGGATATAAGAAAATACGCCCATGTCCTGCACGATCACGGCATCCAGTCCCGCCTGGTAATACGGAAGCAGATAGTCGTATAAGTCATCCATCTCGTCTTCCTTTACCAGCGTATTGACCGTCATATAAAGCTGGCGCCCATGCAGATGCACGTAGTTGATCGCTTCCAGCATCCCCATTTCATCCGGATTTTCCGCATATGCCCTGGCTCCGAAACGGCTGCCGCCCATATAGACTGCGTCCGCCCCCGCTGCCACCGCCGCTTTCATGCTATCGAAGGAACCCGCCGGTGCCAGAATTTCCACCTTTTTTTTCATATCATTTCACCCACTATAACCGCAGAATTGCATCTTTCAGTTCCACCGTTCCCTGTCTCTTGGGAAATGGCTTCCGCTTCATATATGCCTCCACCTGTGCCTGACGGACAGCTGCCAGTTCCTCACGTGCTGCCCCTGCCTCCTGGAGGCTTTCTTCCAGATCTTTCTTTATCGTCTGTTTTTCCTGCTCCAGCTGGCTCAGCTGCTCTTTTACACTTTGTTTTTCCTGTTCCGTCTGCATCAGACGTGCTTCCAGCTGCGTTTTTTCCGTCTGCACAGCTGTCGCCGCCTGTCTCGCTTCTTCAAGCTGTTGTTTGAGAATCTCCAGCTTGTCCTGCAAAGAAGCGATTTCACTCTGGGATGACTCGACCGCCAGACGCTGATCTTCTGCCTCCTGTTTCCAAACCTCTGCTTCTCCACGGAAATCGTTTGCTTCTTTCTTTGCATCCGCAATCTGTTCCAATGCCTCTTTCTTTGCAGCTTCTGCCTGCTCCCGGACTGTCTGCTCCACCCTGGCAGCGCGATCCTGGGCTGCTTTTTCCGCGGATTCCACGCGCTCCTGTACCTCTCTCTTCGCACGTTCAATCTGCTCCTGCGCTTCTTTTCTTGCAGACTCAACCTGTTCTTGTGCTGTTTTCTTCACAGCCTCGATCTGCTCCTGCGCTTCTTTTCTTGCAGACTCAACCTGTTCCTGTGCTGTTTTCTTCACAGCCTCGATCTGTCCCTGCGCTTCTTTTCTTGCAGACTCAACCTGTTCCTGTGCTGTTTTCTTCACAGCCTCGATCTGCTCCTGCGCTTCTTTTTTCACACGCTCGATCTGCGCCTGTACCTCATTTTTAGCAGCTTCCGCCTGCTCAGCTGCCTCTTTTGCCGCCTTCTTTGCTGTCTCCAGTTCTTCCTCGCTGACGGTGCGCTCATTGCGGAGACTCTCGAGTTTCATCTGGGTGCTGACCATCTCATGTTTCAGACGGTATGTCTCTTTTTCCATGCTCTCTTTGTCGGATGCAAGTGCCTTCGCACTCTCTTTTTCTTTAAAATAATCATCCGCCAGATTCAGATAAGTCATAATACTCTGGTAGTCTTCCGGCATTTTCAAAAATCCCGGCTGCGCCTTGAGCTGGAAAATCTTCCCATTCAGATACGTGGCAATCTGCTGTACATATCCTTCCGTCTCACTGCCGCCCAGGCTATACACTTTTCCATCAATTAATACATCTATATACTGTTTTGCCATCGCATTCTCTTCTTTCTATCTATTAATAAATATGGTTCGACGTTGTCACGTCACCCACACAGAAATACCACCTTCAAATCAATCAAATATCAAATCTCAGAAATACCGTTTTTTGCTTGATTCCAGGCATACCCGAGATGCCGATACGCTGCTTCGGTCGCCATCCGCCCACGCGGAGTCCGGTTGAGCAGACCGTTCATCAGAAGATACGGTTCATACACATCTTCCAGTGTCCCAGCATCCTCGCCCAGCGCTGCCGCCAGCGTCTCCAGTCCGACCGGACCGCCGGAAAACTTGTCGATAATCATATGTAAGATCGCACGGTCGTTGTTGTCAAGTCCCAGCTTGTCCACATCAAGGATATCCAGTGCAAAATCCGCGACTTCTTTCGTAATCACGCCGTTGTACTTGACCTGTGCAAAGTCCCTCACACGTTTTAACAGTCGGTTTGCCAGACGCGGCGTTCCTCTCGAACGTCTCGCAATCTCATAGGCGCCCGTCTTATCAATCTCCACATTCAGAACTCCCGCCGTCCGCAGGACAATCGTCTGCAGCTCTTCAGGCGTATAAAAATCCATCTTCTGCACGATGCCGAAGCGGTCGCGCAGCGGCGCCGTCAGAAGTCCCGCGCGTGTCGTCGCGCCTACCAGCGTAAATTTCGGCAGATCCAGACGAATCGAGCGCGCCGTCGAATCTTTTCCCAACATGATATCGATCGCATAGTCCTCCATCGCCGGATAAAGCACCTCTTCCACCTGGCGGTTTAAGCGGTGAATCTCATCCACAAAGAGGACGTCTCCTTCCTGGAGCCCGTTGAGAATCGCCGCAATCTCCCCTGGTTTCTCGATTGCCGGACCGGAAGTAACCTTCATACGGGTTCCCATCTCATTGGCGATAATGCCGCTAAGTGTCGTCTTTCCCAGTCCCGGCGGTCCATAGAAAAGAACATGGTCAAGCGCCTCGCCGCGGGATTTCGCCGCATGGATAAATACCTTTAACGTCGATTTGATCCGCTCCTGACCGATATATTCGTCTAAGGTCTGCGGGCGGAGACTTCCCTCAATCCGCTTATCCTCCTCCGTCACCTCGGTTGTAATCGTCCTTCTGCTCATACTTGTTTCCTGTCTTTCCTGTTTTTCTCTCTCATTCAATTAAGCCATGACAGTTCCATTTTCTTATATCTGCCACACATTCCAAATTTTCATCTGACGCACAAGCACCACTATTTTTTATGATCCAGCAATTTCGAATGTCCGACACATAGGTTGTTTTACAAAAACGCCAGATATTTCAGTGATGCCTTCAATACCGCCTCGGAATCCATCTCTTCCGTCACATTGGCGCTCTTGACCGCCTTCACCGCCTCGGCATTCGTATATCCCAGCGCCACCAGCGCCTCCACGGCTTCCTTCGCCGCATTGCCTGAAAGCCCGTTTCCCGCAGCCGGCGAAACCGCCGCACTGCCATCTAACAGCGGTGTCAGCAGATCCTCTGCCTGTACTTTATCCTTCAAATCGAGAATGATCCGCTGTGCCGTCTTTGCCCCAACGCCCGGCGCACGGGAGATCGCCTTCGCATCCCCAGTCATAACCGCAAGACGCAGATCCTCCGGACGCAGCGCCGACAAGATGCCAAGTGCCCCCTTCGGACCAATGCCGTTGACCCCCAGAAGCTGGCGGAACATCTCCAGATCTGAACGGCTTAAAAAGCCGTACAGGCTCATATCATCCTCCCGCACCTGCAGGTGCGTATATATCTTTACCTCTTCCCCGAGCGGCGGTAAAACTTCCAGCACCGACATCGGGACAAAAATCCCGATCCCCATCATGCCGGACTCGACCACGATACGGTCCTTTGCTTTCTCCGCCAGGATGCCTTTTACATACGAAATCACGGTAAATTCCTTTCTTTTCTCACTGGTTCAAGATCTGGTTCAAACTAAAAAAAGAACGCTTTAAAATGCCTCCAAATCTTCTTTTCAGTATACCATAGCACAGTTTTCATTGCAAGGAAAGTGCGGAATTTCGAACATATATTCTGCCCGGTTGATTGAATTTCATTTTTACACATTATCGGGAACCTAT
>ENA-UEQS01002175-UEQS01002175.1-human-gut-metagenome-genome-assembly--contig:-NODE-2175-length-11129-cov-43.404361_pt1 | contig 11129 bp, 10 predicted proteins | sample MGYA00242953_ERZ507953 | MGnify/ENA primary metagenome ERZ507953 (study PRJEB26167, sample SAMN06115474) | human gut metagenome | host: Homo sapiens | place: China:Jiangsu | collected 2016-07-06...
CAATGTTCCGGGTAGAAATCACTGTGAAAGGGCAGTCCCGGATAGTATTAACTAAAATCAAATTACATGATTAAAAGTGTAAAATGGTTTTTTGTTGTATTAGTTATTGGTTCCCTAATCTCTCTTAGCTTTAGTAAAGAGAGTATCCCTGCAGAGAAACTGAAGTTGGGTGATGCAGCCCCTCAGTTGATGCTTTGCGATTCAGTGCAGCTGCTCGACCTGCACGATGCCCGTGAGGGTTATACGTTGTTGAGCTTCTGGGCAAGTTACGATGCGGCGTCCAGAGAAAAAAATGCTGCATTGGCGCATCTGGCAGATAAACATAGCCAGATAAAGATGATTTCTGTTTCTTTCGACCGTTATGTTTCGGTTTTCAACGCAACGGTAAAGCAAGACGGACTTTTGAAGAACGACTGCTATGTGGAAACAGATGGTTCCGATTCGGAAATATTCCGGGCATACGACCTGGAGCGCGGTTTTAAGAATTATCTGATAGATAGCCGCGGAATTATTGTGGCAAAAAATGTAACCGCAACCGAATTGGCTTCTTACCTGAATTAATGATAAGGTGGGAAGGTGGAGTAGATGAATTTTGAATACAACAAAAAGCAAAAAGTTGTCCTGATTTCAGATTTTTCTGAAGCGGGCAACTTATTTTTTTGTACATATTTTCAGAAAACATCGAGAATTATTGTATAAAAGATGCTGATGTTTTTCCCCTTATTACGTGTTGTTTTTTTTTATAGCCTTTTTGCCCTTTACGTATGGATCGTTTTTATCTGCTTCAGCAAACATCTTTTCGATGGAATGTAAAGGCAGCGTGGATGACGTAAAGGGCTAAAAGGTACAACTTTTCTTTATTTTGGAGCTTTGCGGTACAAATAAATGGCAATAAACAGATACAGTATGTTTGGAATCCATACGGCAATGGCAGGCATCATGTTTCCGTTTATGGCAAAGGTAGATGAAATGGTCTGGAACAGAATATACGAGAAACTGAGTCCCAGTCCGATACCTAAGTGCAAGCCCATTCCTCCTTTTACTTTTCGTGAAGACAGTGACAAGCCGATGGAAGTCAGAATAAATGCAGCAAACGACATGGCTATACGGCGGTGGTATTCTACCTCAAACTCCTTGATATTGGCAAAACCTCGCTGTTTCTGTTTACTGATGTATTCTTTAAGCTGAGGGCTAGTCATTGTTTCCTGCTGTCCGCGTGTGATAAGAAAATCCTGAGGTTCCATCTTTATGATAGAATCTAGGCGGTCGCCTCGCGTAATATATTCACGCATGCCTCTCATTTCACGTATCATGTAATCTCTGATAATCCAGCGGTGATACATAGTGGTGTCGTATGTAGCACGGCGTGCAGTAAGGTGTGATACCAGCTTATGGTCTTCAAACTTGTCAAGAGAGAAGTGGTAGCCGCTTTTACTGTAAGCATCGTATCGCTCCATGTAGGCAACTACTCCGCTGTCTACTTCAAGCTGAATGTTTCGTGCATAATCGGCTGATCTCTTTTTCTTGTAGCGCTCTTCGAATTTCAGACGGGTGACGCTTCCGGTAGGAATGACTTCCGTGCCTAATACGAATGTTACGGCAGAAATGATTCCTGCCGAAATCATATAAGGGACCATAAGGCGCTTAAAACTCATTCCGGTAGAAAACATGGCAATGATTTCAGAGTTTTCCGCCAGTTTGGATGTGAAGAAGATAACCGCAATGAAGACGAACAACGGACTGAACAAGTTTGTATAATAAGGTATGAAGTTCAGGTAGTAGTCGAATACAATAGCCTTCAGCGGTGCCTTGTTATTGATGAAGTGGTCGATATTTTCGTTTACATCGAAAACTACGGCAATAGAAATAATCAAAGCAATGGCGAAAAAGTACGTTCCCAAAAACTTGACAATAATATAACGGTCAAGTCGTTTCAGCCATTTCTTCTTAAACAGTTCTTTCAGTTGGAATTTGCTTATCTGTTTCATTACCATGATTCTTTTTATAATCGTGTAGAAATGCGTTTCACCATAGCAGGCTTCCAGGTAGAGAAGTCGCCGGCGATGATGTGTTTGCGCGCTTCGCCTACCAGCCACAGGTAGAAAGCCAGATTATGTATGGAAGCAATCTGCAAGGCAAGCAACTCTTGAGCATGGAACAAATGACGCAGATAAGCTCGGCTATACATCGTATCTACATACGAAGCTCCGTCGGCTTCGATAGGAGAGAAGTCGTTTTCCCATTTCTTATTACGCATGTTCATGATGCCGTCTTTGGTGAAAAGCATACCGTTTCGTCCGTTACGGGTAGGCATTACACAGTCGAACATGTCGACTCCCCGTTCGATACCTTCCAGTATGTTTACCGGGGTTCCTACACCCATCAGATAACGTGGCTTGTCGGTAGGCAGTATTTCGTTGACTACCTCAATCATTTCGTACATCTTTTCAGTAGGTTCTCCTACTGCCAGTCCGCCGATAGCGTTTCCATCCGCATTTTTTGAAGCGATGTATTCAGCCGAACGCCGGCGCAGATCGGGATACACACATCCCTGTACAATCGGGAAGAGTGACTGCTGGTAACCATATTTAGGTTCGGTTTCATTAAAACGGGTAATGCAACGGTCCAGCCAGCGGTGAGTTAGTTCCATTGACTTCTTGGCATAATTGTAGTCAGCTGTACCTGGAGTACATTCATCGAAAGCCATCATGATGTCAGCTCCGATGGTACGTTCGATATCCATTACACGTTCGGGAGTAAACAGATGTTTAGAGCCATCGATGTGTGAACGAAATTCCACTCCTTCTTCTCTCATCTTACGGATGCCGGCAAGAGAAAATACCTGAAAACCTCCACTGTCTGTCAGCATCGGACGGTCGAAGCCGTTGAATTTATGTAGTCCACCGGCTTTTCCCAGTGTGTCAAGTCCGGGACGAAGGTACAAATGATAGGTATTTCCCAAAATAATTTGTGCCTTAATGTCTTCTTTCAGTTCGTGCAGATGAACGGCTTTCACACTGCCCAGTGTTCCCACAGGCATGAAGATAGGCGTTTCTATCTGCCCGTGGTCGGTTGTAATCAGTCCGGCACGGGCGTTGGAACGCGGGTCTGTATATTGTAATTCAAATTTCATGTTATAAGCGAGCTTTTACTTTTCTTCTTTTTTCTCGTCAGTCACGGTAAAATCTATGGCATCAGCTACTTTTTCGTCTGTCAGTGCCAGTGTAAGGACTTCTTTTATATCCTTTACATAGTGGAAGTTCAATCCTTTCAGGTACAATGGCTGAATCTCTTCTATGTCCTTGCGGTTTTCTTCGCAGAGAATAATATCAGTGATTCCGGCACGTTTGGCTGCCAGGATTTTTTCTCTGATTCCACCTACCGGCAATACTTTTCCACGAAGTGTAATCTCACCTGTCATAGCCAGGTTCGCCTTTACTTTCCGCTGGGTAAGTGCCGAAGCCAGCGAGGTAACCATCGTGATGCCGGCAGAAGGACCGTCTTTAGGAATTGCTCCTTCTGGTACGTGTATATGAATATTCCAGTTGTCGAAAATGCCTTCAGGCAGATCGAGCAGATGGGTATGTGCTTTCAGATACTCCAGAGCCAGCATAGCTGATTCTTTCATGACATCTCCTAAGTTACCAGTCAGGGTAAGTCGTCCACCTTTTCCTTTGCTCAAGCTGGTCTCTACGAACAGGATTTCTCCTCCTACAGCAGTCCATGCAAGGCCTGTTACTACACCTGCATATTCATTTCCCTGATACTTGTCGCGTGAATATTCTGGAACTCCCAGATATTGTCTGATATCGGCAGGTTTCAGTTCATGCAGCCCTTCGAACTTGTCGCTGGCAATCTCGAGAGCTATTTTGCGCATTACCTTGCTGATTTTCTTTTCCAGTTCACGTACTCCGCTTTCGCGTGTATAGTTTTCTATGATATACTCAATGGCAGGTTTGGTAAACTTTACATGTTCACGCTTTAAACCTGTAGCCTCCATTTCTTTCGGGATAAGATGGCGGCGGGCAATTTCTATTTTCTCTTCGGTGATATATCCACTTACTTCAATCAGCTCCATACGGTCGAGCAACGGAGTCGGAATCGTACCCAGATTGTTTGCCGTAGCAATGAACATGACTTTCGACAAATCGTAGTCGAGATCAATGTAATTGTCGTGGAACGAGTTATTTTGTTCCGGATCGAGAACTTCAAGCATAGCTGAAGCTGGATCTCCCTGACGGTCACTGCTTAATTTATCTATCTCATCAAGGATGATAACCGGATTTGAGGCTTCTGCCTTGATAAGACTTTTAATGATACGCCCCGGCATTGCTCCGATGTATGTTTTGCGATGTCCGCGTATTTCAGCTTCATCATGTACGCCTCCTAGCGACATACGTATGTATTTGCGCTTGAGGGCGGCAGCGATAGAGCGTCCCAACGATGTCTTACCAACTCCCGGAGGACCGTACAGACAAATGATCGGTGATTTCAGGTCGCCTTTCAGTTTTAAGACAGCAAGATGCTCCAATATACGCTCTTTTACCTTTTCCAGTCCGTAATGATCTTTATTCAGAACTTTTTCCGCGTTGGGTATGTTCAGGACGTCTGTAGTATAGACCTCCCATGGCAATGCCAATAACGTTTGCAGGTAGTTGAGCTGTACGTTGTAGTCGGGCGACTGTGGATTGATGCGCTCCAGTTTCGAAACTTCGCGTTCGAAAACTTCGGCTACTTCTTTTTTCCACTTTTTCTCCTTTCCTTTCTTGCGGAGTTCTTCTATTTCATCATCCTGTCCGTGTCCCAACTCATCCTGAATATTCTTTATCTGTTGTTGCAAGAAATATTCACGCTGCTGTTTGTCAAGTTCTTCCCGTGTACGCATCTGAATATCTTGCTTCAGATTTGCCAACTTGGTTTCGCGGTTGAGCACTTGTATCAGATTGTACAAGCGGTCTTTCAGTGTATTCTGGTTGAGCAAATGAAACTTGTCTTCTATCGAAAGAGGGAAGTTTGTACAGATATAATCTACAAGAATGTGGTTCTTTGGTAAATTCTTTAAAGCGAAAGTGATATCCGGGCTTATCTGTTCTGATGCTTCGATATAATTATTGCTTAACTCGATGCAGGTGTCCATCAAAGCCTTGAATTCGTCAGAATCTGTCGGTTCCATCTGCTCTTCTATCAGGCTTACTTTTCCTCTCAGGTAGGGGCGTGTACCTGTTGCTTCATCAAGATGTACCTTGATGTTGCTTGCCTGAAGGATGACAGTTGTGTTTCCACCAGGCATTTCGAATACGCGTAATACGCGTCCGATAACAGCAACAGGATGCAAGTCTGATATTCCGGGATCTTCTACTTCTGCAACTTTTTGTGTGGCAATGATAATATGTTTTTTATCTTTCATCGCGTCATGCACAAGTTTCAGTGTAGTACGTCGGCCAGCAGTGACAGGCATGACTACGCTGGGAAACATTACCATGTTGCGTAAAGTCATGATGGGGAATTCCTTCTCCAGTTCATCTGCTGACAGATTTTCGGGAGCAGTTTCTATTTCTGTTACCATTGAAAGTTCATCATTTCCAGTTTTTATCGAACTGTCCGTTTCTATTTTCTTTCTTCTTACCATATTCGCGTTTTGTGTATTTTTAATAAGAGCATGTTTGAAAGCTCAAAAACGAGTACAAAGTTAATCATTCCACTTCGAATACGGAAGCGGATTTGTCGTAAATGCAATGTGTCAAACAAAATAAATGACACTTTTACACTGAAAAGCCATGTATTTTATTTATTTTTGACGGAAAATAAGAAATATAAGTAATATGCCTAATCCATATTTTAAGTTCAAGCAGTTCACGGTTTTTCACGATCGTTGCGCCATGAAAGTTGGTACAGACGGTGTGCTTCTCGGAGCATGGGTGCAAGTCGACACGGCAAAAAGGGTGCTTGATATAGGGACGGGAACAGGTTTGATTGCCCTGATGGTGGCCCAGCGTTCTGCTGCTTGTGTCGTAGGAACTGATATTGACGGGGAGGCTGTAGAACAGGCAATGGAAAATGTAAATGCATCACCGTGGAAAAATCGGATCTGTATCTGCCGGAAAGATGTTATGCAGATGAATGGAGAGGAATATGGAAGTTTCGATGTAATAGTGTCTAATCCTCCCTATTTTGTGGAAGAAGTACGTTGCCCGGATGAACGACGGGATACGGCACGGCATACGGGAAACCTTACATTTGGAAATTTGTTGACTGCGGTAGAAAAGCTTTTGACGGAAGATGGAGTTTTTTCTGTGATTATTCCGGCAGATGCTGGCGATTTCTTCGTTTCCCTTGCTGCGGAGAAACATCTTTATATACAACGGAAGACGTTGGTTCATACTAAACCTGGGGCTGAGCCTAAACGTGTGTTACTGGCTTTTGGTCGGAAGATATGTGCCTATGATACAGAGCATCTGGTTGTAGAGCTGGATCGTCATGTGTACAGCAAAGACTATATTGAACTGACGAAAGATTTTTATTTGAATATGTAGATACTTTTACGCCCTATACCTGAACGGAATAGGGCGTGATCTGGTTAAAATCTTTAATTTCTTTTGGATAGCCTGCGTAATAAGTTGTGGTTTATCTGCAAAAGTTCTTTGTGCTTACGCGTAATGGCTGATGTAATCGGGCGGCTACCTATAAAATCGGTAAAATGTTGAAGCACATTAAATGCCTCTACACCCGACTTTGTTTTCTGTGGAGCTATTACTTTAAGTCCTTTTGAAATAACTTCCACCTCAAGGTCTTTTCCTCCCATAGCGGGATCTCCGTCGAAATGGAATACTCCTTCCTTCGTGCGATGTATGGTAATCTTTTTTTCTTTCAGTGTCTTAATGCGGCTGTTTTGGTCAATTGTCTTGTTGAACAGCTGGAAAGAAAGTGCCGGGACATCCAGAACAGTAAAAGGCTCAAGTATAGTGATATCCATCATGCCGTCTGTAAGTGACGCCTGAGGAGCTATATAGGCGTTGTTACCGTATTGTGAAGCATTGGCACATGCTATTAAAAAGGCCTTATAACGTACAGTGCCCGAAGAATTTTCTATCTCGTATGTTTCTGGCCGATAGGTAAGACTTTCGTGCAAGGTATTTTCAAGATAGGTGAGTAGTCCTCTCTTTCCTGAATCGGCGAATTTAAGGCTTACGAAAGCATCGAAACCAACTCCGCAGGTGCAGAAGAAAGGGCGACTGTCTATCGTTCCGTAATCGATGGTTTTGATATAGCCTTGATTTAAGACATCAATAGCTCCGCGTGCTTCCAGAGGAATGTGCAAATGTCTTGCCAATCCGTTGCCCGATCCGCAAGGAATAATTCCCATGGCCGTGTCAGTATGTATAAGTGAGCGTCCTATTTCATTGATAGTTCCGTCTCCTCCTATAGCTACCACGATGTCTTTTTTCTCTTCGGCAGCCTGGCGGGCTATTTCGATAGCATGTCCGGCATATTCGGTTTTACGTATCGTATAATTATATAATGAGTGGTCTAGTCTTTTCTCTATCTGGTGCAAGATAAACTCTTTGCTGTGAGTGCCTGATATAGGATTGACTATAAATACTATTTCTTTTTTTGAATCCATTTTGCGGGTGGGTTGGTTTTTAAGTAAACAAAAGTACGACTATTTTGTTTATCAGATGGTATTTTTTATGTATAAATGATGTCAGAGAAGTTTTTTTTGCTTTAACGAGCACATGAAATAATGAAAATTATTATCTTTGCACACTCTTTTTTGAAATTGCCGGCATGAAGCGTCCGGTTAATATAAATAATGTAAGTCGTTCAGGGCTTACCAGCTATTAGAATATGGGATTATTACAAGACAAACTAAGTAAATTCAGAACACCTCAGATGTACATGGAGAGAGGTGTGTATCCTTACTTCCGCGAAATTGACAGTGCTCAAGACACAGAGGTGATTATGGATGGAAAAAAGGTTTTGATGTTCGGATCTAATTCTTACATGGGACTGACTCACGACCAGCGCATTATCGATGCAGCTATTGCTGCTACCCGCAAGTATGGAACCGGATGTGCCGGTTCGCGTTTGTTGAACGGAACTCTTGATATCCATGTGGAACTGGAAAAGGAGTTGGCAGAATTTGTGGGAAAAGATGAAGCGTTGTGCTTTTCTACCGGTTTCACTGTAAATGAAGGTGTTATCCCACAGCTTGCCGGACGCGGTGACTATATTATTTGTGATGACCGCGACCATGCTTCTATTGTCGACGGACGTCGCCTTTCTTTTGCTACTCAGCTGAAGTACAAACACAATGACATGGAAGCGCTGGAAAAAGAGCTTCAAAAATGTGAACCTGATGCTATCAAACTGATTGTTGTAGATAGCGTATTCTCTATGGAAGGTGATTTGGCAAATCTGCCTGAAATCGTTCGCCTGAAGAAGAAATACAATGCTACTGTATATGTAGACGAAGCTCACGGTCTTGGTGTATTCGGAAGAAACGGACGCGGTGTATGCGATCATTTTGGAGTAACTGAAGATATTGACTTGATTATGGGTACATTCTCTAAGTCATTGGCTTCTATCGGAGGTTTTGTTGCTGGTGATAAGGATGTAATCAACTGGTTGCGCCACAATGCACGTTCTTACATATTCCAGGCTAGTAATACTCCTGCTGCTACTGCTGCGGCAATGGAAGCTCTGCATATTTTCAAGACAGAGCCGGAGCGTCAGGAAAACTTGTGGAAAATTACAAATTATGCATTGAAGCGTTTCCGTGAAACTGGCTTTGAAATCGGAGAAACAGAAAGCCCTATTATTCCGTTGTATGTGCGTGATACAGATAAAACTTTTGAGGTAACTAAACTTGCTTTTGATGAAGGTGTGTTTATAAATCCTGTTATTCCGCCTGCATGTGCACCTCAGGATACATTAGTGCGTTTTGCATTGATGGCTACTCATACAAAGGAACAAGTGGACTTTGCAATAGAAAAGTTAACTAAATGTTTCAAACAACTGGATATATTGAAATAACATTATATTCGACTTTTTTAAGGACTTTTGAAAGGAGGTTTTTACTATGGGAGCTGCTGGTAATAAAAAAACCGAAAGGCATGCATAAAAAACATGCTCCGGCTTATCAAGTAGAAGAGGCCATTCATGAAAATGACCTGAAAAAAGGAAAAAAGAAATAAATCGTTTTGACGGTTTGTTTTAGAAAAAGGGTTATATTTAGAGCGTCCGATGCTTTGCAGAGGAGCTCGGATATAACCCTTTTGTTATTATTATGTTTTAACTTTAATGTGATATGATACTGAATGAAAGAGACAGTCGCCATGAGCAGGTGTTACAGATTGCTCAACAGATGATGATTGCTGCACGTACTGCTCCGAAAGCGAAAGGAGTAGATATCATTGAGGTGGCAATGGTGACGGAAAGTAATATTCGTATTCTTTCGGATACGATGAAACAGATGTATGAGGAGAACGGGTTTAAGTTTTTCTTGCGTGATGCTGATAATATTCTGGAAGCTGAGTGTGTGGTACTGATTGGTACGCACGACCATCCGCATGGGATGAACTGCGGGCATTGTGGTTTCGCAACTTGTGGAGAAAGAGAAGATGGTGTTCCGTGTGCTATCAATAGTGTAGATGTAGGTATTGCAATAGGTTCGGCTTGTTCTGTTGCAGCCGATAACAGAGTAGATACTCGTGTTATGTTTTCTGCGGGACTTGCCGCACAGCAACTTGACTGGCTGGATGGATGTACGCAAGTGTATGCTATTCCTGTAAGTGCGTCCTCTAAAAATCCTTTTTTTGACCGGAAACCTAAAAATCCGTAATAAGTTTTGCCGCAGGAAGAGCATGCTTACTTCCTGCGGTGATTTCTTTAAGCTAAAATAAATTTTTCTACTACAGCTGCTACACCATCTTCATCGTTCGATAGAGTAATATAGTCAGCATTTTCACGTACAACAGGTTGAGCATTTGCCATTGCGACTCCTAAACCTGCGTATTGTATCATAGAGAGATCGTTGAAGCCATCGCCTACAGCTATCATCTCTTCTTTTTTCATATTTATTTCTTTCAGCAGGACAGAAAGAGAGCGTGCTTTATCGATACCTTTGGGAACCAGTTCCAAAAAATAAGGTTCGGAACGGAATACGCCCATCCGGTCTTTCAAGTGGTCGTACATTTCTTTTTCCAATACAGCCAGTCGGGTAGGATCTCCAACTATCAGACACTTGGCGATAGGGTGATTTATTGCTTTAAGAAAATTGTCTACTTTCTTAATTTTCATAACATTAAGCAATGCTTCCTTGAGAACGTATTCGTCGTCTGGGTGCTCTGTTAGTACGTATTCGTTCTCATAGCTGACGATAGCGAAATTATTGTCTTTGGCGCACTGGTATAAATAGGGGAGCACTTCGGGGTCCAGTAGGTTTTTATACATCATTTCACCGGTTTTCCAGTCGATGATTTCTCCTCCATTATAAGAAAGAATATATCCCTCATACTTGTCCAGTTCCAACTGGTTTGCCAATGGGGCAACTCCGTAGGTTGGTCTTCCTGATGCAAGGACTATTTTGAGTCCGCGTTTTTGTGCTTCAATCAAAGTGGTACGTGTATGTTCGGTAATGACCTTTTTAGAATTGGTCAGTGTTCCGTCAAGATCGAGTACTAAAAGTTTATATTTCATAATTTGTAAAAGGTGTTTTTTGTCTGTGCAAAGATAGCATAAATCGAATTTTATTCTTATATTTCGAGATAACAAATATTAGAATCTGTAAAAAAGCTTCAGCTTTTTAGTTTGGTTTTTGGAGAGATTTTCTTGTTTAAAAGTATTGCAGTATAATAATATAAGGAGATAGGTGTTATGGATATCTTTTGGGATTTTGCTTTACGGCTTTTTGTTGCTGGTGCAATGGGAGTTTTAATAGGCTTGGAACGTGAGTATCGTGCAAAGGAAGCTGGTTATCGTACTCATTTTCTAGTAGCTTTGGGAAGTGCATTGATGATGATTGTTTCTCAATATGGATTTATGGAAGTGCTGAAAACAGATTTGATTCGTCTGGATCCGAGTCGGATTGCTGCACAGGTAGTGAGTGGAATTGGTTTTATCGGTGCTGG
>ENA-UEQS01002176-UEQS01002176.1-human-gut-metagenome-genome-assembly--contig:-NODE-2176-length-11125-cov-4.892469_pt1 | contig 11125 bp, 6 predicted proteins | sample MGYA00242953_ERZ507953 | MGnify/ENA primary metagenome ERZ507953 (study PRJEB26167, sample SAMN06115474) | human gut metagenome | host: Homo sapiens | place: China:Jiangsu | collected 2016-07-06...
CCTTGTAAGTACTTGATAAATAAAGCATGATTATCTTTGCGATTTCTTGCTTGTCATCCACTAAAAGAACAGATTTCTCCATAGAGCCGTATAATGTTGTCGTCTTTTGTTTTATTTGTCATGCAAATTTAGAACATTTAATTGGAAAAATCTATGTTTTTCAATTGTTTTTTTGAAAAAACAGTTCGGACTTTGAAAATAGGGGAAACTGCGATTTTTTGATTAAGTTTGTACGCACATAAATGAGATGAGTATTCGAAGATGCGTTGGAGGAAATATATAGATTTTGATGTTATTCATTTATTGGTTGGCGCTATTGTCGGGATGGGCTTGTCCTCTTGCCAGCCGGAGATGCCGGTGATCTCTACGATAACCGTGGAGGCGGATGGCCTGACGGTTCCCGTGAACCCGGATCTGTATGGTTTGACCATTGAGGAGATCAACCACGGGATCGATGGGGGGCTGTACGCCGAGCTGATCCAGAACCGGAGCTTCGAGGATGGCGTGCCACCCTTGAACTGCCCTTACGACGCCGCCCGGAACGTCTTGATTACCCCGAATGGCTGGACGATCCCTTTCATGCGGGGAGATTCCGTACCGGGATGGAGGCGGATAGTCCCTAATACACAGATATACCCGGATATGAAGGAGCTGGTGAATGATAAGAACCGGCGGTCGTTGCTCGTGGCCGTATCGACTTCCGGGGAGTCGGGGCGCGGAGGCGTGATAGCCGAGGGATACCGGGGGATACCGATCCGGAAAGGGGAACGATACGATCTCTCGTTTTTCGCCAAGGGGGCGAATATGGTGCCCCGTACCATCCGGGTGGCCTTGGAGGACTCGATGGCTAATACGGTCTTGAGCGATGTGTTTCAGGTAGCGCCGCCGTACGAGTGGAGACGATACAGGCATACGTTTACGGCTACAGAGGACGCGCCGAACGCTGTCTTGACGATCACGGCCGATACCTCCGCCGTGTTTTGGCTGGACGTGGTATCGCTCTTCCCGGAGGATACGTGGAAGGGACGGAAGAACGGGCTGAGACCGGACTTGGCGGCTCTGGTCGATTCCTTGGCCCCTCGTTTTATCCGTTTCCCCGGAGGCAGTTTCGTGGAGGGGTATACGGCGGGCACGTACCCGATCTGGAGGGAGACGCTGGGCGATATCTCGGAGCGTAAGCATTTCTGGAACGTATGGGCCTATGGTACGACGAACGGCATGGGCTACCACGAGTACTTGCAAATGTGCGAGGATATGGGGGCGGAGCCTATCTACGTTATTAATAGCGGGATCACGAGCCAAAGCCGCCGGCCCCGCTACGAGGATATCACGGCGATGGATAAGCTCACGGGAGATGCCTTGGACGCTATCGCCTACGCGAACGCCCCGGCGGATTCCCTGCCGGGCGCCCTGCGTGCGAGGAACGGGCATCCGGAACCTTTCAACTTGAAGTATGTCGAGATCGGCAGCGAGAACTATGGCGGGGAGTATTTCAGGCGATTTGAGCTTTTCCGCAAGGCGATCAAGGAGGCTTATCCGGAGATTACCGTTATCAGCAGTTCGCCCCTCACGAAGCGAGGCCGTAGCGAGTGGGTGGATTCCCATTATTACGCCGGGGAGCATTTCTTCCTGTCTAACTCCGGTCGGTTTAATAGCGACCGGTATTCCCGGCGTTCGCCGGCGGTGTTTATCGGGGAGTTTGGGACGACGGAGCGGCCCTTGGCCGGTACGCTCCGGGCGGCGGTGGCCGAGGCCTGTTTCTTGGTCGGCGCGGAGGAGAACCCGGATATGGTACGCCGCTTGGCGTATGCCCCGGTATTGGGCAACGCCGGGTTCGAGAACCAGCGCCATCCGTTGATCTCTTTCAACACCCATCAGGCGGTGGTCTCTCCTTCCTACCATTTATTAAAGATGTTTACCCGCCATCGGGGGGATGAGGTGCTGAAGACGATCGTGGATACCTACGAGAAACCACAGGTACGTACGGGTCGGGCGGGCGTAGAGATGTTTGATAATAGCTATGAGTTCAAGGACGTGCGGATCGACGGCGTGCCCGTATCGGATATATCCGTGATGAGCGGGGGATGGAAGGTCCCGGAGGCTGGTACGTTGGTGCCGGAGGCCAACCGGTGGAACCATGTATTGTTCGGCGACTCTACGAGCTACGCCTATGAATATACGGCTACCGTCCGGCGTACGAAAGGTAGCGGGCAGATACAGCTTCGCCTCCGCGACAACGGGCGGACGGGCGAGCAGGCGGATTATATCGCCTTTACGATCGGGGCGGGAACGAGCGAGCTGTACCATCAGGTAGGTGGCGTGAAGGATAGCTTGGTCTCTCCCGTGCGCTTCCCTTTTGAGAGTAACCGGTGGTATACGGTTCGCATGACGTGCGAGTACGAGCGCGTCCGTTGTTATGTGGACGGCGTATTGCTGCATGAGGTGGATATGCGTCCGATCCCGTCGTTGGTATCCGTGGCTACCCTCGACAAGGAGAACCGGGTGATTTACTTGAAGGTCGTGAATACGACCCGCCACGAGGAGAAGACCTCTTTGCGTATCGAGGGAGTGAATATCCGTAACGAGGCGGAGCTGATCCAATTGAGAGGGGAGCCGGAGGCTCGTAATACGTTTGAGAGCCCGGGGGCCGTAACGCCTGTCACCGAGCCTATCGTATTCCCGATGAGCGGCCCGTTTATCTATAATTTCCCGCCTAATTCAGTGACGATCTTGAAATTATACATGGAGTAGGTCAGATAGGGCAGGAGGGCCGGTACACTTTATCTGTATTTATCCTAACTTCGCGGCGACTTTAACAAAAAAATGTGTTATGGAACCAATGCATAAGATAAACAAGGTAGAGCTCCGGAGCTTGCAGCTTGAGGACTATACGCAGTTGTCGCAATCTTTCAAGAGGGTATACGCCGACAAGGATGTTTTCTGGACCCGCAAGCAGATCGAGACGTTGATACGGATATTTCCCGAGGGACAGGTCGTGACGCTGGTGGATGACCGGATCGTAGGATGCGCCCTCTCCATCATCGTGGATTATGACATGGTGAAAGGGGATCATACCTACGCCAAGGTAACGGGTAACGAGACGTTCAACACGCATAACCCGAACGGGAATATATTATATGGTATAGAGGTGTTCATCCATCCGGACTACCGGGGCCTCCGGCTGGCCCGCCGTATGTACGAGTACCGGAAGGAGCTGTGCGAGAAGTTGAACCTGAAGGCGATCATGTTCGGCGGACGTATCCCGAACTATTATAAATACGCCGATCATATGCGTCCGAAGGAATACATCGAGAAGGTGCGCTCACGCCAGATCTACGACCCGGTGCTCACCTTCCAGCTCTCCAACGATTTCCACGTGCGGAAAGTGATGATGAACTACTTGCCGAACGACGAGGAGTCGAAGCATTGCGCTACCCTGCTGCAATGGGATAATATCTATTACCAGCCGCCTACGACGGATTACGTGGATAAGAAGACAACCGTGCGTGTCGGTCTGGTACAATGGCAGATGCGGCCTTATAAGACACTGGATGACGTGTTCGAGCAGGTGGAGTTCTTCGTCGACGCCGTGTCCGATTACAAGAGCGACTTCATCCTTTTCCCCGAGTATTTTAACGCTCCGCTGATGGCTAAGTTCAACCATCTGGGGGAGGCGCAGAGCATCCGTGGGCTGGCCCAGTACACCGAGGAGATCCGTGAGCGATTCGTGAACCTCGCCATCAGTTACAATATCAATATCATCACCGGTAGCATGCCTTTGCTGAAGGAGGACGGGGCGCTGTATAACGTGGGATACCTGATCCGTCGTGACGGCTCCTACGAGATGTACGAGAAGGTACATGTCACCCCGGACGAGCAGAAGAGCTGGGGACTCTCGGGCGGGAAGATGGTGAAGACGTTTGACACGGATTGCGCCCGGATCGGCGTGCTGATCTGTTATGACGTGGAATTCCCGGAGCTTTCCCGTATCATGGCCGACCAAGGGATGCAGATCCTCTTCGTGCCTTTCCTTACGGATACGCAGAACGGTTACTCTCGGGTTCGTGTATGTGCCCAAGCCCGGGCGATCGAGAACGAGTGCTTCGTGGTGATAGCGGGCAGCGTGGGCAACCTGCCTCGTGTGCATAATATGGATATACAGTACGCCCAGTCGGGTGTGTTCACGCCTTGCGATTTCGCTTTCCCTACCGATGGCAAGCGTGCGGAGGCAACCCCGAATACGGAGATGATCCTTGTATCGGACGTGGACCTTGATTTGCTCAACGAGTTGCATACGTATGGTAGCGTGCGTAACCTTCGGGACCGTCGCCACGACTTGTATGAGTTGAGGGTAAAAAAACAGTAGTGTTTGCGGTTGAACACAATAGTATTCATGGCTGAACCCAGTAGTGTTCGCTATTAAACACAATTATATTCGCCGGAAGAATGCAGTAGGGGCGGGATCTGTCCGCCCTCCCGTGCCGTGTATGCGTGGGAGGGCGGACGAATCCCGCCCCTGCGGTTTATATATCGGGGGGAGGATCGCTCGCTTCCCCCCTTCGGAAATGATCTTAATGACTTAGCATCTCAGCCGTGATCGGCGTGAATTTCTCGGCATCCTATTTACGGAGTTGTACGCTACCGTCGTTCCAGTTGGAAGGCCAACCTCCGATGATGTGTCCGAGGAATACCAGCTTGATCTCGTGCAAGCCTTTTGCCAAGGCCGCGGAGGTGTCATGACGGGAGAAGCGTTTTACCTCGCCACCGTTGTTAACCATCAGCTTGCCGTCGATCCATACCTCCTCTAAATCGGAAGAGATGTAATAAACGCCATCCTCCGGGATATTCACGTAGCCGGTAGCGATAGCGGCGTATTGCTTCACGCCTCGCATGGATTCGGGGGCGGGCACTTGGTTGGTCAGCTCACGGGTCGTCTTGATGACCTGTTTCTTGCCGGTCTTCTGAGCGGCCTCCAGATTATTTACGCTTAGGTACATGCCATCGAATACCTCCATGTCGAGGCCCGGGGTCGTCTTGGCTACCTCCTTGGCGGGAGCCAGCGTTTGTTTCTCCACGAGGATCGTGCGAGGCTTGCCCATCTTGCCGGAAGGCAACACGGAAGCGATCTTCACGGTCGTAGTCTCGGTGATGTCGAAAGGAGCCGTATATACGGTAGATTCCGGGGTAGGCTCGGTGCCATCCAGCGTGTAGACCATCTTCATCGGACGGTTCGTGGTGAATGTCATGGTAGCCTTGTCCGTGAAAGCCACGAAGTTGCAAGAACCGTTCGGTTGCTCGGGCTGCGGGATGTAGTAGTTGATACCGTGTCCGTCTAGGCGAACCTGAGCGTTGTCCAGACGGCGTTCGAAGTCCTTGTAATCCTTCCGGTCCAGCGGGCTCCAAGCGATCTCGGAGAGGGCTAGGATACGAGGATAGATACGGTACTCCATGATGTCCGTGTTATAAAGGTACTCACTCCATACGTTGCATTGCACGCCCTTGATGAAATGCCCTTTACCGGCCGCTGCCAGCGTGTCGGGGACGGGGTTGTATTTATAGACCCGCTCCGCCGTGGTGAATCCTCCGATAGATACCGGGTTGATCTTGTAGTCGCCTTGGAACTGGTCGATATACATACCCTCGCTTCCCGGGGTCATGATCACGTCGTGGTTCATGCTAGCGGCGGCGATACCGCCTTCCTCACCTCGCCAAGACATTACCGTGGCCGATGGAGCCAGACCTCCCTCAAGGATCTCGTCCCATCCGATCATCTTCTTGCCGTGCTTGTTTACGACCTTCTCCATGCGTTGTACGAAATAGCTCTGCAATTTCTCCTCGGCCGTATGCTCCTTGTCGCCTTTCAAGCCTTCCTTACGGATACGGGCCTGACAAAGCGGGCATTTCTCCCAGCTCGTCTTCGGGCACTCATCGCCTCCGATATGGAAATACTCGCCCGGGAATAGGGGGGCTACCTCGGCGATCACGTCCTCGAAGAACTGGAAGGGCTCTTCCTTGCCAGCGCATAATACGATGTCTTCCACGCCCCAGATGATACGGGGAGTACCCTGCTTACCCTCGCAAGACAGCTCCGGATAGGCGGCGATAGCGGCCATCTCGTGTCCCGGAAGCTCTATCTCGGGAACGATCGTGATGAAACGATCCGCCGCGTATTTAACGATATCCTTCACCTCCTCTTGGGTATAGAAGCCTCCGTACTCGGTACCCTCGCCATCGATGCGCTTAGAGCCGATCTCGGTCAGTTTCGGGTACTTCTTGATCTCGATACGCCATCCCTGGTCGTCGGTCAGGTGCCAATGCATGCGGTTGATCTTGAACAAGGCCAATACGTCCAGCTGCTTCTTGATATTCTCTACCGGGATGAAATGGCGGCAGGGGTCGAGCATGATACCGCGGTAGCCGAATCGAGGCTCGTCCTTGATAGATACGGCCGGAGCGGTCCATGCGATACCTTTCACGGCGGAAGGACTCTCGATCTCGGCGGGCAGCAATTGCAAGAACGATTGCATACCGTAGAAAAGACCTTGAGGGGTCTTGGCTTTGATACGAACGCCGCTGTCGGCTACGTCGAGCGTGTATCCCTCGTCGTTTACGTCCAGAGAGCCGTCGATAACCAACGAGATACCGTCGGAGGTCTCTTTGTCGGCGGTAGCTATCTGGTAGCCTGTCGCCGTGTTCATTTTAGCCGCGAAGAACTCGGCTACGGTTTTCGCCTCCGGGGTGGAAGCGTAGATCCTCGTGTTTTTGTTTAGCTTGAAGTTTCCTTCGTTCTGCGTAAGGCTGACCGGTGTCGGGATGATGTTGATACCTTGGTTGTAAGCTTTCGCTTTACCGGGAGCATCATCACATGAGGCCATCAGGCCCAAGACAGCGCCGGCGCAGATTGTAGCAAGGAGCTTTTTCATAGAATTAAAAATTGAAAGTTGAAAATTGAATATTGTTTAGATGTTTTTGAGAGTTTAAAAAGAGAATTGAGAGTTGAAGATAAGATGCCGTTTGGCATCCTTTTCAATTCTCAATTCTCAATTTCCTATTTACCATGCGAAGATAGGATATTCCTTCATGATACCGTTCACCTTCTCACGAACGGCACCGATGGTCTTATCGCATTCGGGAGCGGCCAATACGGTGTCGATCAGTTCCACGATCTCGCCCATAAGCGGCTCTTTAGCGCCACGGGTCGTGATAGCGGGCGTACCCACACGGATACCGGAGGTCTGGAAGGCCGAGCGGCTGTCGAACGGAACCATGTTCTTGTTCACCGTGATGTCGGCGGCTACCAAGGCTTTCTCGGCCACCTTACCGGTCAGGTCGGGGAACTTCGTGCGCAGGTCGATCAGCATGCTGTGGTTGTCCGTACCGCCGGAGATGATCTTGTACCCTTTGTCCGTGAAAGCCTTGGCCATAGCGGCGGCGTTCGCTTTCACCTGTGCTTGATACGTTTTGTATTCCGGCTCCAAAGCCTCTCCGAAGGCTACGGCCTTGGCTGCGATCACATGCTCCAGCGGACCACCCTGGATACCCGGGAATACGGCGGAGTCCAACAACTGAGACATCTTCTTGATCTCGCCTTTCGGTGTCTTCTTGCCCCAAGGATTCTCGAAATCCTTACCCAGCGGGATGATACCGCCACGAGGACCCCGCAGGGTCTTATGCGTCGTAGACGTTACGATGTGAGCGTACTCCAGCGGGTTGTTCAGCAAACCGGCGGCGATCAGGCCTGCCGGGTGGGCCATATCGATCATCAATAAGGCGCCTACCTTGTCGGCTATCTCACGCATACGTTTGTAATCCCAGTCACGGGAATAAGCGGAACCACCGCCAACGATCAATTTCGGTTTCTCACGAAGGGCTACTTCCTCCATCTGGTCGTAGTCCACCCGTCCGGTATCTTCCTTTACATTATATTCGGTAGCGTGATAGAGAACGCCGGAGCTATTTACTGGTGAACCGTGGGACAGGTGTCCGCCATGCGACAGGTTCAACCCGAGGAACGTGTCGCCCGGATTCAATACGGCGAAGAATACGGCTGCGTTGGCCTGCGCCCCGGAGTGAGGCTGCACGTTGGCCCATTCTGCGTTGAATAGCTTTTTCAACCGTTCGATAGCGATCGTCTCACTTTGGTCTACTACCTCGCAACCCCCATAATAACGCTTGCCGGGATATCCCTCGGCGTATTTGTTGGTCAGACAGCTTCCCATGGCCTGCATGACCTGGTCGCTGACAAAGTTCTCGGAAGCGATCAACTCAATGCCTTTCAATTGGCGTTGGTGCTCCTTCTCGATAATGTCAAAAATGATGTTGTCTCTTTTCATTACCTCTTAAATTGGTTATTGCAATGATATGTTCCTCATTGAAAAGGAATCCTCGCGAATGTACTATATTATTTTAATACTATTTAAAAGATTCCGTTTAATTATTACAGATGCGCCGGAAACGGCTCCGCTTACCACTTGGTGAGGGTTACGTTTCTGAACTCAACCTCCTTACCCTCGCTCTGTAGCCCGATATGGCCTTCCTTCACCTTGTTGGTTCCGGTGTTCTGGTATACGCCGTTGATGTAAACGGTGATGACGCCGTCTTTCACGAAGATGTTCGCCTCGTTCCACTCTCCGGCGGGCTTCTCGCTGGACGGGTTCACGTTCTTTACGACAGGGAAGAAGGGACGTTCCTCTCCCGGGCGTTGCTGGTACTCGACAAGGTCGGAGCCTCCCAGCAGTACGAACAATCCGGCCCTCCCGGCTTGCAGATTACACTCGATCCCGTTCGGGAAGGGGTTCTTTAGGTCTGCGATATGCAGGAAGATGCCGCTGTTTGCGTTGGAATCCCCATTCGGCCAACGCCATTCCACGTGCAATTTATAGTCGCTGTATTTCTCCTTGGTGTACATATAGCCGAAAGGCTGGCCGGTGATGAAGATCTTACCGTCGCGTACGGAATAGACCTGATCGGCGGGGACGGAGTTTTTGTCGACTACGAAATTCCAGTTAGACAGGTCTTTCCCGTTGAACAGTTTCTCGGTCTTCTGTGCGTTCGCCCCATTGGAGAAACAGAAGAGGGAGGCGGCTAATACAGCCAAAGATAGCATTCTTTTTTTCATGGCATTAAACTCTATTTAATAGTATGATTAATCAACGATTAGTTTGCGATAGCGTACCCGTTTCGGCTCGGCGTCGCCCAATGTCTTACGTTTGTATTCCTCGTACTCGGAATAGGTCCCTTCGTAGAAGACCACGTTGGAATCGCCCTCGAACGACAGGATATGCGTACAGATACGGTCCAAGAACCAACGGTCGTGAGAGACGACGACGGCGCAACCGGCGAAGTTCTCCAGCCCCTCCTCCAAGGCACGTAGCGTGTTCACGTCGATATCGTTGGTCGGCTCGTCGAGCAGCAATACGTTAGCGTCCGCTTTCAGCGTCAGCGCCAGATGCAGGCGGTTACGCTCTCCTCCGGAGAGTACGCCGCATAGCTTCTCTTGATCCGCTCCCGCGAAATTGAATTTAGACAGGTAAGCGCGTGCGTTCACCTCCTTGCCGCCCATACGGATGAATTCTTGTCCGCCGGATACGACTTGGTAAACGGTCTTTTTCGGGTCTATATCCTTATGGGTCTGGTCGGCGTAACCTACTTGTACGGTCTCGCCCACCTCGAAGGTCCCCTTGTCGATGCTTTCCATGCCCATGATCATCTTAAATAAGGTAGTCTTACCGGCACCGTTCGGCCCGATGACTCCCACGATACCGTTCGGGGGAAGCATGAAGTTCAAATCATCGAACAGCAATTTATCGCCGAACGCCTTCGCCACGTGCTGTGCCTCGATCACCTTATTGCCCAAGCGAGGGCCGTTCGGGATGAAGATCTCCAGCTTAGCCTCACGCTCCTTCTGGTCCTCGTTCAAGAGGGCCTCGTACGAGTTCAGACGTGCCTTACCCTTGGCGTGACGGGCCTTCGGCGCCATATTGATCCATTCCAGCTCACGCTCCAAGGTCTTACGGCGCTTGCTGACTTGCTTCTCTTCTTGAGCCATACGCTTCGTCTTCTGGTCTAACCAAGAGGAGTAATTACCCTTCCAAGGGATACCCTCGCCACGATCCAGCTCAAGGATCCATCCGGCCACGTGGTCTAGGAAGTAACGGTCGTGCGTGATGCAGATAACGGTACCGGCATATTGTTGCAGATGTTGCTCCAGCCAGTCGATCGACTCGGCGTCCAAGTGGTTGGTCGGCTCATCCAACAGCAATACGTCCGGCTGCTGGAGCAGCAATCGGCAAAGGGCCACCCGGCGACGCTCGCCTCCGGACAACGTATCCACCACCTGATCCTCCGGCGGACAACGCAAAGCGTCCATGGCACGTTCCAGACGGCTGTCGAGGTTCCATGCGTCCGTAGCGTCGATCTTGTCCTGCAACTCCGCCTGACGGTTGATCAAGGCATCCATCTTATCCGGATCTTCCAGCACCTCCGGATCGCCGAATCGCTCGTTCACCTCCTCATATTCCTTCAAGGTGTCCACGATCTCCTGCACGCCTTCCTGCACGATCTCCTTCACGGTCTTGCCCGGCTCCAACTTAGGGTCCTGCTCCAGATACCCTACGGAATACCCGGGGGAGAAGACCACCTCTCCCTGATAATCCTTATCGATACCGGCGATAATCTTCAGCAACGTAGATTTACCGGAACCATTCAATCCGATGATTCCGATCTTCGCCCCATAGAAAAAGGACAGATATATATTCTTTAAAACCTGTTTTTGAGGCGGAAAGATCTTGTTCACTCCTACCATCAAGAAAATAATCTTCTTATCGTCTGCCATATAATTTTTTGTGTGTTAATTGGTTCCTTAACTTAAAATAATGGTGTACAAATCTACGTAAATATCTTTTATTTTACAAATGAACAAAGATCATAGGTATCAGATATCTACCGATTGCCAAGTTTGGCGTGTGGAGATTACTCGGTTCAATTCTCTTGTGCAAGAAGCCGGTAGATATGCTATGCCTCGGAAGTTGAGCTTTAGCGTTATCATAAATGAGGGTAGGAGAGGTTGTGCGGCGTTGTGGTTAGGACTGTGCGATCATGTGGCTTTAGGTTGTGTGATCCTAAC
>ENA-UEQS01002185-UEQS01002185.1-human-gut-metagenome-genome-assembly--contig:-NODE-2185-length-11100-cov-7.587771_pt1 | contig 11100 bp, 10 predicted proteins | sample MGYA00242953_ERZ507953 | MGnify/ENA primary metagenome ERZ507953 (study PRJEB26167, sample SAMN06115474) | human gut metagenome | host: Homo sapiens | place: China:Jiangsu | collected 2016-07-06...
CTGTACGGAAGGCCTTCACCTTGGCACCGATGGTAACATTATGATCCATAGATATATCCCCCTTGCGGCATCATTCTTTAATATAACATATCCACTATACAGGATTTTTGTTGGAACGTCAACTAAAGGGGTAGTTTTGACGGGTAAATTTAATTCGAAATGGAACGATTTTTTGGGAAAAAACCAAAATGGGCGGCGGATTTGGAGAAGTGAACCAGTGAGCGGATAGAAGGGGGAGAAAATGGGATAGAGAAAACGGGTGGACAGAAAATAAAAACAGGGGGAGAAACAGAATGAAGGAAATAGTACGTGCTTCGATCGAGGATTGTTCCCAGATCGAGCGCTTCCGTTTGGTGACCCGTCTGGGAAATGCGATTCTTTCCAACGGCGGGGAGGTATTCCGGGCGGAGCCGGCGATGGAGTATGCGGCGCGGGCGCTGCGTCTTAATGCGTATGTGATTGCGAATGGGATTTTTTCAAATGTGGTGATTGACGGGCGGTTTTATTCCAGCCGTATCTGTTATGTGCCGCTGGCACCTACGATTCTATGCCGGGTGGATGCCTTAAATGATCTGTCGAGAAAGATTGCGGCGGGTAAATGCGGTCCTTATGAGATGCGGATGCGCCTTGAGCAGATTGAACACATGAAAGTGCTCGAAAATCGGGGAAAGGTTCTGGCGGCAGGAATTGGAAGCGCTGGATTTTGTTACCTGTTCCAGGGCAGCCTGCGCGATACGGCGGCGGCATTTGTGGCGGGAGTGCTGCTGTATTTGTTCCTTTTATACGCAGCTCCGCGCTTTTCTTCGTCCCGGATGATGCAGACGATCATGACGAGCAGCGTGCTTGCATTGTGCTGTTGTTTGCTGTGCTGGATCGGGCTGGGAGAAAGCCTGGATCATGTCATGATCGGAGCTGTGTTCACGCTGGCGCCGGGTGTGCCTCTGACCAATTCGATCCGGAATTTTTTGGAAAATGATTATTTATCCGGTCTGATCCGTTTTGTAGACGCCTTTTTGACGGCGGGCTGTATTGCGATCGGAGTTGGTGTGGCACTGCGGTTCTGGATGTTTGCGATGGGAGGTATGCTCTGATGGAAATGGCAGGGGAAATTCTGGGGCAGCTTCTGGCGGCCTGTGTCGGAACTGCCGCCTTTTCGGCACTGTTTGGAGTCCCGAAGAAGTATTGGCTGGACTGTGGTATCTGCGGGGCAGTCGGCTGGGGCGTGTATCTGGCGGTCATGGCAGCTTATCAGACGCCGATCATCGGGACCTTCGCGGCGAGCGCGGTCTTGACGATGCTGTCGCGCTGTCTGGCGATACAGCGGAAAGCGCCGACGATCCTCTTTCTGGTATGCGGCATCTTCCCGCTTGTGCCCGGAGCGGCGATCTACTATACCGCCTACAACTTCTTCATGGGACAGGAAGCGCTGGCGCTCCAGTATGGCATGGATACAATCAAGATGGCGATCGCAATCGGGCTGGGGATCGGAGCGGCATATTCGCTTCCGGGACATCTGTTTGGATGGAAGCGGGAGATAGAGGTGTGGGAACCTGAGAAAGAAGGTAAAAAGTAGCCGCGGTTTACTTTTCCTTTAAAATATAGTAGAATACCCTCGTACTATTAAGGAAAATATGATCGGCTGCGGCAGGAGTGGGGTATTCTGCGGGCTTGGTGGAGGGGACAGACATCGATATGGACAGTAAATTTTATGAGCCAGAAGTTCTGAAACAGCTGCAGGGAGAGATTTTGTCGATTCTGGATGATTTTATCAGGATCTGTGAAGACTATCATCTGGAATATTTCGGGATAGCCGGAACGGGAATCGGTGCGCTGCGGCACAAGGGATTTATTCCCTGGGACGATGATATCGATATTGCGATGCCGCGGCGAGATTTTGAGCACCTGCTCCGGATCGTGGAAAAGAAGATGAGCGACCGGTATCTGGTTCTCAATGCAGAGCGATATCCCAATTATCCGCTGATGACGACCCGTCTGGTGAAGAAGGGGACGGTGTTTGTCGAGGAGGTTATGAAGGATGTGGACTGTCCGTTCGGTATCTTTCTGGATCTGTATGTGCTTGACAATGTGGCGGACAACCCGGTTCTATACCAGATTCAGTCGTGGACGGCATGGTTCTGGAGTAAGCTGATGATTCTGCGGGCGATTCCGCGCCCGACGCTGCAGCAGCGGGGCATCAAGGCGAAGCTTATCTGGGCGGTCTGCGGGATGGTCTACAAGGCGATGAAGCTGCTCCATATCTCGCCTCAGTGGCTGCGGATGCGCTGTGAGCGGGTCTGCCGCAAATACAATAAATACCGGACACGCCGGATGGCATTTCTGCCGGACACAAGCCCATACTGGAATGTCGTGGACCGGACACGCTGTTATCCGCTCCGAAAGCTGGAATTTGAGGGCAGGCGCATGAATTTTCCGGGAAATATCGAGGAAATGCTGACAAATATGTACGGCGATTTCATGCATCTTCCGCCGGTTGAGAAGCGCAAAACACACACACCGAGCCGGCTGGAATTTTCAAAGGAAGAGATACTGTAGTGATAAAATATTTAGCGAACGCCCTGATTGGTGGAGACGGGCAGATTGAAAAACGAAATATGAGCTGGAATATGATAGGGAGCTTTCTCTATGCGCTGGCGTCCATGGTGCTGACGATCGCGGTCATCCAGATTGTCGGCGAGGATGAGGGCGGTATCTTCTCCTTTGCGTATTCTACATTTGGTCAGCATATGTTTATGGTGGCCTATTTTGGCATCCGCCCGTTCCAGATCACGGATACGAGGCGGCGGTTTACGTTTGGCGAATATCTGCGGCTGCGCCTGATGACCTGTGGTGCGGCACTGGTGGCCGGGCTTTTTTATGTGACGGTGATCAACCGGGACTATGCCTTTGTCAAGGCGGCGACGGTATTTTTGATGGTAGCGTACAAGGTGATCGATGGTTTCGCGGACGCTTATGAGGCAGAATTTCAGCGTGACGGACGCCTGTATCTGACGGGCAAATCAAACGCATTCCGGACGGTTTTATCAGTCGGTGTCTTTTTGGGCTGTTTGAATGCGACCCATAACCTGGTCGGCTCCTGCCTGGCGGCAGTGCTGGCGCAGCTGGCGGGCGTGTGCCTGTTTGATTTTTCGGTAATCGGTCATCTGCCGCAGGTGGACTGGGAGGTCCGCTCCGGACGTGTCGGGCTGTTGTTTAAAGAAAATGTAGTCCTGTTTTTATCGGTTATCCTGGATTTTTATATTTTTTCTGCCGCGAAATATGCGATCGAGGGCAATATGGCGGACAAGTATCAGGCGGTATTCGGTGCGATCTTCATGCCGACCAGCGTCATCAATCTGGTGGCAGGCTTCGTCATCCGCCCGTATATCACGAAACTCTCGGAACAGTGGGAGCGGAATGCGCTCCCGGAATTTGCCGGGACGGTAGGCCGGCTGGCGGCAATCATCGCGGCGCTTACGGTGCTGGCAGTCGGGGGTGCCTGGATTCTCGGAATTCCGGTTCTCTCAATATTATATCCGAAAATTGCGTACATGCTGCGAGAATGCCGTCTGGCGCTGGTGTTTATCATTCTAGGCGGCGCGTTCAATGCGTATGTGAATCTGTTTTATTATGCACTCATCATTATGCAGGAGCAGAAACGTATTTTTCTGGGTTATGTCGGTGTGACGGCAGCGGCGCTCCTTATTTCTTCGCCCTGCGTACGCGCGGCAGGACTGCTGGGCGGATCGCTTTCGTATCTGCTTTTGATGGCGGCACTGACTGCCTGCTTTGGACTGACGTCGCTTGTGATGTACCGGAGACGGGCACGTGGGATATAGAACTTGTTTATAATGTACTCTCGGAGTCTTTCAGCACTTGCTTTTGTGGCTGATTTTCCGCCAGCCGCACCCGAATTTTATCAACGTACGCACCGCGTACGCCTCAGAAATTTGGGCACAACTGACAAAAAATCATCTCACAAAATCGAGCACAGAAAGATTTCGAGAGTACATTAGATAGATTTGGAGGAAATGTATGATTAATTTTGCGGTAGGACCGGTTCAGATGGACGAGGAAATCCGGGCGATCGGGGCGGAAGAAGTACCGTATTTCCGCACGACGGAATTTTCTGCAATTATGAAGGAAAATGAGCGCCTGATGAAGCAGTTCACCGGGGCGCCTGAGGATGCACGGGCGGTTTTTCTGACAGGTTCGGGCACGGCGGCGATGGAAGCGGCAGTCATGAACCTTTTTACAGAGCGCGACCGCGTGCTGGTCGTAAACGGCGGCAGTTTTGGCGCGCGGTTTGCGAAAATTTGTGAGATCCATGAAGTTCCTCATGAGGAGATCCGGCTGGAGAGCGGACGGGCGCTTCGGGCAAAAGACCTGGCGCCGTATGAGGGAAAAGAATTTACCGGATTTTTAGTCAATGTCCATGAGACTTCCACGGGCGTTCTCTATGATATGGAGCTGATTTCTGACTTTTGCAGACGAAACCAGCTGATTCTGGCGGTTGACGCGGTCAGCTCGTTTCTTGCCGATCCATTTAGGATGGAAAGATGGGGAGTTGATCTGGTGCTGACCGGCTCGCAGAAAGCACTGGCACTTCCGCCGGGACTATCGATTCTGGTGCTGGGGGCGCGTGCGATCGCGAGAGTGCAGGAGACGGCGGTCCGTTCGATGTATTTTGATCTGCGCGACTATCTGAAAAATGGCGAGCGGGGGCAGACACCGTTTACACCAGCGGTCGGAGTGCTTTTACAGCTTTATAAACGGCTGACAATGATCGAGGAAAAAGGGCTTGCGACAGAACAGGCGCGGATCCGCTGTCAGGCGGAAGATTTCCGAAGCAAAATTAAAGATCTGCCGTTTGAGATTGTTTCCAATTCTCTCTCGGCTGCATTGACGCCGCTTCACCCGACGGGTGTGGATAAAGATGGAAAACCGGTCTCGGCGCATCGGATTTTTGAGATTTTGAAGGATGAATACGGCATCTGGATCTGTCCGAACGGCGGCGCGCTTGCCGACACGGTGTTCCGCGTCGGTCATATCGGCGCATTGACGCCGGAAGATAATGACAGCCTGATTGCGGCGTGGAAAGATATGCAAAGGAGGGGACTTCTGTGAAAGTATTGATTCTGGCAGCGGGACGGGGAACCCGGATCTCGCGTTATCTGTCGGGAAAACCAAAATGTACGGTGGATATCGGCGGCGGGCAATGCCTGATCGAGTACACGATTGACCTGCTTCATTCCCGCGGCATCCAGGATATCGGCATCGTGCTGGGCTATGAGGCGCAGGTGATCCGCGAGGTCTTGGCAGACAAGGGAGTTTCCTTTTTCTACAACCCGTTTTATGATGTGACAAACAGCATCGCGTCTGCATGGTTTGCGAAGGAGTTCCTGACAGGGGACGATCTGCTGATCATGAACGGTGATGTATACCTGGAGGAAAAATTGCTTGACCGGATCCTCGCGCAGGGCAGGAGCCCGGTGATGTTTGCGGACGAGAGCCGACGGGAGACAGCGGATTATAAGTTCTTCTATGAAGATGGAATTTTGAAAAAATATGGAAAAGAGCTGACCGGGGATGATGTGACGGGCGAGTACATCGGAATCGGACGGTTTTCAGCGGCATTTATGCCGGAATTTATCTGCCGGATGGAGGAGATGATCGACCGCCAGGAGCACGGCGTCTGGTGGGAAAATGTTGTTTACAGCATGACCGGGCAGCAGCCGGTCTATGTCGAGGACGTCAGCGGGCATTTCTGGGCGGAGGTTGATTATATTGAGGATTATGAGCGCATCCTGGAACATAGAGGTGTGGAGAAGATAGTGCGCTAGATTTGATTTGAAGCGTGGAACAGGCGAGACTTTGTGGCGCTTGGAACGGATGAAGTGAATTGAATTGTTTCGAACGTGATGGATTATGATGGATTTGCTTGTTGCTTACGGACAGATTTTTGAAACTGAAAGTGCTGTATAATGACGGAATTGCAGTGGATTTTGCCGATTCAAAGCAGGAAGAGAAATAAGGGAGAAGTACAGATGCAGTTTAACAGGCATTTTATGAATCGAATAGAGAAAAAAGATGTGCTTCGGCTGCTTCTGGCGCTTGTGGCAGTCCTTGTGATGGGCGTTCTGGGCGAGTTTGTCTGCAATCTCCCGGCGCTTCGGGCAAGTGGATGGACGCGGCAGGCGACGCGGACGCTTGCTCTGGACGAGGTGCAGGCGAGTGGATTTGAGCGGTTAGAGACAGAAAAAACAGAGGTGCTGCAGCTTTCGGATGCAAGCGGTTATCTTCACATTCCACTGGACGGCAGCTATGTCAGCCAGTTTCTTTACCACTATGATTACGATGGTCTGTTAAATGCCACCGTCCGCCTCGGTTACCGCAACATCTACGGCGAGCAGCGGGAGCACGACGCAAAGATGGTCATGGACCGCAACTGCCGGGTGTTGAAATTTTCTTCGGTTCCGGTGAATGGGAAGCTGGACTACGTGGATCTTCTGATCACGCGGGAGGATCTAGACGAAGAAGGGCTTTCCTACATGAATTTTGGCGGGATGCCGCTTGCACTGACCGGGTTTGCGACGGTGGCGCGGGCAGGTATCAACTGGTACCGGCTGGGACTGTTCTGGTGTGCGGCGGCGGTTTTGATCGCACTTCTCTGTTTCCGGGATTTCGTGGCAAAGCGCATCGAGGTTGGATTTCTGCTGATCTCCCTGACGTTTGGAACAATATTTTCACTGTCGCTCCCGGCAAATAAGGTGAGCTGGGATGAGGAAGTGCATTTCGCGCAGGCATTCTGGATGGCAAATTACCGGACGCCGGTGCAGGCGGATCCGGCGCTTTTACAGGAGTTTACGGCGGGCGTAGATACCTGGCCGTACAATCAGCCGGAAAACCAGGACGAGCAGGCGGCGCTCACTTCGTATCTGAATCAGAATGCGGGTTACCGGCACGGTGAACATCTCTGGAGTACGGATCTCAACAAAACGACGATGACCGGATATGTGGGCTCGGCGCTGGTGCTGAAAGCGGGCGGGCTGCTTCATATCCCATTTGGAATCCTGTATAAGCTGGGGCGGCTGGGAAATCTCTATGTCTATGCGGCAGTTTTGTATTTTGCCATCAAAAAAACACCGGTCGGCAAGGCAATCCTGGCATTTCTGGCGCTGATGCCTGAGCCGATGATGCTGGCGGGGGCATATTCCTATGACCCGACCGTCACAGCGTTTTTGTGGCTGTCTTTTGCGGGCATTCTGGAAGCGGAGCTTGGCGGGCGGAAAATGGACTGGAAAGCGTATGCGCTCATCGTGCTTACCTTTGTCTGGGGCTGCCGCGTCAAGGCGGTATATGCGCCGCTCATTCTGCTGGGACTGATGATTCCGGCAGAAAAGTTCCGTTCTAAACGGGAAATGTACCTGATGAAGGGCGGATTTATCGTGATCTGCGGTCTGATGATGCTATCCTTCATCCTGCCGGTTCTGATCGCGCCGCGCGATATCGGGGATACGAGAGGCGACAGCACCAGCGAGAAAGGGCAGATGGCATACATTCTGGGACAGCCGCTTGCCTATGCATGGGTGCTGATGTGCAACCTGTTCCGAACGCTTCCGTCCTATGTGCTGGGCGAAAATTCCCTGGGGCTTCTGGGACACACGGGAACGATGTCATTTCCGTGGGCGCTGTATGCTGGTTCGGCGGCCGTTATCCTCACAGCCGGGCAGTCATCCTGTGGAAAACGTCTATCAAAAAAACAGAAGCTGTGGATATTTATACTCTGCGTGGGAACGGCGGTGCTGGTCTGGACTTCGATGTACATCGCATTTACCAGACCGGGTAATACCTATATCGACGGCGTACAGGGGCGCTATTACCTGCCATTTCTGCCGCTTGTCTGGCTCGTTTTAAACCCGGAGCGGGTGATGGTGCGGATGGAGAATAAAAACTATCATGCGCTGGTGTTAGGGGCGGCGGCGCTGATTCTGGCGGCAACGGTTTATCTGGATATCTGGATGAAGTTCTGCCGGTAAGCATAAGCAAGCTAGAAGAAGGCAAAGGTTACTGTATACGGGTAGGCACTTTTGGAACCGAAAGTGCCGTAAGAAAACGTGGTGGTAGCAGGAATTTGCCGTATTTAAATGCGAAGCCACGGCAAATTCCGTTACTGAGCACGTATGCGTGAACAGTAACAGGCAAAGATGTTTGAAACGTTAAAATCGATCATAAGTCTGGTAAAAATAAATTCAAGCAGGTACCGCTCTTGAAAAACGAGAAGGCAGAAGTGTGGCATGAAAGAGCGAGAGAGAAAGGGAAACGAGATGCAGCAGGAAATCATTCATACATTTGCGGTCTGTGCATACAAGGATTCGCCGTATCTGGAAGAATGTCTGCGTTCGGTGACGAGCCAGACGGTCAAATCGGAGGTGATCTGCTGTACCTCGACGCCGAGCAGCTATATCCGGGAGCTGACAGCGCGGTATCAGGTGCCGCTCTATGTGCGGGACGGGGCGAGCAATATCCGTGAGGACTGGATGTTTGCCTATGGAAAAGCGCAGGGGCGTTTTGTCACGATCGCGCATCAGGACGACCGATACCGCAGCGATTATGCCGAAAAGCTTTTAAAGGCATGGAAGAAATATCCGGATCTGCTGCTGTTTGCGAGCGATTATCTCACGATCCGCATGACGGAGAAAGAGGGGGAAATGAAAGCCATTCCGGAGCCATTTAACATGGTCTGGCTGGTAAAAAAGGTACTGCGCCTGCCGCTGCGTTTCTATTTTCTGGCGGACCGCACCTGGATCAAGCGGAGCAGTGTCTGGTTTGGCAATTCGATCTGCTGTCCGTCCTGCACGTACAATAAAGAACAGATTGGGGACGATATGTTCCATTCGGAGTATGATTTTGCGCTGGACTGGGACAACCTTTACGAGCTGGCGGGCAAAAAAGGGCGTTTTATCTGTTCGGAAAAACCGCTGATTGCCTACCGCGTCCATGCGGCGGCGACGACGAAAGCCTGCATCGAGGACAACCGGCGCCCGGCGGATGAGATGGCGATGTTCCGGAAAATGTGGCCGGACTGGATGGTAAAGATTCTGATGCATTTTTACAGAAAAGCCTATAAGGAGTACGAAAAATGAGAAAAGCCGATGTGATTATACCTACGTTCAAACCGGGGGATAAGCTGGAAAAACTTCTGCGGCGGCTGTTGGAACAGAGTGTGCCGGTGGGCCGTGTGATCATCATGAATACGGAAGAAAAGTACTGGGATGCTGAGCGGTTTGAGTCCTTATTTGAGGGGGAAGATACGAAGCTGACCGTGTGCCATATCCGCCAGCCGGAATTTGACCATGGAAGGACGCGCCATGAGGGAATTTTGAAATCAGATGCGGATGTCTGCATCTGCATGACGCACGACTGCGTGCCGTATGACCGGAATCTGGTGAAAGAGCTTCTGGAGGCGCTGGATGCTTCGGAACGTGTGGCGGCAGCATATGCGAGACAGCTTCCGGCGGCGGACTGCGGTGTGATTGAACGGTATACGAGGGACTTTAATTATCCGGCGGTGAGCCGTCTGAAAGGGAAAGAGGACGAGGACGAGCTGGGAATCAAGACGTATTTCTGTTCCAATGTCTGCGCGGCATACCGGCGGGATATTTACCTGAAGCTTGGCGGATTTACGAAGAAAACCATTTTCAACGAGGATATGATTTTTGCCGGACACGCGGTGGAAGCCGGGTATCAGATTGCCTACGCGGCGGACGCGCAGGTCATCCATTCCCACAATTATACGGCGATGCAGCAGCTGCACCGGAATTTCGACCTCGGCGTATCGCAGGCGGATCACCCCGAGGTGTTTGGGCGACTTCATTCGGAGGGCGAGGGAATCCGTCTGGTGAAGAAAACAGCGAAATGGCTGGTGGAAAACGGCCACGCGCTTCTTCTGCCGCAGCTTGTGATGGCGAGCGGAAGCAAATATGCCGGGTACTGGCTGGGAAAGCATTATAAAAAGCTGCCGGAGGGGCTGATTCGAAGCCTGACGATGAATCCGGCATACTGGGAAGGAGAAGCGGGCGATGGAAGATAAGGCGTTATTGTCCACAGAAGAAGCTTCTGGGGCGGAAAAAGCCGAACTTTTGATAGTCATACCGGCGTACAACGAAGCCGAAAATATAGAGCGGGTTGTGAACCATCTGACTGCCAATTTTCCGCAGTATGATTATGTGGTCGTCAATGACGGATCGCGCGATGAGACGGCGGCGATCTGCCAGAGAAATGGATATAATCTGTTGAACCTTCCGGTCAATCTGGGACTGGCGGGGGCATTTCAGGCGGGACTTAAATATGCCGACAAGTACGGATATCAATATGCGGTCCAGCTCGATGGAGACGGACAGCACCGTCCGGAGTATCTGGAATCCATGATCAAGAAAATGGAAGAAGGTTACGATATCGTCATCGGTTCCCGATTTGTCGGGGAGAAAAAGCCATTTACGATGCGGATGCTTGGAAGTAATCTGATCGAGATGGCGATCCGCTTCACAACTGGTGTCAATATCAAGGATCCGACCTCGGGAATGCGGATGTTCAGCAAGCGCATGATCCGCGAATTTGCATCGGGGCTTAACTACGGTCCGGAGCCGGACACCGTTTCCTACCTGATCCGCCAGGGCGCGCGGGTGGCGGAGGTGCCGGTCATCATGGATGAACGGATTCTGGGAGTCAGCTACCTGACACCGGTCAATGCGATGCGGTATATGCTTAAAATGCTGATTTCGATTCTGTTAATCCAGAATTTCAGAAAGAGGAGGTAGCGCCATGACGCCAACACTCAGAGTTGTCCTGATCGTCGTGTCGATCCTGACAACCTTTATGATTATGCGGAAGATCCGGCAGTCAAAACTCCAGATCGAGGATTCGATTTTCTGGCTGGGATTCTCGTCCATTCTCATTGTGTTCAGTATTTTTCCGGGGCTGCCGGATCTTTTGGCGGAGCTGGCGGGAACGTACACGACTGCCAATTTTATCTATCTGGCGGTTATTTTCCTCCTGATTGTGAAAATGTTCCATATGTCGATCAAACAGTCGCAGCTGGAG
>ENA-UEQS01002187-UEQS01002187.1-human-gut-metagenome-genome-assembly--contig:-NODE-2187-length-11091-cov-19.462139_pt1 | contig 11091 bp, 5 predicted proteins | sample MGYA00242953_ERZ507953 | MGnify/ENA primary metagenome ERZ507953 (study PRJEB26167, sample SAMN06115474) | human gut metagenome | host: Homo sapiens | place: China:Jiangsu | collected 2016-07-06...
GCCATATCTCCGATTGATGGTCGATATAGAGGCAAAACTAAAGCTTTGGCAGCTTATTTCTCTGAATTTGCACTGATTAAATACCGTGTACAGGTAGAGGTGGAATACTTTATCACCTTGTGCGAACTCCCTTTGCCGCAATTAAAAGGAATCGATAGCAATGTGTACGAAACTTTACGGAATATCTACCGTAACTTCTCTGAAGCAGACGCACAGCGCATTAAAGATATCGAAAGTGTAACTAACCACGACGTGAAAGCCGTAGAATACTTCCTGAAAGAAGAGTTTGACAAAATGGGCGGAATGGATGACTATAAAGAGTTTATCCACTTCGGACTGACTTCTCAGGATATTAACAATACGTCTGTTCCTCTTTCTATCAAAGAGGCATTGGAGCGGGTTTATTACCCGTTGATTGAAGAGCTGATTGCACAGTTGAAAACCTATGCGACAGAATGGGCTAACATTCCGATGCTTGCCAAAACTCACGGTCAGCCGGCTTCTCCTACCCGTCTGGGTAAAGAAGTGATGGTATTTGTTTACCGTCTCGAACGTCAGCTGGCTATGCTGAAGGCATGTCCGATTACCGCTAAGTTTGGTGGTGCTACCGGAAATTACAATGCGCATCATGTAGCTTATCCTCAATATGACTGGAAACAATTCGGTAATCGGTTTGTTGCAGAGAAACTGGGATTGGAGCGCGAAGAATATACAACGCAGATTTCGAACTATGATAACCTTTCTGCTGTTTTTGATAGTATGAAGCGTATCAATACGATTATGGTCGATATGAATCGTGACTTCTGGCAGTACATCTCTATGGAGTACTTCAAGCAGAAGATCAAAGCCGGAGAAGTGGGTTCGAGTGCCATGCCGCATAAAGTGAATCCGATTGACTTTGAAAATGCGGAAGGTAACCTGGGTATAGCAACGTCTATCCTGGAACATTTGGCTGTGAAACTTCCTGTTTCCCGTTTGCAGCGCGACTTGACAGACTCGACAGTGCTGCGTAATGTAGGTGTGCCTTTCGGTCATATCGTGATTGCTATTCAGAGTTCTTTGAAGGGATTGCGTAAACTGTTGCTGAACGAACCAGCTATCTATCGTGACTTGGATAACTGTTGGAGCGTAGTGGCAGAAGCTATTCAAACTATTCTGCGCCGTGAGGCTTATCCGCATCCGTATGAAGCTTTGAAAGCGTTAACCCGCACCAACCAAGCTATTACAGAAAGTTCTATTAAAGAGTTTATCGAAGAATTGAATGTAAGCGAAGATATTAAAAAAGAGTTAAGAGCAATCACTCCCCATACATATACGGGGCTTTAATTGTTTACTTATATAATAAACGTGTTTTTTAAATAGGCCGTGAGGCCAAAGTCTAATTTTATTCGAATAAAAAAATGAGCACAGAAAACGAAGAATGGCGCGAAAATTCTTTCAATGAAGAGAATACAGGTGCCGGCCGTGATGGTAACAGGTCTTACAACAGAGAAGGTGGAGAACGTCCGTATCGCCCTTCTTACAACCGTGAAGGCGGGGATCGTCCGTATCGCCCGCGATTTAATGCCAACAATGAAGGAGGCGAACGCCCGCAGCGTTCGTACGGTGACCGCTCTTATGGCGACCGTCCCCAACGTCCTTCTTACAATCGTGAAGGTGGAGATCGTCCGTATCGTCCTCGCTTCAATAACAATAATGAAGGAGGTGAACGCCCGCAACGTCCTTACAACCGCGAAGGTGGTTCTTATGACCGTCCTCAACGTCCTTCTTACAACCGTGAAGGTGGTTCTTATGACCGTCCTCAACGTCCCCGTTTCAATAGCGGCGAAGGTGGTGAGCGTCCGTCTTATGGCGACCGTCCTCAACGTCCTTCTTACAACCGTGAAGGTGGCGACCGTCCTCAACGTCCTTCTTACAACCGTGAAGGTGGTGACCGTCCGTATCGTCCCCGTTTCAATAACGGCGAAGGTGGCGGCTATCGCAGCAATAACGGCGGTGGGGGAGGTTACCGTCCGAGATACAACAATGACCGTTCACAAGGAGGCTATCGTCCTCGTCCGCGTACCGGCGATTATGATCCGAATGCTAAGTATAGCGTAAAGAAACAGATCGAGTACAAGGAACAGTTTGTTGATCCGAATGAACCGATTCGTCTGAATAAGTTCCTGGCTAATGCCGGTGTTTGTTCACGTCGCGAGGCTGATGAGTTTATCACAGCAGGTGTGGTTTCTGTAAACGGTGAAGTAGTAACGGAATTGGGTACAAAGATCAAGCGTTCGGATGTGGTTAAGTTCCACGACGAACCGGTAAGCATTGAACGCAAGGTATATGTATTGCTGAATAAACCGAAAGATACCGTTACTACATCGGACGATCCGCAGGAACGCCGTACAGTAATGGATTTGGTGAAAGGCGCTTGCAACGAACGTATTTATCCGGTAGGACGTCTGGACCGTAACACGACTGGTGTACTGTTACTGACGAATGACGGTGATCTGGCTTCCAAGCTGACACACCCGAAATTCCTGAAGAAGAAAATTTATCATGTTCATCTGGACAAGAACCTGACCAAAGCGGATATGGATCAGATTGCAGCTGGTATTCAGTTGGAAGACGGTGAAATTCATGCAGATGCGATCAGCTATACAGATGATTTCAAGAAAGACCAGGTAGGTATCGAAATTCACTCCGGTAAGAACCGTATCGTTCGCCGTATTTTCGAATCACTGGGTTATAAAGTAGTAAAACTCGACCGTGTGTTCTTCGCCGGACTGACCAAAAAAGGTCTGCGTCGCGGAGACTGGCGTTACCTGTCGGAAGCAGAAGTAAACTACCTCCGCATGGGTTCGTTTGAGTAATAAGTCAATAAATAACAACTTGACAGAGGACGGGGAAAGAAAGCAGGAAAGAATTCATCCTGCATTTGAAACCTCGTCTTCTTGTATCTAAAAAGAAAAAGTTAAATGGAAAAGATTGGTAGAACAAAAATTGTTGACCTGTTGAAGCGCACAGATATTGGCGCTATGGTCAATGTGAAAGGATGGGTTCGCACCCGTAGAGGTAGCAAACAAGTAAACTTTATCGCACTGAATGACGGTTCTACAATAAATAATTTGCAGATCGTAGTAGATTTGGCTAATTTCGATGAAGAGATGCTGAAACTGATTACTACCGGCGCTTGTATCAGCGTGAACGGAGAAATGGTAGAATCAGTGGGTTCCGGACAGAAAGTGGAAGTACAGGCTCGTGAAATCGAAGTGCTGGGTACTTGCGATAATACATATCCATTACAGAAGAAAGGCCACTCTATGGAATTCTTGCGCGAGATTGCTCACTTGCGTCCGCGTACCAATACATTCGGTGCAGTGTTCCGCATCCGTCACAACATGGCGATTGCTATTCACAAGTTCTTCCATGAAAAGGGCTTCTTCTATTTCCATACGCCGATCATTACGGCTTCCGATTGTGAAGGTGCCGGACAGATGTTCCAGGTGACTACCATGAACCTGTATGACTTGAAGAAAGACGAGAGAGGTTCTATCTCTTATGAAGATGATTTCTTCGGTAAGCAGGCAAGTCTGACTGTTTCCGGTCAGCTGGAAGGTGAGCTGGCAGCTACTGCTTTGGGCGCTATCTACACATTCGGTCCTACGTTCCGTGCCGAAAACTCCAACACTCCCCGCCACTTGGCAGAGTTCTGGATGATTGAGCCGGAAGTGGCTTTCAACGACATTACAGACAACATGGACTTGGCAGAAGAGTTCATCAAATATTGTGTGAAATGGGCGTTGGATAACTGTGCGGATGATGTGAAGTTCCTGAACGATATGTTCGACAAAGGCTTGATTGAACGTCTGCAAGGTGTATTGAAAGATGATTTCGTACGTTTGCCTTATACAGACGGTATCAAGATTCTTGAAGAAGCTGTTGCGAAAGGACATAAGTTCGAATTCCCGGTTTACTGGGGCGTGGACCTGGCTTCCGAACACGAACGTTTCTTAGTGGAAGAACACTTCAAACGTCCGGTGATTCTGACTGACTATCCGAAGGAAATCAAGGCCTTCTATATGAAGCAGAACGAAGACGGTAAGACTGTACGTGCCATGGACGTTCTTTTCCCGAAAATTGGTGAAATTATCGGTGGTTCCGAACGTGAAGCCGACTATAACAAGCTGATGACCCGTATTGAAGAAATGCATATCCCGATGAAGGATATGTGGTGGTATCTGGATACCCGTAAGTTCGGTACTTGTCCTCACTCCGGTTTCGGATTAGGGTTCGAACGTCTGTTATTGTTTGTAACAGGTATGGCGAATATCCGTGACGTGATACCGTTCCCGCGTACACCAAGAAATGCTGATTTCTAATATTTCGGTATATTTATGTAAAACTCGCATAATCTTCAGGTTATGCGAGTTTTTTTATGCTCTGAATTGCTGTATTCTCAAAATAAATCTTTATATTTGGAAATACGCATTCGAGAGTGTTAACTAAAATAATACAACAATGAAAAAGCTCTATTTCTTTACCATGCTTTCAATAATGTTGTTAGCGGTAACAGGTGCGACGGCCCAGAAGAAAACCAAATTCAAAGCGGCCGATTTGAAAGGTATTTGGCAGCTCTGCCATTATGTATCCGAGTCTCCCGATGTTCCGGGAGCGTTGAAACCCAGTAATACATTTAAAGTATTGAGTGATGACGGACAAATCGTTAACTTTACCATTATTCCCGGTGCGGATGCAATTATTACTGGATATGGTACTTATAAACAACTCACGGACGATTCTTATAAGGAAAGCATCGAGAAGAACATTCATCTCCCGATGCTGGACAATCAGGACAATATTTTGGAATTTGAGATTAAAGACAATGATTATCTCCATCTGAAATATTTTATCAAGAATGATTTGAATGGAAATGAGTTGAACACCTGGTATTATGAAACCTGGAAGAGGGTGGAGATGCCGGCTAAATTCCCGGAAGATATTGTGAGATAAAAGAGCACGTACTTTTTGGTGGAGGCACGGATTTTGCAAAAGGCTGCATAGTTGTTTGGTTATGCCTGACAACAGCTTATTTGGTAAAATCCGTGCCTGTTTTTCTATAAAAGATAAAAACAAAGCACTTTTGGACAAAATCAAAGTCCGTAGAAATAGAAACGAAAATGAAAAAATAGATTTGCAAAGGGTTTGTCTGCGACTTGCTCTAACTTTGTTGCCAGTAATAGAATACAGTAACAAAATAAAGTGGAACAATGAAAAACAAACTTTTACTGGCGGTAGGGAGTATGGCGCTCCTGACTGCTTGCGATGCTTCAAAAGGAAATGAGATGGAATGGTTCGACCATGCAGTGAAAACAGCGGGACATCAGTTGCTCTATATGGCAGAACAATTGAAGAATGAACCGGATACCGCCTGTTTTCCCCGTTCTATCAAAGAAGGAAAGTACAGACTGGAGCACCCCACAGATTGGACGAGTGGTTTCTATCCCGGTTCCATGTGGCTGGCATACGAGTTGACCGGTGATGAGGCTCTCGCAAAAGAGGCGCGTAAATATACGAACCGTCTGCAGGATATGCAATATTATACAGGTAATCACGATTTGGGTTTTATGATGTTTTGCAGTTATGGGCAGGGCATCCGTTTGAAACCGGAGCCAATGGACAGTTTGATTCTGATTCATTCTTCAGAAAGCTTGTGCTCCCGTTTTCGTCCGGAAGTCGGACTGATTCGTTCGTGGGATTTCGGTGATTGGAGCTATCCGGTGATTATTGATAATATGATGAATCTTGAAATGCTGTTCTGGGCTTCGGAGCAAACCAATAATCCGAAATATCGTGAAATAGCCATCTCTCATGCTGACAAAACGTTGAAGAATCACTTCCGGGAGGACATGACCTCCTACCATGTGGTGAGCTATCTGGCAGATAGCGGTGAGGTAGAGTCGAAAGGAACCTTTCAGGGATATGCCGATTCTTCCGCTTGGGCGCGTGGACAGGCTTGGGGAGTGTATGGATATACCATGTGTTATCGCTTCACCAAGCAGCAGAACTATCTGGATGCCGCTCATAAAATAGCGCGGTTCATTATCGATCACCGCCCGTCCGAAAATGACTATGTACCTTATTGGGATTATGATGCTCCTAATATTCCGAATGAACCGCGGGATGCTTCTGCGGCTGCCGTAACAGCTTCTGCATTACTGGAGTTGAGTGGTTATGGCGACAAGAAACAAGGGGAAGAATATTTCCGTTATGCGGAGCATATCCTGAAACAGTTATCCTCTGATGATTATTTGGCCAAGGAAGGAGAAAATCATGGCTTCATCCTGTTACATTCGGTTGGCAGTTTCCCGCACGACAGTGAAATTGATACTCCGCTCAATTATGCCGATTATTATTATCTGGAAGCCTTGAAACGTTATAAAGATCTGAAAGAAAAATCAGAAAATCCGTCTTACTAACTTGAAGAGAAACCGTAAAAAATTTAAAGTTCAGGGCAACCGTGTCTAAAATATGAATTCATAACTGTTGGACTTTGGCGCGGTTGCCCTGTTTTGAGCCGATACCGGTCCTTTATATGAGTTAAAAAACGGGATTCATTTATCAGATTGAATTGAAAATACTTATCTTTACGATAAATTCTTCAATATTAGCTCATGAAAGACCGGCATTTGCTATTTAAGTACCTATTCGGATTAACCGTTTGCATTTTATTTTTTCCTTTGGCTGTATCGGCCGCCGACAGCTTCATCCATTTTAAGCGATTATCCGTGGATGACGGGTTGTCGCAAAATACTGTGCTCGCTCTGACACAAGATCATAATAATAAGCTTTGGGTAGGCACCATAGACGGACTGAACTGGTATGAAGGTTCCCGTTTCGTTTCGTATTATAAAGCGCCGGATGATACGACTAGTCTGGCAAACAATCATGTCTATTCACTTCATACCGATTCGAAAGGTACGGTATGGGTAGGTACACAGGTCGGTTTATCCCGTTATAATATAGTAGGGAATAATTTCACCAATTATTCTTCACCGGACAATCAGCCGATGCAAGTATTGGCTATCGGAGAACCGGAGGAAGGCGACCGGCTTTTGCTTGCTACCAATATCGGTCTGGTGGTTTTTGATAAAAAGACCGGGCGGATGAAAGTGCAGCCGGAACTTGCCGGAAAAACAATCTATTCTGTTTGCCGGATGAATGACGGTTTCCTGTTGGGAACTTCGGAAGGTGTCTATTTCTATTATGTACGCAACGAAAACGTGACCCGGCTTCTTCTCCAATTGAAAGGAGAAACCATCTCCGATATGCTCTATGATGACAAAACCGGCAACTGTTGGCTGGCTTCATTGACAAACGGCGTGTATTGTGTAGATAACAACTTTCAAATAAAACATCATTATAACAAGCAAAATACTCCTGCTTATTTCCTTACGAACTCGGTCAGGACATTGTCCGGAGATGATAAAGGAAGGGTTTGGATAGGAACCATGGAAGGTTTGCTTATCCTTGAACCGGAGACGGGAACTTTCCGTATCTGCCGTTTTTCTCCTGAAGATCCGACTACTTTGGGGCATAATTCCATCCGCTCTATCTTGAAAGACAATCAAGGGGGAATGTGGATCGGTACATTTTATGGCGGGCTTAATTATTATCATCCCCTTGCTCCGGCATTCGGACGCTTGCAACATTCCGCCTGGCGGAATTCGTTAAGTGATAACACGGTGAGCTGTATTGCCGAAGACCCGGATAATGGCAATCTCTGGATCGGCACGAACGACGGCGGATTAAATTATTATAACCGGAAAACCGGAGTCTTTTCATATTACCGGACGGGTACTTCCGCCAACGCTTTAAAGTCGGACAATATAAAATGTATATGGACGGACAAGGATGGAAGTGTCTATATCGGCACTCATGGAGGGGGAATGAGTCGTCTGCATCACCGGAGTGGCAGGATAGAAACATATTCCTTTCCCCATTCTACTTCCCTGACTAACAGTTGTTACTCCTTATTAGACGGAACAGATGGAACGCTTTGGGTAGGCGGCATGAGCGGGCTTTACCTTTTCGACAAACAGACCGGCGAACTTTCGCAGCATCCGTTAGCTAAAAAGCATAAAAAGTTGGAGAATGTATTGATATATACGTTGTTCCGTGATTCCAAAGGAAGAATCTGGATCGGTACGGAAGAGAGCCTGTTTTTGTATGCCGGCGGGAAACTGGAAGAACTGCATCTTTCCTCTTCGGCTTATCTGCATGGGTTGATACAGGCTTTCTGTGTACAGGAGGATAGCCGTCATGAAATCTGGATCGGTTCTTCCACAGGATTATATTGCTATAAGGAAGGAGCACCGACTGCCTGGAAACACTATACGATGAAAGACGGTTTGCCAAACGACTTTATTTATAATATACTGGAAGATGAACGGGGGCGTTTATGGTTGACAACTAACAAGGGACTGGCTTGCTTCAATACGGAGGAGGGTACTTTCCTCAACTATACGAAGCAGGACGGATTGCCTCACGATCAGTTTAACTATTTCGGAGCTTGCAAAGCGCACGATGGTACATTCTTCCTGGGGTCTCTTGGGGGCGTTGCCTATTTCAAGCCATACGAATTGGGTGATAATCCATATTCCCCGGATGCGGTAGTAACAGGAGCCGTTGTCTTAAATCAGGTGATTACGGATATGAAAAGTGAACGGGTACGTTATTATCAGGACGAGCAAGGGCGGATGCTGGGTATGTCGTTCCCTTCCGATCAGAAACTTTTTAATATCCGGTTTGCCGTTATCAACTATTTGGCTGGCAAGCGGAATCAGTTCGTTTACAAATTGGAAGGCTTTGAAACCGAGTGGAACTACTCCCGTCATGTTTCCTTTGCACGGGCGAGTTATTCCAATCTCCCGCCCGGTGAGTATGTATTCAAGGTGAAGGCATGTAACAACAATGGAAAGTGGAGCGAGGCGACCACTGAATTTTTTGTGCATATCATTCCGATGTGGTATCAGACCTGGTGGGCAAAGACACTTTTCATCTTCTTTTCTGTAGGGCTTCTCGTCTTTGTGATCTATTTCTTTATTGCCCGTGCCAAAATGAAGATGCAAGTCCGGATCGAACAGATAGAACGAAACAAGATAGAAGAAATCAGTCAGGAGAAAGTACGTTTTTACATGAATATGTCTCATGAGTTGCGTACTCCGTTGAGTCTGATACTGGCTCCGTTGGAGGAACTCTTGGGGCAGAGCAATCTGAAAGGTACTCCGGTACAGCAGAAACTGGATTACGTTTATAAGAACGGTCGTAAGTTGTTGCACATTGTCAACCAGTTGCTGGATTTCCGTAAAGCCGAAGCAGGTGCAATGCCCATTCATGTTGCGCAGGTGAATGTAGAAGGACTGTTGCAAGATGCTTTTGCCCTGTTTAAAGAAAATGCGCAGAAGCGTGCTATCAGCTTTCATATAAAATCTGATCTGGAAGGACGATTGTTTCCGGCGGACCGGACGTATGTAGAGACTATCTTGATGAACCTGTTGTCTAACGCCTTTAAGTTTACACCGGACGGCGGAAGTATTTCGCTTTCCTTATGGACAGAGGGAGATACCTATGGCTTCACGGTAAGAGATAGCGGAATCGGTATGTCTCCGGAACAGCTAACCCGCATTTTCGAACGTTTCTATCAGGTAGACGGTCAGCGAAAGGGGACGGGTATCGGGCTGTCATTGGTGAAGATGCTTGTAGAAAAGCATCACGGCACTATTATGGTAGCAAGCGAACCTGCTCAATATACCGAATTTAAAGTCACGCTACCTGCTGATATGGCTGCCTTCACGGAGAAAGAACGTGAATTGCCGGCACATGAAGTCGAAACATCTGCTTCTCTCCGGGAGCTTCCGGTGGCTGATGAATATTTCTCTGGTGATGCGTCGGCTGTGGTTTCAGAAGAGAAATCGGACGACGATCAGATAGAAGTTGGCAGCGAGGAAGAACGGCCTACTATCTTGTTGGTAGATGACAATAAAGAGATGGTGGATTACCTGAAAGATAATTTCCGGCAGAACTATGTGACGCTGACCGCCGGAAACGGCGAAGAAGCATTGGCTATTATGAAAGAGCACCGTGTGGACATTGTCCTTTCCGACGTGATGATGCCGGGTATTGATGGTATCAAACTTTGCCAGCTTATTAAACGAAATCTGCAAACCTGTCACATTCCCGTCCTGCTGTTGTCTGCCAAAGGAAGTGTCGATGCACAGACGGAAGGTATTCAGGCTGGGGCGGATGATTACATTGCCAAACCGTTCTCGATTCATTTATTGAAAGGAAAAATAGCTAATCAACTGAAAGCACGCCAGCGGTTGAAACACTATTATTCGAATACGATTGATATAGATACTGCTAAAATGACTTCGAATAATCTGGATGAGGAATTCATGAGCAAAGCTATTCAGGTAGTAGAAGAAAATATCAGTAATGAAGACTTCACCTCTGATGAGTTGGCAAGCCAGCTTTGCATGAGCCGTTCGTCACTGTATCTCAAGATGAATTCCATATCCGGTGAACCGCCTGCCAACTTTATCCGGCGCATCCGTTTTAATAAAGCGTGTAAATTGTTGCTTGAAGGGCGCTACTCCATTTCGGAGATTAGCGGAATGGTAGGCTTCGGATCTTCTTCTTACTTCTCTACCAGTTTCAAGAAGTATGTCGGTTGTCTGCCATCGGAGTATGTGAAGCAGCATACTAAGTAATTGCTTTGCGGTTATGTATTTGTTCACCACAGAGGACGCGGAGGACACAGAGGTGAATCTTGTTCATGCGGGTATGGAAAGGAGGTAAATGATAATTTAGGGGGTGGTTAGTCGGTAGTATTCCAATTCTCCTCCTTCTGGAAGGAGGAGTACCCGTAGGGGGAGGTGGTAGGTGAATGCATCAAGCATCTATAACTTATAATAAACACAGTTAGGCGCACCTACCACCCCGGCTTTCAGCCACCCCTCCTTCCCGGAAGGAGGGGAATTGGAATACTACCGACTAACCACCCCCTAAATTATCATTTATCTCAAATCCGTGCCGTTTTGACCT
>ENA-UEQS01002188-UEQS01002188.1-human-gut-metagenome-genome-assembly--contig:-NODE-2188-length-11087-cov-10.146322_pt1 | contig 11087 bp, 9 predicted proteins | sample MGYA00242953_ERZ507953 | MGnify/ENA primary metagenome ERZ507953 (study PRJEB26167, sample SAMN06115474) | human gut metagenome | host: Homo sapiens | place: China:Jiangsu | collected 2016-07-06...
CCTTGACCCCTTTTCGCGATTGAGTTGGTCGCGCTTTCATGCTCCTTCCGCGTGCAGCTTTTTGGCGCTTCGCCTAAACCATTGTTTGCTCCCACCAACTTTCCGTGAAGAACCGTTTTTTTCTGTATGGCTTGTCGAAATGAACCGTTCCCACCTGAACTGCGTCTTATCAGCGAACAAAACAAGCGAGGGAGGACCATCACGATGCAAACCATTGCGAAACGCGCATGGCATCGTCTGCGGACGTTTGCGCCGGAATATGCGCTGTATCCGCTCATCGTCCTGATTGTTCTGCTGGTGATGGGCGCGTTCACGGGACGATTTCTGACGACGGACAACCCGTATGGCTCGTATACCATTCAGGCGTGCGCGTGGCTGGAAGGACATTTGGATGTCAACCCGAATTTCACATGGCTGGAATTGGCGGAGTACGGCGGCAAGTTCTATGTTAGTTTTCCGCTGTTTCCGTCGTATGTGATGCTGCCGTTCGCGGCGATTTTCGGGCTGGATACGCCGGATCACTTCATCAATCTGGCAGTGACGCTGCTTGGTATCACCTATGCGCTGCGGATTTATCGGCGGATGACGGGCAGCTCACGCCATGCGGCGCGGTATGTGCTGTACCTGTATCTGGCGAACGGGTATCTGTTCATTGCCCTGCAGGGCTGGGTATGGTTCCTGGCGCAGACGATGTGCTTCACGCTTTCGCTGATGGCGGCAGATGCGGCGCAGCGCGGCAGAAGCGGCTGGGCGCTGGCGTGGTGGGCGTGCGCAGTCGGGTGCCGACCGATGGCGGCGCTGTACCTTCCGCTGCTGGTGTACCTGCTCAACCAAAGCGGCGTGCGGCATAGCTGGAAGCGGCAGATTGCGAATCTGCTGCCCGCGGCGCTGATTGTCGCGAGTTACATGGTGCTGAACTACCTGCGCTTCGGCAATCCGCTGGAATTTGGGCACACCTACCTGCCGGAATTTCAGCTGGCGGAGAACGGACAGTTTTCGCTGGCGTACGCGTGGGAGCATTTGCAGCAGCTGGTGCGCCTGCCGAAATATCAGGGGAGAGGTCAACCGCTGGCGTTTGATTCGTATGACTGCATGGCGTTCTACCTGATTACGCCGATGCTGGTGACGTTCCTGTGCGTGTATTTCTATGCGCTGATTCGCCGCCGCCGCGGGAATGCGTTCTGGCTGATTGGGCTGCCGCTGATGGTCGGGGCGCACTTGACGATTATCGTCTGCCACAAGACGCTGGGCGGCTTCCAGTTCGGCAACCGCTACCTGCTGGATATGCTGCCGTGGGTGTATGTGGCGATTCTCGCCCTGAAGCCGCAAAGCGGGCGCACGTCGATCCTCAACGTTCCGCTGATGGTGATGGGGTTCTGCGTCAATCTGCTCGGCGCAGTCGGCGCGTATGCGGGGTGGCTGTGAAGGGGGAGACGCCAGAGGCGCTGCCTCTGGACTCCGCAAGGGTCTTCGACCCTTGACCCGTTCGCGCAATTGGGTTGGTAACTTCTGCATACTTCTTCCGCGTGTTTATGCAGGAGTTTCGCCTCTGCGGAGGCGACCAAAGGGCAAGAAGACAGACGAACGTCTGCGATCGCCCTTTGGAAACCTTCGGTTCGCACCCATGTTTGTTGAGCTTTATCGGAAGTTTTTTTAGTTAGTATACCTTCTGTCTTTCCAAAGCAGCGATACAAAATCAGAAACATGGGTGTGCGCTGCGAAGGGGTCAAGGGGGCGACCGCAGACTTCGTCTGTTTTCATTGCCCCCTTGTCGCGCCCGCAGACGCGAAATCCCTGCAACACAAAAGCAAAATATAGTAAAGAAAAAACGAAAATCATCCTCACCCCAACCCATCTTCCAAGGAGGTTCCCTTTATGCAATGCACCCTCTGCCCGCGCGCCTGCCGCGCTGAGCGCAATGAATCCACGGGCAACGGCTTCTGCCAGCTGCCGACCACCATGCGCATCGCCCGAATCGCGCCGCACCTCTGGGAAGAACCGCCGATTTCCGGCAAGAACGGCACGGGCGCGGTGTTCTTCTCCGGCTGTACGCTCCGCTGTGCCTACTGCCAGAACGCTGACATCAGCCACCGCAACGCCGGACGCACCTTCACGCCGCGCGAATTGGCGGATTCCCTGCGACGGCTGGAGGATATGGGGATGCACACCATCTCCTTCATCACCGCGACGCCTTATGTTCCGCAGATATTGGAGACGCTGGATATTTACCGTCCGCATGTGCCGCTGGTGTGGAATACATCGGGGTATGAGACGGTCGAAACATTGCGGATGCTGGACGGCGTGATGGACGTGTATCTGCCCGACCTCAAGCACAGGAGCGAAAAGATGGGGCAGCTCTGCGCGAAAGCGTCGAACTACTTTGCCGCTACATCCGCCGCCATCACCGAGATGGTGCGCCAGACAGGAACGCCTGTCTACGATGAGAACGGCATCATGACGCGCGGCACGCTCATCCGTCACCTGATTCTCCCCGGTCTGACGAGCGAAAGCTGCCAGCTGCTGGATTGGGTGAAGGAGAACCTGCCGGAGGGTGTGCCGGTCAGCCTGATGCGGCAGTACATCCCGTGCAACAACGTGTCGATTCCGGGCTTGACGCGGACGATTACGAACCGCGAATATATCCGCGTGCGCGACCATATGCTGGATTTGGGACTGCCGGGGTATCTGCAGGAGCCGGAAAGCGCATCGGAGGATTTTGTGCCCGTTTTCTGCAAGGACGAGAGCTTTGTGTGAAAAATGCGCCCTAAATGGAAGGAAAATGTTGCGCAGAGCCGCTAAAATGCTTGTATTCCGGGAGAAACTGTGGTATACTGACAAGTGTGAATCCATGAACCGCTGCCCTGGTTTTCGGGGAAGCGATTTTTCAGCCGGGTCTGTCCGGTGTTTCGGGTTGCAGAAAGAAGGGCTTGACATCTGAGAGTGGACATGGCTTGGCGGCATCGGGACAGTGTTACGGGCAGAGGTATGCCCGCTGTGCTGTCGTGGTGCTGACGGGTGATGGGAGCCACTCTTTTTGATTGCCTGCACATTGCAGGCGAAAGTCCTCCGAAAAAACGAACCCGCAGTGAAAGAGGTGAGGAGTTATGGCGAAAGCGGAATTGACGACCGTTGTCACGCCCAAATGTCAGCGTCTGGCGGATGAAATGGGCTATGAACTGGTGGATGTGTGCCTTGATAAGGAGAACACGGGCAAGTTCCTGCGCATCTATGTTGATCGGCCCGAAGGCATGTCGCTGGATGACTGCGAACGGTATCACCGCGCCATTATGCCGCTGGTGGAATCATACGATTTCGATTTCCTCGAAGTATCCTCGCCGGGCATTGACCGTCCGCTGAAGAAGGATCGAGATTTTGAGCGCGCGCTTGGCGAAGAGGTGGAGGTTCACCTGTTCAAGGCCGTGGACGGTCAGAAGGTCTTTACGGGCATTCTGTCGGACTTTGACGCGCAGGACATGGTGTTGACCATCGCGGGCGAAGAGAAGCGTTTCGCGCGCAAAGCGGCTTCGCTGGTGAAGCCGGTGGTTGACATGGAAGGCGTCGAAGACGTCGATTTGGGCGAGGAATAACCCGGCAAGCCGATTCCCCGCAAGAAATCAATTTTCATCGGAAATGAAAACCATTGCGGAAGCAGCTTCCGCATCAGAAACAGCATAAATTATTGAAGGGTGACACAGGCATGAGAAAGACCAAGACAACTGCTGCGCCGAAGGCAGATCCACAGAACAAAGAACTCGTGGAAGCCATCCGCGCGCTGTGCCAAGAGAAGGATTTGAGCGAGGATATGCTCTTCGCCACGGTCGAGGATGCGCTGAAAAAGGCGTATGCCAAGAACCGCGCCAAGGGCGAGGCAGAGCCCTCCGCCAACAACATTTCCGCGACCATTGACCGCGCGACGGGTGAAATTCATGTGTATACCCGCCGCCTGATTGTGGAAGAGGTGGAGAAGCCCGCCGACCAGATTTCGCTGGAGGAAGCCCGCGCGATTAAGGACTCCTACCAGATGGGCGATATTGTGGAGACGGACGTGACGCCGCGCAACTTCCTGCGCGTCGCCGCACAAACCGCCAAGGGCGTCATTATGCAGCGCCTGCGCGACGCAGAACGCGGCCGTGTGTACGAAGAGTACGCTGACAAGGAAAACGAAATCCTGACGGCCGTTGTTACGCGCGTGGATGACAAGGGTGCTGTGGTGGAGCTGATGGGCCGCACCGAGGGCTACCTCGAACGCGATCAGATGATTCCCGGCGAAGTCATCAACATGGGTGACCACCTGAAAGTCTATGTGCTGGAAGTGCAGCGCGGCGACGACATGACCCGCCGCGGCCCGCAGGTGCGCGTCAGCCGTACGCATCCGAATCTGGTCAAGCGCCTGTTTGAGATGGAAGTGCCGGAAATCGCTGGCGGCAAGGTGCTGATTAAGGGCATCGCCCGTGAAGCGGGCAGCCGCACGAAGATGGCGGTGCATTCCACTGAGGTGCTGATTGACCCGGTGGGCGCGTGCGTCGGTCAGCGCGGCGACCGCGTGACCCGTGTGGTGGATGAACTGCGCGGCGAGAAGATTGACATCATCAAGTGGAGCGAGAATCCGGCGGAATTCATTGCCAACGCGCTGAATCCGGCGAACGTCCGCGAAGTGTACACCGAGGCGAGCGGTCAGCGCTCCTGCATCGTTGTCGTGCCGGACAATCAGCTGTCTTTGGCCATCGGCAAGGAAGGTCAGAATGCGCGTCTGGCGGCAAAGCTGACGGGCTGGAAGATTGACATCAAGAGTCAGAGCCAGTACGCTGAGCAGATGGCGGCGGCCGTCCCGCAGGTGGAGGATGAAGAACAGCCGGCGCAGGAGCTGCCGGAGGATTTCCAGCCCTATGAGGGTGTGGAAGCGCCGGAAACGCCCGCCGACGGGGACGACACGCTGTAAGTCGTTCCGGGGATAATTAGGGCACCACCGCACAATTCGGCGGCGCGTCTGGCGATGTCTTTTCTGCCATCTGCGGCATGCAAATTTCTCGATTTACATCCAGTAAACCTTCGAAATTTGCATTTGCATCTGACGAAAAATCCATTCGCCAGCCGACCACCTCATTTGCGCGGTGTTACCTTAGGGAGCAGCAGGAAACGAGATTCGGCGGTTGACCCAACCGGCAATCGCCAAAAGGAGCCTTGATGAAGCCGAAGAAAATCCCGATGCGCATGTGCGTCGGATGCCGGGAGAGCAAGCCTAAACGCGAACTCATCCGCGTTGTCCGCGCACCGGACGGCACCGTGTCCATGGATCCGGGCGGCAAAAAGCCCGGCAGAGGCGCGTATGTATGCCGACAGGAAAGCTGCCTGATGCGCGCCATCCGGCAGAAACAGCTGGAACGTCAGCTGGAAGTGCAGCTCACTGACGACGTGGCGGAAGCCCTGCGGCAGGAGTTGGCGCAGCTGTCCCAATCCCAGACAGAAGCGGAGGAAAACTGACGCCAATGGATAGGGAAACGAAACTGCGCGGGCTGATGGGACTGTGCGTTCGCGCACGACAGGCGACCTTCGGTGAAGATGGCTGCCTGAAAAGCATTCGTGGCGGAGGATGCGCCGTGCTGCTGCTGGACAGCGGCGCGTCAAAAGCCACTCAGGATAAATACCGCGGTGTCTGCGACAATGCAGGGGTGCAGATGGCGCTGCTGCCGCGGGGACTGCTTCAGGATGCAACCGGGCGGTCGGGCGTGGCAATGGCCGTCGCGCCGGGCGGGCTGGCAGAGCAGATCAGGCAGAACCTTCCCGTTGAAGGCAAAGAAGAGCACGGGCAACAGATGAAATCGGAAAATCATGGCGGGGGTGCAAGCGTCGAATGACGAAAGTGAAGCTGAAGGATGCCATCAAGGATTTAACCACGGACGCGGCGAAGGTGCGCGATGACGCATCCCGCGTGCGTCAGAGCGCAGACGGACTGGCAAAGTCTCTCCGTGCGCTGGAGAACGGATTTATCAAGTCATTGAATGCGAAAGCGGAGCAGGAAAAGCGCGCCGAGGAGGAGAAGCGTCTCTCTGACCACTCCAAGGCGTATGTCATGCTCGACGTGGATGAGCAGGCAGCGGTGAATGCGGCGCGGCAGGAAGCGGAAAAGGCGGAAAAGGCGGAAAGGGCGGAAAAGCAGGAAGCTAAGTCTGCCCCGAAGCAGGAAGCGAAGGCGGAAGCGCCCAAGAGCGAGCAGAAGCCCGCGCCGAAGGCAGAAACCAAGCCGGCGGTGAAGGCGGAAGCGCCCAAGAGCGAGCAGAAGCCCGCGCCGAAGGTGGAAACCAAGCCCGAAGCGAAGGCGGAAGCGCCCAAGAGCGAACAGAAGCCCGCCCCGAAGGCGGAAGCCAAGCCCGAAGTGAAGGCGGAAGCGCCCAAGAGCGAGCAGAAGCCCGCGCCGAAGGTGGAAACCAAGCCCGAAGCGAAGGCAGAAGCGCCCAAGAGCGAGCAGAAGCCCGAAACCAAGGCAGAGCCCAAGCCCGAAGCGCCCAAGAAGCCCGCGATTGGTCAGATTATCTCCCGGCCGGGTCAGGCGCTGCCGCCCAAGCCGGTCGGATTGGCACCGAATGTCATCCGTCCGCCGCGGCCGCAGCAGCCCCGTCCGCAGGGACAGCAGGGGGTGCAGGGCAACCGCCCGCAGCAGGGACAGCCTCGTCCGGGCGGAAACGGTGCGTTTATCGCGCGTCCGCAGCAGGGGCAGCCTCGTCCGGGCGGGAACGGTGCGTTTGTGGCGCGTCCGCAGCAAGGGCAGCAGAATCGCCCCGGCAATGGCTCGTTCCAGCCTCGTCCGGGTGGAAACGGCGCGTTTGTGGCGCGTCCGCAGGGCGCTCGTCCGCAAGGGGGCGCTGGCTTCCAGGCGCGTCCGCAGGGCGGCACGGGCCGTCCGGCTGGCGTGGGCATGAATCGCCCGAAGCCGGCTGTGCCGGATATGGCGCCCGCAATGGGCAAGGAGCGCGTCTCCAACTACGACCCGAACAAGAAAAACTACGTCCGTCAGCATGACCCGGAGCATGTGGCGCGCAACCGCAAGCAGCTCAGCCGCGATGCGGGTTACAGCGGATATGATGACGACGTGGTGCGCGGCGGCAAGCGCAGCCGCATGAAAAAGCCGTCCGCACAGCAGATGATGGCGCCGATTAAGATTGAACACGCCTACATGAGCGGCGACACGATTGTTGTGCGCGACCTGTGCGAAAAGATCGGCAAGACCAGCGCGGAGATTATCAAGAAGCTCTTCCTGCTGGGCAACATGGCGACCATCAACAGCGAGATTGACTTCGATACTGCGTCGCTTGTCTGCGCGGATTTTGACATCACGCTGGAAAAGAAGCCGGAAGTGACCGCGGAGGATCAGCTGACTGCCGAGAACTTCGACGACAGCGAGGAGAACCTCCAGCCGCGTCCGCCGGTCGTGACCATCATGGGTCACGTCGACCACGGCAAGACGTCCCTGCTGGACTACATCCGCAATAGCCGCGTCACGGCGGGCGAAGCGGGCGGCATCACCCAGCATATCGGCGCATACACGGTCAAGATGAACGGCCGCGATATCACGTTCCTCGATACCCCCGGTCACGAAGCCTTCACGGCGATGCGTGCCCGCGGCGCACAGGCGACGGATATTGCGATTCTGGTTGTTGCGGCGGACGACTCGGTCATGCCGCAGACCATTGAAGCCATCAACCACGCGAAGGCGGCGAATGTGCCGATTATCGTGGCGATTAACAAGATGGATAAGCCGGAAGCCGATCCGGAGCGCGTCAAGACCGACCTGACGAAGTACGGCATCGTCTGCGAGGACTGGGGCGGCGACACGATTATGTGCCCCGTTTCCGCTAAGACCGGCGAGGGCGTCGATGAACTGCTCGAAATGATTCTGCTGCAGGCGGATACGATGGAACTGCGCGCGAACCCGAACCGTCTGGGTCGCGGCGTTATCATCGAGGCGAAGCTGGACAAGGCGCGCGGCCCGCTGGCGACTGTGCTGATGCAGAACGGTACGCTGCATGTGGGCGACAACATCATTGCGGGTCTGGCGAGCGGCCGTGTCCGTGCGCTGATTAACGACCGCGGTGAGAAGGTCAAGGAAGCCGGTCCGTCCACGCCTGTGGAAATCATGGGCTTCGATGAAGTGCCGTCTGCGGGCGACGAGATGCAGGCTGTCGGCGACGATCGTCTGTCCCGTCAGGTCGCGGAGGAACGCAAGGCGAAGGTCAAGGCATCCCGCGAGGCGACGATGGCGAAGGTTAGCTTGGAGAACATGTTCTCGAACATGGAATCCGGCAAGCAGACGACATTGAACCTGATTATCAAGGCGGACGTGCAAGGCTCTGTCGAAGCTGTCAAGCAGGCAATGGAGAAGCTGAGCAGCGACGAAGTGAAGGTGCATGTGCTGCACAGCGCGGCGGGCGCCATCACCAAGGACGACGTGAACCTTGCCAGCGCGTTCAACGCCATCATCATCGGCTTCAACATCCGCCCGGATGCGTCCGCGCGGGAAGCGGCGGAGCGCGAAAAGGTGGATGTGCGCCTGTACACCGTCATCTACAAGGCGATTGAGGACATGGAGCTGGCCATGAAGGGTCTGCTTGCGCCGGAGTACCGCGAGGTGCTGCTGGGCCATGCCGAGGTGCGCAATGTGTTCAAGATTACGGGCGCGGGCGTTATCGCCGGCTGCTACGTGACCGACGGCAAGGTGCAGCGCAATGCGCAGGTTCGCCTGCTGCGCGACAATGTTGTCGTGTTTGAGGGCAAACTGAGCAGCCTGAAGCACTACAAGGAAGACGTCAAGGAAATGGCGGCTGGCTTCGAGTGCGGCATGAGTCTGGAAGGGCACAACGACATCAAGGAAGGCGATGTCGTCGAGTGCTTCATCATGGAGGAAATCCCGCGCTAAGGAATCCTTAATTCCCCTTGCGCAACGCAGGAGGCAGGGCAAAGTCAGTTCCATTTGGCTTTCCCTGCCCCTTTTTTCAAACATCCGCAAATCCATTGCGGCAGGGCATGATTGCGTCGGCAGATGCGCAAACTAATGTTGCGATAAAAGTCAAGCCGCATGGGTGAGCGCTGCGAAGGAGTGTCGGGGGCGACCGCAAAGCCCCCGACTCGCGCCCGCAGGCGCGAAATCCCTGCTTGCGGAAACAAGCAGCCATGTCTGAAAGACAAGCAGTTCGGTCGCGCCATCTGCGCGACACAGCATAAACGTTGAAAAGAGCAGCTTGGGGGCGCGTCTGAGGACGCGCGAAGTTTGGGCGCGGGACGCTTCGCTGCCGCGACTTTGCTTGACTTCTCCCTTTGAATAGGTTTGACGCGGAACAGTTGGGGCGTTGCCCCAACCCCCACAAGGGACGCTGTCCCTTGACCCTGCGAAGGGGCAAAGCCCCTCTCGACACCCATTGACCGGCAGAGCGGCTTGAGCGCGCTAAATCAACAAGTCTTTTCCGAAAGTTTTTCTTTTCCCTATCCCTACCTTTAGGAGGAAATCATGAGCTATCAGCGTATTGAACGCATTTCCGAGGAAGTCCGCCGCGAGGTGGACCGCATCATCCGCGACGAGGTCAGCGACCCCCGCGTGACCGGCACATTCTCCATCACCCGCGCCGAAGTCACCCGCGACCTCCGCTATGCTAAAATCTACGTCTCCGTGCTGGAGGACGATAAGCGCGAGCCGCTGATGAAGGCGCTGAGGAGCGCGGCGGGCTTTGTCCGCCACGAGCTTGGCAAGCAGATGGTCATCCGCTATGCGCCGGAAATCCAGTTCGTCAGTGACCAGAATATCGCCTATGGCGTGCATATCGCGCAGGTGCTGGCGCAGGCGCAGAAGAACCAGAGCGAAAATCAGCCGGAAGCGGCGGCCAACGAGGAAGAACCCGAAGCATGAATGGCTTTCTGAATATCCTCAAACCGCCGGGAATGACCAGTGCCGCCGTCGTGGGGTATGTCCGCCGCATGACGGGCGAAAAGCGCGTCGGTCATGCCGGGACGCTTGACCCCGAAGCGGCGGGCGTGCTGCCCATCATGATTGGGCGGGCGGCGCGGCTGTTTGACTATCTGGTGGATAAGGAAAAAACGTATGTGGCGGAGTGTGCATTCGGCGCAGCGACGGATACACAGGACGCGACAGGCAAAATCACCGCGACGGGGGAGAATTACCCTGATTTTTCCGCCGTGCAGGAAGCGGCGGAGCACCTTGTCGGCGATATTGAGCAGCGCCCCAGTATCTTCAGCGCCATCAAGCAGGACGGCAAGCCCCTCTACGAACGGGCCCGCGATGGCGAGGATGTCGAAGCCCCCGTGCGTATCGTGCATGTGGAATCCATCGAATTGCACGAGGAAACGCCCGACCACGGCGTTCGCATGACGATTCGCTGCGGGCGCGGGACGTATATCCGCTCTATCTGCGACGATTTGGGGAAGCTGACGGGCTGCCCGGCGCATATGCGCTTCCTGCTGCGCGCGCAGAGCGGCGTGTTCACGCTGGACAGCGCGATGACGATGGAGGAAGCAGCAGCGTATCAGGCGCAGGGGACGCTGCAAAGTCACCTGCTGCCGCTGGATTACGGCATCCAGCACATGCCGCGTGCGGATGCGCCGGAATGGCTGCGCAAGCAGGTGTGCAACGGTGTGAAGCTGCCCGCGAAGAAGCTGCCCGGCGTATTGGCGCTGCCGGAAGGGCAGGTCACACGCGTGTATCTGCGGGACGAATTCTGGGGGATGGCGGCGCGGGAAGGGGAATTCCTCGTCTGGAAATGCCTGCTCCCGCCGGAGAAGGAGGAGAACAATGCGAATCATCCGTGACCCGAAGCGCCTGAACCCCTGCGTGCTGGTGCTGGGGATGTTTGACGGCGTGCACCGCGGCCATCAGGCGCTGCTGATGCGCGGAGACGAGCTGGCGCAGGAGATGGTGTATCCACTGGCGGTCTGCACCTTCCAGCCGCACCCGCTGCATGTGCTTGCGCCGGAGAAAGAACCGGTGATGCTGACGACGCTGCCGGAAAAAGCAGCGGTCATGCAGTCCTTCGGCGTGGACGGGCTGTGCGTGACGACGTTTACACGGGCGCGCGCCAATCAGT
>ENA-UEQS01002193-UEQS01002193.1-human-gut-metagenome-genome-assembly--contig:-NODE-2193-length-11073-cov-6.916333_pt1 | contig 11073 bp, 20 predicted proteins | sample MGYA00242953_ERZ507953 | MGnify/ENA primary metagenome ERZ507953 (study PRJEB26167, sample SAMN06115474) | human gut metagenome | host: Homo sapiens | place: China:Jiangsu | collected 2016-07-06...
GTTGTTGGATGATTCTTTGGTAAAAGCTTATGTAATGTTGTGTACTATTGAGGGATGTTCAGACTCCTTATTCTGAAATTCTAATTGACGGATGCGCTCTTCCAAGCGACCATTTTCACGAATCAGGGCTTTATTTTCTTCATCTTTTTCCTTATACATCTTATATATAATAGATTCTTCGCTTGGAGAAATTGGCGTAGTAATTGGCGTACTACTCCGTTTGCTTTCTTCGGATGTTTTGTTATCACGAAGCTTGGGACCTTCGCCGGTAATGAGCCATTGCCAATTAATTCCTACGCATTTTTCGTATATAATATCTAAATCTAGTGTATTTCTTGAATACCAACTAGATAAAGTTGTAGGCGGAACACCTAGAAAAGATGCGAGTTTTGCGTTGCTTTTAAGCTGATATAACTCTTTTATCCTGTCGAGAACCAGTCTTTTGTCTAAAAAGATACTCATAATTCGTATTTTTACTTCTTTTTCTTTGGTTTATACGCAAAATGCGTTTATATTTGCAAAGTCTTCCAATGAGAGACGCTTCAAAGATAAGAAATAACAATTGATAATAATATTAGTATGGAAGAAAAAAGAGAAGTGATTGAAATTAGTTTGGAACTCCAAAGGGAGATTGCCAAAGTATTTAAGGTGACTGAACGAACAGTGCAAAGCGCAATGCGATTTGAAACAAAGAGCCCTACGGCTCGTATACTTCGGGCTTATGCCTTGAATCATGGGGCAGAACAGTATGAAGTTACCACTATCAAAAAGAAAGTGGAGAATCCGTATCGGGAAACCATAAAACTATAATCATGATATACTGGAAAGAAGAATGTACCCGCCTGATGAACTCGCAGTCGGTGGTAGTAGTGGTTGATCACTACGATGAGAACAGAGTTCCTGTGTTCGCAATCCGGCAAGCACAGTCCGCCGGTGGTAGTCGTAGTGGCAAGAACTCCTATTGGAGCGTAAGTTTTGATGAGCCGCTAAGTGACGGATGTAATGCGGTGACGTTTCCTTTCATCTTGGCGACAATAAGTCTCGATGATAACGGGAATGTTGAGGTCAATTCAAAACGGCTAGAGGAATACCACCCGGCTTGGACACTGGACGGATATGAAAAAGAATTGGAGTGGCGCAAAGGAAGCGCGCTTTACGGGATGAAACAGATGTTTAACGACTTAAATGAGATAGTATGAAAGTGATTAGATGGATTCAGAATGTGGCCGCTGCGGCTGCGTTCATTGTGGCTCTCAATTTGGTTGACGGGCTTGGCGTTTCAATAAAGGATGCCTGTACGGCTGGTGTGTTATTGGTTCTTTCGGTGGCTATGCTGCTGGGACGGGCTTTGGAAGAGGAAGAAAGGAGGGCTGAGTGATGGAAAACGAAAGAATGATGCATAGAAAGAATTTGCAGGAACGCATTGAGGAACTTACGATTCTAAGGAATGAATCCGAGCTGTCGCTATTAAAAGCAGGCTGTTTGGAGTTTATTAACGAGATGACTGACAATCCGTTTTTATGGATACCTCTATTATCTCAGGAACATCCTTCTTTATGTTATCAGAAAGCGATACAAGACTCTTCAGAAGAGCCTTATCTTCGGTTAGCCGGTCTTTTGGAATTTTTACTAAAAAATTTAATTCCAAAGGAACTCCAAATGCAGGGGTCGACCATCCGGATTCAGGAAAATAAATGTCACTACTGTATCTCAGGTTCAATTTCCTTAGATGATCTTTATAAATTGTGCGAACATCATCAAGTGGACCTCGACTGTGCGAATAAAAAATAATAGAGAAATAGTTCATGATTATATAATTTTTGGTGATGCTACAAAGGTAGCAAAACTATTCCGGTTCGTGATGAATAGGGATAGTGTTTTTCTCACATGCAAGATAAGAACAGCAATGTGGCTTACGGGTTCGGTTCGATGCCGGACGCTTGCGCAAATTTAAAAATATTTTGATTATGGAAATGTTTGGTAATATACGGTGCGTGACTTTCGCTGAGCTGGTGACTCAGGGAGGAATCCTGAGTAAGCCGAACTATGATAAGAAGGTACGTGAGGGAAAGATTAGACCCCTGACGATTGGTGGAAACGGACGTAAGGTTCTCATCGACTACATCTCCCTTTACAAACCTATCAAAGACGCTTACGACGCCAAATTCCCGGACGCGGAACAACGGATGAAAGAACAAATCAAAGAAGAAATCATGAGTGAGGCTTTAAGAAGTGACAGCAAAGCTGTCGAATTCTACCGTGACAGATATAAATTAGCCGACGGTAGTGGTCTGGCCGATAAGAAGCAGGCCGAATATGTACTGAACGCGCAGGTGATGAATGAGATGATCCGCGTTGAAAGCGAAATGGTGTCGCGGCATAGAAAAAGCGGTTATTCACATCCGAAGGAAGTCTGGGAAGCTGTGCTGGGTACATGTGAAAAACTTCGTGGAATGTATCGGCATACGCTTCCATCCAACGCGTCCCGTCTTCGTGAAAAGTTTACTGCTTATAAGAAATACGGGTATGAAGTCCTGGTCAGTCGCAAGAACGGGAATCAGAATACCCGTAAGGTTGGACCAATGGAAGGACGTCTGTTGTTGAAACTGAAACGTAGTAAATTCCCTATTTATACCGATTCACAGATATTTGAGGAGTTCAATCGCCAGGCTGTAGAACGTGGTCTGAAACCTGTCAAGTCAATGACTACTCTCAGGAATTATCTGAATGATCCCGCTGTAATGCCACTCTGGTTCGCTGCCGTGTATGGCATGCAGAAATGGAAATCGAAATATTCTTCATTGCTGAAGACGCAGCTTCCGCAGATGCGTGATGCCCTTTGGTATTCGGATGGTACGAAACTGAACCTGTATTACCGGAATGAAGCCGGAAAGATGTGCACCACTTCCGTCTACGAAGTGATGGATGCCTATAGTGAGACATTGATAGGTTACGACATCGCTCCGAAGGAAACATTCGACAGCCAGTATCGCGCATTCCGTATGGCAGTAGATTTTGCAGGTGTCCGTCCATACGAAATAGTAAATGACAATCAAGGTGGTCATACCAAACTTGCCGCACAGGGCTTTTTTAATAAGATTGCCATTTTGCACAAGCCCACTATGCCATATAACGGACAGAGTAAGACGATTGAAAGTGCCTTTGGGCGTTTTCAACAGCAGATACTCCATAAAATATGGTATTTCACAGGTCAGAACGTGACAACCAAGAAGATGAACAGCAAGCCTAACCTTGAGTTTATAGAGCAAAACGCATACGCATTGCCCACGTTGGCAGAAGTGAAGGAGATCTACCGTCAATGTCGTGCCGAATGGAACAATGCCGCTCACCCGGCTACGGGAATAGCGCGTATTGATATGTATCGCATGAGTGAGAATCCGGAAACCGTACCGGTTCAGCCTGTAGATATGATACAGATGTTTTGGCTGACAAGTGTCAAGGAGGTGACTTATACCAATGCCGGGCTGAAAATAGAGATTGACAAGCGGAAATATGAGTACGATGTCTACGCTGAAGACGGCCTGCGCAACGAGCAATGGGCACTTCGCAATACCGGACGTAAGTTTAGGGTTATGTACGATCCGATGGATATGACTGTCGTAGAGCTTTGGGAGGTGACCGGATCGGGATTGAAATACAGTGCAAGCGCTACTCCACGGGTTGTTATCAGCCGTGCGACACAGGAACGTACTACCGAAGAAACTTCGTTCATGCGCCGGACAGTCAATCTGAATAAAGAGACAATGGCTTTGGTACAACTCAGTACGGAAGATTTTGATTTGAACGAAGCTATCGCAGCCGAGCTGTTCAATCTCTCCACTCCGCAACCGAAGAATGTGAGCAAAAAGAAAATGAAAGAAGTGCGTGAGAAGTATGAAGCCGGAACACTGCAATCTCCTGTTTCCCTGCCGGAAAAACTAGTCATGGAGGAAGAGGATGAAGATATGGAACTGGGCTATTCCACAACCGGAGAATATACCAAGGTCACTTCGAATCTAACCTTCGAGGACGTAACCTCTTCCCGTTACGATCGGATGTAACATCCACCTGTTTAATCAGTATCCAATAATCATTAAAATAATATTCAAACAATGAAAGATTTAAGCATAGAAGATAAAAACGCCATTCGTGACGCTCTTAGTGCCTATTGTGACAATTATTTGTCACGCAACCGTGCGGCGGAAAGCCTCAATGGCGTGAGTGCCGCCACCGTATCTACTATATTAAACAGCAAGTACGCCAATATTTCCGATGATATGTTTATCCGTATCGCCACGCAGATCGGTTTTAGCTTCGAGCACTGGGCACTACACGAAAGCGAGACATTCAAGGATATTACTTTTGTACTGGCAGATGCCCAATTGTACAAGAATGTCACCTGGGTGGTCGGCGATGCCGGATGCGGGAAGACTACCGCGGCCATTGATTACCGTAAGAAACACCGCAACGTGTTCTATATCCTTTGTTCGGAAGATATGAAGAAAAGCGACTTTGTCCGTGAAATAGCCAAACAGGTGGGAGCGCCGACTGACGGAACGAATCTCCGCGATATGCTTGAGTATGCCATCAGTATGATCGCCTTTCTGAATAATCCTCTTATCATCTTTGATGAAGGTGATAAACTGACCGATTCGGTTTTCAATTATTTCATCTCTATATATAATCGCCTTGAAGGTCATTCCGGTATTGTCTTTTTCTCTACAGACTACATCAAACGCCGGATGGAAAACGGATTGCGATACAATAAGAAAGGTTATAAAGAAATCAATTCCCGCATCGGTCGCCGGTTCTTCGATCTTACAGCTACCACGCGGAATGATATTTTTGCTATTTGCCGTGCGAATGGGCTGATCGATGAAGGGGAGATAAAAAAGGTACTGAAAGATGCGGAAGCCAGCGAAAACGACCTTCGCAGGGTGAAGCGTTTTGTCCATTCCCGTAAACGTCGTATTGATGAACAGAAAAGGAAAGGAGACGCGGAATAATGGGCAGAGCCAAGTCGGTGAGTGAGTTGCTTGCCACGAAAGTGGAAACTTTTCCCTTCAAGGGCGAATGGTACGATGCTTTCGGAGAACCGGAACGTAAAGGCGTCTGGCTTGTGTGGGGGAATTCCGGTAATGGAAAGACAACCTTCGTCGTTCAGCTCTGTAAATATCTCTGTCAGTTTGAACGGGTGATATACGACAGCCTGGAGGAAGGTGCCGGTCTGACAATGAAGAATACACTGGTGCGCTGTGGAATGCTGGAGGTAAACCGTCGTTTTCTTCTTCTGGACAACGAGCCGATGGATGAATTGAGCGAACGGCTTCTACGACGGAAGTCTCCGGGAATAGTTGTTATCGACAGTTTCCAATATACACAGATGAACTATAAACAGTATATAGTCTTCAAGGAGAAGCACAAGGATAAGCTGATTATTTTCGTCAGTCATGCGGATGGAAAGCTCCCATCCGGTCGGAGTGCCCGCAGTGTGATGTATGACGCTTCACAAAAAATATATGTGGAAGGGTACAGGGCCTTCAGTAAAGGGAGGTTCAACGGACCGAAGATGCGGATTGACGCATGGCCGGAGGAAGCGGCTAGATATTGGGGAGAAGTTTTCTGATCATTAAATAATAACATCATGAGAATAACAAAAGATAAAACAATCAGCCCGCAACAGATGAAAGCGTTACAGACCACCTTCCGTCGGATAGGAATGGATGATGATGCCCGTCACGACTGTATCTACGCTTTCACGGACGGACGCACACAGAGCAGTAAGGAGCTTTCTTTTGATGAGGCACGCAGATTGCTGGCGTCACTCAATGAGGACCAGGCTGAAAAGGCATGTAAAGAAGCAAAAGAACTGGTGAAAGCCATTTTCGGATTGTCTTTTCAGATTTCCTTCTTGAATAAAGGCTATACCAATGATACACAGGAAGAATTTCAAATGAATATAGCCAAATTAAATGTATTCGCCCGTAGCAAGAGCGCTTCGCATAAAAATGTATCTAAAATGTATCTGTCGGAATTGAGGGCTTTTAAAAAGCAGTTGGAAGCAGTGGCACATAAGGAGAAGAACCAATTAAAAACTAAGAAATCATGAGAAAGAATCGGGAAATAAACCAAGCGATTGCCATTCTACGTAAGAAAGGTGATAAGACCAGCATGATTCAGGCGGAAGTTCTGCAAGAACGGCATACGGAAGTCTGGGTGTTTGAGCATTATGTCCGCAATGTGTCGGAAGGGAATAGGGATGAAGCTGCTTACTGTGCGGCTCGTGAGGCGGCGCTGTTTCTGACCGGAAAATTAGAATTAGAGACATTGATACCGGATGTCTCAAAGTACGGGGCTGTACGGCTTCCGGATACTCCGAAGAAAATTTCTTCAGAGGCGCTTCTTCGCCGTATTGAAAAACTGGAAATTCTTGTGGAGGAATTATTGGATGAACGTCGGAGACGGTGTGCCTACAAAAAGATGCCGGAAAGTTATAGCCGTGCAGATTTCCTTATCCAGCAAAAGGCGTATGAATATATCGGCTGCAGTAGAGGAACCTTAAAATCATGGACGGATAAGGGACTGGTTACCGGATATCGTAAAGGGACTAAGGTCTATTATAGCAAAAGTGAATTGGATGCTAGTCCCACAGTCCGAAATTTCATGAATATCAATCATAAAATCGGGTAAGGAGTAGAGGCTTATGGCACGTTTGCAAAAGGAATCCGATGAATTGATGTCCTTGCGTCTCCGGGAGCTCACCCGTCTGGAGGATCAGATCGCCCGTGATGAATCCCGCTCCGATGAAATCATCTCCCTGCTGATGGAAGGCGGGATACTCGACGGGACAACCGGATCCGACAATCTAATCAGTGAGCTGAATGCCGTCGGCAAACGGCTGGAGACCAACAAGGCCAACCTTGCACGGCTGAAAGCTCCGTCGGAACTGACGGAAGAGGATAAGGAATACCTTCCCGCTCCGGAAAGTAGCGAGAGATTCAATATTAAGTATTAATCATAGTATGAACCATTTAATCAATCAAAATTGTATGGACATCAGTAATTTATCAAGAGAGGAACGGGCAAAGCTGCTCCGTGAACTCAAGGAAGAGGAGAACAGAGAAAAAATCAGCCGTCGTGAAGCTTTTGAAGCGATACAGACGAAGTTTACGTTCGACGTGAAGACACGTTTCATGGAGTATCTGCAACACGGTAAGGACTTTATGGCATGGTTGCGTGGAGAGTCGGAAAGCTATATGGATGTGCTCAAAGAGTACGGCAAACTCAAGCGTGACGAACAGATCGGTTTCAGCGTGCGTGACGAAGATTTTAAAATGACCGTTAAGGGCTGCCGGGTAAAAGGCTTCGACGACCGTGCGGACGTGGCGGAGAAACGCCTGGTCGATTTCCTGAACGAATGGATCGGGAAAACCGACGACACCCGGAAGAATCCGATGTACAAGCTGGCCATGAAGATGATCCAGCGTAATGAAGCGGGCGACCTTGATTATAAATCCATTTCCGCCCTGTATGATTTGGAAGAAGACTTCAACAACCCGGAATACTCGGATATCATGTCTCTTTTCCGTGAAAGCAATACCGTTGAGGGCACCGTTATCAAGTTCTACTTCGAACGGAAGGATAAGTATAACAACTGGTCCAAGGTGGAACCGTCTTTCAACCGGATGTAACGGGATTCATCTATAAGAGCAACCTCCGGCGTGAACGTATGCCGGAGTGGCAATCAATCACTATTTAAACAATTTACAATTATGGCAATGCACACATGGTTTGAATGCCGTATCCGTTATGAAAAAGTAATGGATAACGGAATGCAGAAGAAAGTAACCGAACCCTATCTGGTGGACGCTCTCAGTTTTACGGAAGCGGAAGCGAGGATCATTGAAGAGATGACGCCGTTCATCAGCGGTGAGTTTACCGTATCGGACATAAAGCGCGCTAATTACAGTGAACTGTTCCCCAGCAATGACGAACAGGATGACCGCTGGTTCAAGTGCAAACTGGCCTTCATTACTCTTGATGAAAAGAGCGGGGCGGAAAAATGCACTTCCACTTACGTGCTGGTACAGGCTTCCGATCTTGACCGCGCCAAGAAGAACCTTGACGAGGCGATGAAAGGGACACTGGCGGATTATCAGGTTCCGTCGGTGACGGAAACGGCTATCATGGATGTTTATCCGTACACGGCATCAGATAACGAACTGGAATTTAGAGAATGATAATAGCTGTAGATTTTGACGGGACGATTGCACGGAGCAATTATCCCGTTATCCTCGGAGAACAGCCTTATGCGGGAGAAGTTCTAAGAAAGCTGCATGAACAGGGACACAAGATTATCATCTGGACGTGCCGCACGGGTGATCGGCTGCTGGAGGCCATCAACTGGCTGTTGGAACACCGCATCCCCTTTTCCCGCATCAACGACCATGATCCTGAGAATGTCGCCAAATATGGCGGCGAAGGGGGAAAGAAGATATACGCTCACTGTTACATCGACGACAAGAATATCGGTGGCTTCCCCGGATGGTTGTGGTGCCTGGAAGAAATCGAGCGCATGGAGGCTGAATACCAATCCTCACAAGTGAAATAATGAAATGAAACGTCCTCCCATCAAATTCATCATCCGGATAGATGAAGACCGCCTTTCGGAATTGATTTATTACTGGAACTGGTACGACAAGCCTTGCGACCTGCTGTTTCGCAAACCGAAAACAGAAGGACTGGCGGCGGTGGTTCTGACGGTAGACAGCGATGAAGCGGCGGACTTCCTTCTGAGGGTGAAGGAGAAGACGGGGGCACGGTTGTATCAAATGGATAAAAAGCTATGAAGACAAGTGCAAAACTCGCGTTGTTCGACTATTGGTTCCGGGACCAATATCAACTTTTGAAACAAAAGGCTTTCATCAGGACGCCGCTGGAGGAAGATTCTTTCCATGACGCCTACCTGAAGCTGCGTCGGTATATCATGTTCAGCGACGAGGACATAGTAGATTATACACCTTACTTCGTCCTGATATACAGGAGCATGTGTAAGCATACTGAATTTCGTGAAAAGCGTTATGTGCATCCTGATGACTTTTTCTTCCGTTCAATGGCAATCATGGATGAATCCGAAAGAATCATTTACCTGAAGGAAATGCAGGAAGAGGTGTATGTGAGAATCCTGCGTTTTGTCAAAGAGATGTTCCCGACGGATTATCGCCTGTTTTGCCTGAAAGTGATAGAGCCTTGTTGCTCGTATCGCGAGTTACAGCTGTATGCCGGGATATCGGCCGGTGTGATCAGAAAAAAGATAGAAACAATCAAAGAAACCATTAAAAAAGAATTTAAGTATGAAACTAGTGATTTACAATAGTGAAAATTGTGTCGTAGTGAAAGACAGGAGTAGTATTTTCAGAGTATCCAAACGGGGCTTTTGCGTGATTACCGAACCCGGTCGGAGGCTCTTGAATATAAAGGTGGGAGATCATATTGTGGTCGCCAATGAGGAAGGCACCAAGAACTGGTTTGTCCGGAAGGTTGATACGGAGGACGGATTCCTGATAAAAGTGGTTGCCAATTCCGTAGGATTCAGGAATCGCACGTTTAATGAAGCAATTGTCAGAAATTTGAAGCTGGAAGGTACCGTGGGATTTCTCATAAGTAAAAATCCCGTTACGATTGATAATGAAAAGTATTTTCAGTTGATTACGAGTAGGCCGATCGTGGCGGAACCGAAGAGGAGGAAGTAGATTTAAAATAAAAATAGATATGAAGCAGATGTATAAAGTTATTTTCTCTTATAGACAAGATAGTCCTTCAGGAGGGAATTCGGCATTAACTGGATGGACTAAAGAAATAAAGCTGTATGACGCCGAAAATGCTGAAGAGCTACAAAAGCAGATAGACATTTTTTTATCTGATAATAAATGTGGATATAGGAGACATATTTCAATTGTCGATATCGTTAAGCTATAATTCTAATCAAATCAGAAAGGAATGAATTATGCAATACATATTGACAGAACAAGAATATAGAGCTTTGACGCTTATTACTAAAGTTGACGAACTCAAAGAGAAAGTACAACTTTTAAATGATAAAGTTATGGAACTTACAGACCATCCATGTGGAAATGACGCAGACTATAGAACTCTCACCTTCTATTGTGATAACTGCCCGATAGGTGCGTTTGGGACTGGAACTTGTACAAAGAGCCAACAATATTCTAAATAACCCTCAATACAGATTAGCAATGAATATAGAAACAGAGTTTAATGTAGGTGATAGTGTATGCTATCTAAGTGGAGACAATATCTGTCATTCCACTATAAGCAAAATAACTATTGAAATATCTTATACAGATCACAGCTTTTTGATGTTTTATAAGCTGTCTGACGGTTTAAGTGTTCCAAGAAACAATTATCCACAATGGGATAAAAGACTTTTTAAAGACAAGGAGAGTTTAATAAGATATTTATCAGAATCATAATAAAGAAATGAAGAAAATAGCATTATCAATCGAACAAATGCGGATACTACAAAAACTTGGTGTAGACACGAGCGATGCAAGTATGGTTCTCTTATTCAACACGGAAGATGGAGAATACGTAGGATGGGATGAAGTACAGGATAACGGCAAAGACTGCCGGTTGTATCAGTGGTATAATCCTGAAACTGAGATTTGGGAATCTACAACGATAGAATTACTTAACGCTGAAACAGGAAACTACGACCATTCTTATAAGGAATGTTGTGGAGTTTTTACTCTACAAGATATATTGGAAATTATGCCTGTATTCTATCCTACAATGGAAAATGGCAAAAGGATATTAGTTGATAGCAAGCGAACGGATTCCGGTTGCCATTATCAGCCAACTATCTTTCATTCCGAAGACGGCTGGTTCTGTAGCTATTTCGATAGTGACGAACTTATGGATGAAAGAACATCCGATAGTTATGATAATCCTCTTGATGCAGCCTATGATATGCTTTGTTGGCTATTCAAAAACAATTATTTACCATTAAAAGCTAACTCAATATAGTACAAAGATGAATATAGGATACATACAATT
>ENA-UEQS01002206-UEQS01002206.1-human-gut-metagenome-genome-assembly--contig:-NODE-2206-length-11026-cov-7.898804_pt1 | contig 11026 bp, 8 predicted proteins | sample MGYA00242953_ERZ507953 | MGnify/ENA primary metagenome ERZ507953 (study PRJEB26167, sample SAMN06115474) | human gut metagenome | host: Homo sapiens | place: China:Jiangsu | collected 2016-07-06...
GACATCAAGATCATCATCATCGACTACCTGCAGCTGATGACCGGCAACCAAGATTCGAAGGGGAACCGCGAGCAGGAGGTGGCCTTCATTTCGCGTACGCTCAAGGCCATCGCCAAGGAGCTGAACGTGCCGGTGATCGCCCTGTCGCAGCTGAGCCGTGCCACGGAGATGCGCGGCGGGTCGAAGCGCCCCCAGCTCTCCGACCTGCGTGAGTCGGGCGCCATCGAGCAGGACGCCGACATCGTGGCGTTCATCCACCGTCCGGAATATTACGGCATCAACCAGGACGAGAACGGAATGCCTACGGCCGGCATGGCCGAAATCATCATCGCCAAGCACCGTAACGGCGCCGTGTGCGACGTGAACCTGCGCTTCCTGAAGGAGCAGGCGCGTTTCGCCGACATGGACGATTCGATGCTGCCGCCCGCGCAGGCTTCGGACAGTCAGCAGGCCTACGACGATTACGCCAGCGGTTCGAACGGCGCCACGGGGGCTGCCGCCGCGCTGGGTTCGGGGATCGGCGGCGGGGAGTTCGACCTGACGCCCCGGGCGCTGGACGAAGAGGCGCCGTTCTGAGTGGCGGCACGATGCGGCCGAAAGGGAGCTCCCGCCACGCCGGAAGACGGGCGGGGATTATGTGAAACGAACAGTTAAATTTCCGATATATGTTTGTCCGGACTTATGCGGGTGCGATCGTGGGGATCGACGCCGCGGCGGTGGCCGTCGAGGTCAACATCGCGGGCGGGGGCCTCGGCATGTACCTGGTGGGGCTGCCGGACAATGCCGTCAAGGAGAGCGAGCAGCGCATACGTGCGGCGTTCGAGAACTCGGGGGAGCGGATGTCCGGCCGCAAGGTGGTCGTGAGCCTCGCCCCGGCCGACCTGCGCAAGGAAGGCGCTTCGTTCGACCTGCCGATCGCCGTGGGGATACTCGCGGCGATGGGGCGCGTGGATGCCGGGGCGCTCGGCGGGACGATGTTCGCGGGCGAGCTGTCGCTCGACGGGACGCTGAAACCCGTGCGGGGCGTGCTGCCGATGGCCGTGCGGGCCCGTGACGAAGGGTTGCGGAGGCTGGTGCTGCCGGCGGGCAATGCCCGGGAGGCGGCCGTGGTGGAGGGTATCGACGTGCTGGGCGCCGGGAGCCTGAAGGAGGTGATGGCGCTGCTGAACGGCGAGGCGGAGATCGAGCCCGCCGTGCCCGGGGCGGCGGAGCCGTTCGAAGTCGCCGCGGGGCGTTACGAGGAGGATTTCGCCGACGTGAAGGGGCAGGCGCTCGCCAAGCGGGCGCTGGAGATCGCTGCGGCGGGAGGGCACAACGTGCTGATGATCGGCGCACCGGGTTCGGGAAAGACGATGCTGGCGCGGCGTATGCCGACGATCCTGCCGCCGCTGTCGCCCGGGGAGGCGCTGGAGACGACCAAGATACACTCCGTGGCCGGGAAGGCAGGGGCTGCCGGCGGACTGATGGCGCGCAGGCCCTACAGGGCTCCGCACCACACCATTTCGCAGGTGGCGCTGATCGGTGGCGGGCAGTCGCCGCGGCCGGGCGAGGTGTCGCTGGCGCACAACGGGGTGCTGTTCCTCGACGAACTGCCCGAGTTCGGGCGCAGCGTGCTGGAGGTGCTGCGACAGCCGTTGGAGGAGAAAAAAATAACCGTGTCGCGGGCCAAATACAGCGTGGAATACCCGGCGAACTTTACGCTCGTGGCGGCGATGAACCCCTGTCCGTGCGGATATTACAACCACCCGGCCCGGGAGTGCGTCTGCTCGCCGGGGTCGGTGCACCGCTACATGAGCCGGATTTCGGGGCCGCTGATGGACAGGATCGACATGCATGTCGAGGTGACGCCCGTCTGCGCGGCGGAGCTTTCGGCGGCGGCGCCCGGGGAGTCCAGCGCTGCGATCCGTGCGCGGGTCGTGCGGGCGCGGGAGGTGCAGGCCGTGCGGTTCCGCTGTGCGCAGGGGGTGCATACCAATGCGATGATGAATGCGGCCATGCTGCGCGAATACTGCCGCCCGGATGCCGCTTCGGCGGCGCTGCTGGAGCGCGCGATGGAGCGGCTGAACCTTTCGGCGCGGGCTTACGACCGTATCCTGAAGGTGGCGCGCACGATCGCCGACCTGGCGGGGCGCGACACGGTCGCGGCGGCCGACGTGGCTGAGGCGATCAATTACCGGTCGCTGGATCGGGGTAACTGGGGACGGTGATGAAAAAATGGCTGAAGACAATGGCATGGGCGGCCGCCGGGGCGGTGCTGGCTACCGTGGCGGTATCCGCCGCCGGGTATGCCGTGCAGCGGGCGACAGACGGCCGGGTATACGCCTCGCCCGGGGAGGTGCCCGCCAACCGGGCGGGGTTGCTGCTCGGGACTTCGCGGACGGTGCGTTCGGGACGTCCGAATGCGTATTTCTACAACCGGGTCGATGCGGCCGCGGCACTGTACCATGCCGGCAAAGTGGAGTACTTGGTCATCAGCGGCGACAACGGCCGCAAGGGTTACAACGAGCCGCAGGACATGAAGGAGGCGCTCGTCGGACGGGGCGTGCCGGCGGAGGCGATATACCTCGACTATGCCGGGTTCCGGACGTACGATTCGGTCGTCCGCATGGAAAAGGTATTCGGGCAGGAGAGCTTCACGGTAATCTCACAGGAGTTCCATAACCGCCGTGCGGTTTACATCGCGCAGGCGTTGGGGCTCGATGCCGTAGGGTACAATGCCGCAGACGTGGCGGCGTACGGTGGCATGAAGACCAGGCTCCGGGAAAAGCTGGCGCGGGTCAGGATGTTCATGGATTTATGGACGGGAAAAACCCCGAAATTCCTCGGGGAACCCGTCGAAATAGGAAAATAACGGGATATGAAGAAGATCATACTTTCGGGCGGCGGAACGGGCGGACATATCTATCCGGCCGTGGCGGTGGCCGAGGCGCTCAAGCGGCGGTTCGGCGGCGATGTGGAACTGTTGTTCGTCGGCGCCGAGGGCAAAATGGAGATGGAAAAGGTGCCGGCGCTGGGCTACCGCATCGTGGGCCTGCCGATTGCGGGGTTGCAGCGGCGCATGGACTGGCACAACCTCGCGGTGCCGCTGAAGGTGCTCCGGAGCATCCGGATGGCGAAAAAGACCATCCGCGATTTCGGGGCCGATGCGGTGGTGGGCTTCGGGGGCTACGCCAGCGCCCCGGTATTGTGGGCCGCACAGCGGCTGGGGGTACCGACCGTGATCCAGGAGCAGAACTCCTACGCGGGGCTGACGAACAAGATCCTGGCCCGGAGGGCGCAGCGGATCTGCGTCGCCTATGAGGGCATGGATCGGTTCTTCGCGCCCGGTAAGATCACGATGACGGGCAACCCCCTGCGGGGGCGTTTCTCGAAAGAGGGTGCCGACCGCGGCGAGGCGTTGGCCTATTACGGCTTTAGGGCGGAGCTCCCGGTGGTGCTGGTAGTGGGCGGGTCGCTCGGGACGCGGTCGCTCAACGAGATGATGAAGGCGTGGATACTCTCGCTCGGGGGCGCCGACGCTCCGGTGCAGGTGATCTGGCAGACGGGGAAATACTACGAGCGCGAGATGCAGGCTTTTCTGGCGGCGCACCCGACGGGGAATATCTGGCAGGGCGCTTTCATCGACCGCATGGACTACGCCTATGCGGCGGCCGACCTGGTCGTGTCGCGCAGCGGCGCCGGAACGGTCTCGGAGTTGTGTCTGGTGGCCAGGCCCGTGTTGTTCGTGCCTTCGCCCAACGTGGCCGAGGATCACCAGACGAAGAACGCCCGGGCGCTGGAGGCCAAGGGGGCTGCGGTGGTGGTGCCCGATGCCGAGGCCCGCACGCGGGCGATGGCGCGGGCGATGGAGCTGCTCGCCAACGGGGAGGCATTGCGCAGGATGAGCGAAAACCTCGAGAAGCTGGCGCGACCCGACGCGGCGGAGCGGATCGTGGATGAAATCGAAAAGGTAATGAAGTGACCGCACGGCCGTGAAGCCGCAGGGCGCAGGCGGCACCTGTCTTCACGGGACGGGCTGCACCTGCACGGCGGGCGGAGGTGTGAAAATCAAAAATCGAGCAGATGGAGTTTCAAAAAGTATATTTTCTGGGTATCGGCGGCATCGGCATGAGCGCCCTGGCCCGCTATTTCCTGCACGAGGGGAAAAAGGTGGCCGGCTACGACCGTACTCCTTCGCACCTGACGGACGAGTTGTCGGCCGAGGGGGCGGCGATCCATTTCGAGGACGACGTGCGGCTGATCCCCGCGGAGTTCCTCGACCCGGCGGCGACGATGGTGGTGTATACCCCGGCCGTGCCGCAGGAGCACGGCGAGTACCGCTATTTCGCCGACCACGGGTTCCGTATCGAGAAGCGCTCGCAGATGTTGGGGCACCTCGCCGAAGGCAAGTACGTGATGGCCGTGGCGGGGACGCACGGCAAGACTACGACGTCGACGCTCGTGGCATGGCTCAACCGCGCCCTGACGGGTGGCGGCAGTGCCTTTCTGGGCGGTATCTCGAAGAATTTCGGCGGCAACCTGGTGCTGGACGGCTGCGGGGTGCAGGGGATGCGCCCCCCCGCGGGGAAGGGATGCGCCGCTGCCGGATCACGCCTTCCGGGCGGGCGGCTGGCCGTCGAGGCCGACGAGTTCGACCGTTCGTTCCTGCGGCTCTATCCCGATGTGGCGGTGGTTACGTCGGCCGACGCCGACCACCTCGACATTTACGGGACGCACGAGGCGGTGAAGGAGGCTTTCGCGCAGTTCGTGCGGCAGATACGCCCCGGCGGATTCCTCGTCATCAAGCAAGGGGTCGACATTGTGGTGGACAATCCGCAGATTACGGTGTACCGCTATTCGTACGACGTGCCGTGCGACTTCTATGCCCGTAACGTGCAGCTGCTCGAGGGAGGCCATTACCGATATGACATCGTAGTGCCGGGCGGTGTGGTCGAAGGCTGCACGCTGGGCATTCCGGGCTGGGTCAACATTGAAAATTCGGTGGCGGCCGTGGCCTCGGTATGGTGCGCGGCCAGGGCCGAAGGGGTTGCGTTGGATGCGGACGCCCTGCGCGGGGCGCTGGCGTCGTTCTCGGGCGTGAAGCGCCGGTTCGAATTCTATGTCAACACCCCCAGGCAGGTCTACATGGACGATTACGCGCACCATCCGCGCGAACTGGCGGCGACACTGACCTCCGTGCAGAAGATGTTTCCGGGACGGCGCATTACGGCGCTGTTCCAGCCCCACCTCTACACCCGCACGCGCGACCTCTACGAAGAGTTCGCCGAGTCGCTGTCGCATGCCGACGAGGTGGTGCTGCTGCCGATTTACCCGGCGCGCGAGGAGCCGATCCCCGGCGTCACGTCGGAGCTCATCGCCCGGCACGTGGCCGTGCCGTGCCGCATCGTCGGCAGGGAGGCGCTGGCCGATACGGTCGCGGCGATGGATACGGACGTGGTGGTGAGCTTCGGGGCGGGCAATATCGACGCCTGCTGCGAGGCGCTGGCCGAAAAACTCGGAGCGAAAAGCTGACGTGCGATGAACCGCTACCTCCGATACGCATTGCTGGCCCTTTTGTGGAGTGCCGTGGCCGCATATATCCTCTATGCGTGCACCACGGCGCAGCGTCTGCGTGCCGCGAGGACGGTCTGCAAGGTCGAGATCGAGGTCGTCGACAGTTCGTCGATGGGTTATCTGGTGTCGGGGCGCATGGTGCGCGGGTGGATCGCGCAGAGCGGGATCAAGACGAAAGGCACGGCAGTTGATAAGGTGCCCTTGACGCAGATCGAGGAGATGATCGCCAGGAACGGGTTCGTGGAGCGGGTGGACGCCTATGTCTCCTATGACGGGGTGCTGCACGTGGATATCAGCCAGCGAAGGCCGCTCGTGCGGCTGCTGGTGAACGGCGTGGATTCGTACGTCACGGCGGAGGGCTATGTCTTCGCCGCGCCGCGGGCATCGTCGCTTTACGTGCCGGTCGTGACGGGCAGCTACCGCCCGCCGTTTCCTGCGGCGTATGAGGGCCCCGTGCGGGCGCATATCGACATCGAGTCGGCGAAGGTGGACAAACGGATCGCGGAGCTGGAGCGGGAGAAGTACCCGCTTTACAGACGCGAACTGCAGAACGACCGCAACCTGTCGGCGCTGCGCCGTATGCGGGTCAAGAAACAGTGGTGGCGGCTGGAAAGCTCGGCCGAGTTCGACAAACGGGTCGGCGAACTGCGCCGCCACAAGGTCGAAATGCGCCGCAAATACCGCTACGAGGCGCGTATGATCCAGCAGGGGATCGACCGTATCGCACGGCAGCAGGAGGCCGAGCGGCTGAAACAAAAAAAGTTGGAGAAAAGCTACGAAGATTTCATGAAACTCCTTACCTTTGTAGAGTTCGTCGAAGAGGACGATTTCTGGAGGTCGGAAGTGGTGCAGATTGCGGCTCGGACGACCCCCAGCGGAGCGTTGGAGGTGGAGCTGGTGCCGCGGAGCGGACGCCACACCATTCTTTTCGGGCGCATCGAGCAGGTGGAGCGTAAGTTCGACAAGTTGCTGCGCTTCTACCGCAACGGGTTGCAGAACATCGGCTGGGATGCGTACAGGACGATAGATATCAGATACAAGGATCAGGTGGTTTGCAAGAAATAAAAAGGAAATATACCGTGGAAAGAAAGAATTATACCGTTGCCGTCGACCTGGGCTCGTCGAACGTCGTGGTGGCTGTCGGCGAGAAGGCCGCCGAAGGGCAGATGGAGGTGGCGTCGATCGTGTCGAAGCCCGTTGAGGGGGTCAACGCGGGCAAGATCGAGAATATCGAACTGGTGAGCCGCGCCATCCGCGAAGCCATGTCCGAAGCCGAAGAGCAGCTGGGGATCCGGATCACGGAGGCCTATGCCGGTATTTCGGGCGATTTCGTGCGCTGTGCGCGCCATACGGATCATGTTTTCGTCTACGATCCCCAGAACGGCGTCAACCAGAAGGACGTCGACGCGCTGTTCGACCGCATGCGGAACGTGCAGGCGCCCGACGACGAGACCATCATGGAGCGTGTGCCCCAGAACTATGTGGTCGACGACAACCAGGAGGTCAAGAACCCCGTGGGGTCGTTCGGCAAGAAACTCTCGTCGACGTTCAACTTCATCCTTTGCCTGCGCACGCCGATGCAGCGGCTCGATATGGCGCTCAAGCGGCTCGGCATAAAGATGCTGGGCGTGACGTCGAACGCCATCGCCACGGCCGAGGCCGTGCTGCTGCCCGACGAGAAGGAGGAGGGCGTAGCGGTGGTCGACATCGGCGGCGGCGTGACGGACGTGGCGGTTTATTACCGCAATGTGGTGCGTTATATCGCCACGATCCCGATGGGGGCCATGGCCATCAACCGCGACATCCGCACGATGAGCGTGCCCGAGAAACATGTGGAAAGCCTCAAGCAGAAATACGGTTCGGCGGTGGCCGACCTGGCCCCGGAGGACAAACTGATTCGCGTCAACGGCCGCACGGCCCGCGAAGCGAAGGACATCCTGCTGCGCAACTTGGCGACGGTGATCGAAGCCCGTGCCACGGACATTGCGGAGTTCGTATTGCAGGAAATCCGGGATTCGGGGTATGCCGGCAAGCTGGCTTACGGCATTGTCCTGACGGGAGGTTCGGCCAAGCTGAAGGATGTGGACGAGTTGTTCCGCCGCGTGACGGGCATGGACGTGCGCATCGCATCGGCCGAAACCGGCGTTGCGGAGGAGTCGAGGGAAAAGGTCGTAGACCCGGCCTATGCCACGGCGGTCGGTATTTTGCTCAAGGGCGCCGAACAGGGTGCCTGCGCGGTGATCGAGCGTCCGGCCTCGCCGGCGTCCCGGTCTGCGGAACCCCGCCCGGGATTCCAGCCCCGGCAGCCCCAGGACGTACCCGAGTTCCGTCATATGCCGCGGTTCCAGCAGCCCGCACAGGGGCCGGCTTCCGCGGCGGCACAGCCTGCGTCCGATGAGGATGCCGCGGCAAGGGGGCAGGAGCGGGAAGATGAGCAGCTGAAGGCCCCCGTGATCGAACCCAAGCGCAAGCGCGACTGGGGGTCGATCTTCCAGAAGACCTTCGACAAGATCAACAAGAGCTTTACGGCCGCCGAGGACGAGGAGATTTGATCCTGGGGGGCTGAAACCGGCCTTTTAAACGGCCGGGCGTGAGGAGGATTTGCGGGCGTTCGCCCCGCGTGGGAATTAATCAGAAGAAAGGAGTAAAGAGATATGACAGACGAATTGATGTCGGAAATCAAAGCCCCGAAGACGGACGGGTCGATCATTATGGTGGTAGGTGTCGGCGGTGCCGGCGGGAATGCCGTGAACCATATGTGGAACCTGGGTATACGGGGCGTGACGTTCATGGTTTGCAATACCGACCAGCAGGCGTTGGACAAGAGTCCCGTGGAGCAGAAGATACGGCTCGGAGCCGAAGGTCTCGGTGCGGGGAACGACCCGGAGAACGGCCGCCGTGCCGCAGTCGAGTCGCTGCCTGAAATCCGCCAGCACCTCGAAGAGGCCGGGACTCGGATGCTGTTCATCACGGCCGGCATGGGCGGCGGTACGGGTACGGGCGCTTCGCCCGTCATCGCCAAGCTGGCCAAGGAGATGGGGCTGCTGACTGTGGCGATCGTTACCTCGCCGCTGGCCGTCGAGGGTAAGATCCGCTACGAACAGGCTTTCCGCGGGATCGAGGAACTGCGCCAGAATGTCGATTCGCTGCTGATTATCAACAATGAGAATATTCTCGAAATATACGGGCGCCTGTCGCTCAAGCAGGCGTTCGGCAAGGCCGACGACATCCTGTGTTCGGCGGCGAAGGGCATCGCCGAGATCATCACGGTCGAAAGCGACCTGGTGAACGTCGACTTCGCCGATGTGTCGAAGGTGATGCGCGATAGCGGCCGCGCGCATATGGCCGTGGCTACGGCCGAAGGCGACAACCGCGCCGAGACTGCAGCCGAGGCTTCGCTGCGTTCGCCGCTCCTGGATCACAACCTGATCTCGGGTGCGAAGAATATCCTGCTGAACATTTCGGTGTCGAACGCCGACTCGCTGATGTACGAGGAGGTGGTGCGCATTCTGGAGTATATCCAGGCGCATGCCAGCGTGCAGGACGACAACGGCGTGATACACAACGCCAATATTATCTGGGGTACGAGCGAGAAGCCCCAGCTGGGCAACGCCATCGAACTGGTGGTGGTGGCCACGGGGTTCTCGGGCGATGCGTCCGTCGACGTGATGAAGCAGATCATCCCCCCGGCGCGTATCACGGAACCGGTGAAGGAGCCTGTGGCTCCCGTGCTGGAGCCGATCAAGCCCGTTGCGCCGCCGCAGCGGCCGCCCGAGCAGGTGATGCTCGGCGCCAAGTCAACCCGCTACAACAACATCGAACTGCTGCTGGCCAAACCGGCCTACCAGTCGCGCAACTCGAAGTTCATCGTGCAGATGCCCGGCGGACGCAAGGAGGTGCTGCGCGAGGAGTCCGAAAACAGCCAGCAGGCTGCCGATTCGCAGGGCGGATCGCTTTTTGACTAACTAAATCCGCGCAAGTTTGGAGAGTACCGCTTCATGGATCGCATTCAACGGGTTTTCGGGCCATATCGCCGTGCTGTGCGCGGTGACGTTGGGACTGCTGTGCGTTTCAGCGCTCGTATCGGGGGCTGAAACTTCGTTTTTCTCCCTGTCGCATAAGGATATCCGCCGCCTGCAGACGCGCACGACCGCTTCGGCGGAGGCGGTGTTGCACTTGCTGACGAATGTCGACGTGCTGCTGGCGACGATTCTGGTGGTCAACAACCTGGTGAATATCTGCATCGTCATCCTCGTGTCGGGTATCATCGACTCGGTTTTTACGTTCCTGCGTTTCGAGTTCCTGTTCAAGACCGTACTGGTGACTTTCCTGCTGCTGCTGTTCGGCGAGATACTGCCCAAAGTATTGGCGCAGACCATGCCGGTGCGTTTCGCGCAGTTCGCGGCACGGCCGCTCAGGGTGTTGCGGTGGATTTTCTATCCGCTCTCCTACATCCTGGTGCGCACGAGCAGCCGCATCAGCGAAAAGGCGGCGCACAAGAGCGAGATTTCGCTCGACGAACTGGCCGACGCCGTGGATATGACCCAGAGTTCGAGCCCCGAGGAGCATGTGATGCTGTCGGGGATCGTCAACTTCGTGAATACCGAGGTGCAGGAGATCATGAAACCCCGCGTGGACATTACGGCGCTCTCGGTGACGGACGATTACGAGACCGTCAAGCAGACGATCATCCGGTCGGGTTTTTCGCGTATCCCGGTATACGAAGAGGATATCGACAATATCAGGGGGACGCTCTATGTCAAGGATCTGCTCCCCTATATCAACCACGGCAACGAATTCGGCTGGCAGCAGTTGGTGCGCAAGCCCTATTTCGTGCCCGAGCATAAGAAGATCAACGACCTGCTGGGCGACTTCCAGTCGAACAAGGTGCACATGGCGATCGTCGTCGACGAGTACGGTTCGACGCTGGGGCTGGTGTCGCTGGAAGATATTATCGAGGAGATCGTGGGCGAGATCGAGGACGAGTTCGACCCCGACAACAAGTACCTCACGCGCCTTTCGCGCCGCGAGTGGCTCGTCGATGGGCGTTTTTCGTGCGATGACGCGATTGAGCTTGGTTGGCCGCTCGAGGAAAGCGATGATTATGAGACCATCGCCGGCTGGATTTTGGAGCTTTGCGACTCGGTGCCCGACATCGGAGAGGTGTTTGAGGTCGCGGGGTACAAGTTTAAAGTGCAGTCGATGCGTGGCCAGCGCATCTCGCTCATTCGCGTGATCGCTCCGGCCGAAACCGATAAGAAGGATTCCGAGTCTTCGGCAGAGAAGCCGGCGGCGTCGGGTGCGGGCTCTGTGGATCCGCACGATGGCGACGAGTAGGACAAGGAAGAGTAGGGGAGAGTTATGGCAGGCCTGTTCAACATCCTTAAGGTCACCGTCAGCGAGGACAAGATCTGTGCGCATGTGCTGGTGAACCCCGGCATGCCGCTCATGACCTCGGAGGACATCGAGGCCA
>ENA-UEQS01002214-UEQS01002214.1-human-gut-metagenome-genome-assembly--contig:-NODE-2214-length-10983-cov-4.032643_pt1 | contig 10983 bp, 7 predicted proteins | sample MGYA00242953_ERZ507953 | MGnify/ENA primary metagenome ERZ507953 (study PRJEB26167, sample SAMN06115474) | human gut metagenome | host: Homo sapiens | place: China:Jiangsu | collected 2016-07-06...
AGCGCAACTGACCTACGACAGTAAACAAGAATTGTATAAAAACAAAGTAGTTTCCGAGTTCGACCTAAAGACCGCCTACAACACTCTACTCTCGGCAAAAGCCCAATTAGCCCAAGCGGAGGCACAAGAGATAAACGCCCGTAACAACCTTTCTTACACGGAAGTGAAAAGCCCCTCGAACGGCGTCATCGGAACCCTGCCTTATCGTGTAGGCGCATTAGTAAGCGCAAACCTGCCCAAACCGCTCACCACGGTATCGGACAATTCCGAGATGTATGTGTATTTCTCCATGACCGAGAATCAGCTATTGGCCTTGACCCGTCAATACGGCTCGAAAGACAAAGCCTTGGAGAATATGCCCGAGATCGAGCTTCAGTTGAACGATAAATCGCTTTATCCCCAAACGGGAAAGATCGAGACGATCAGCGGCATTATCGATCAAAACACCGGAACAGTCAGCTTGCGTGCCGCATTCCCGAACGAGGAGCAATTATTGAATAGCGGGGGCTCCGGGAATGTGATCATTCCGGTTACATACGATAACTGCGTCGTAATTCCCCAAGCCGCCACGTTCGAGATCCAAGACCGGGTATTTGTCTTCAAGGTAGTGGACGGCAAGACGCAATCCGCCCCCGTAGAAGTTACCCGTGTGAACGGAGGACAAGAGTATATCGTAAACGCCGGATTGAATAGCGGCGACGTGATCGTAGCCGAAGGCGTAGGCTTATTGCGTGAAGGAACACCGATTGAAGTAAAACAAAATTAAGAACAATGAAAGTTAGCACATTTATAGAACGCCCCGTACTGTCCGCCGTAATTTCCATCACGATTATGGTTGCGGGTATCATCGGGCTTTTCACCTTGCCCGTAGAACAATATCCGGATATCGCCCCTCCTACCGTTATGGTCAGTACGACTTACTTCGGGGCGAATGCCGAGACCATGCAGAAGAGTGTCGTAGCCCCTTTGGAAGAGGCGATCAACGGCGTGGAAGATATGACCTACATGACCTCCACGGCTACCAACTCCGGTACCGCCACGATCACGATCTATTTCCAACAAGGAACCGATCCGGACATGGCCGCCGTAAACGTACAGAACCGTGTATCGAAAGCGACCGGGCAATTGCCGGCCGAGGTTACCCAAGTGGGTGTCACGACTTCCAAGCGCCAGACCAGTATGTTACAGATCTTCTCGCTCTATAGCCCGGACGGTTCTTATGACGAGAACTTCCTCAGTAATTACATCAGCATCAACCTGAAACCAGAGATCCTTCGTATCTCCGGAGTCGGCGAGTTGATGGTTATGGGTGGCGATTACAGTATGCGTATCTGGATGAAGCCCGACGTTATGGCCCAATACAAATTGATCCCCTCGGACGTGACCTCCGTGTTGGCCGAGCAAAATATTGAGTCCGCCACGGGTTCTTTAGGCGAGAACTCGGACGAGACGTATCAGTACACCATGAAATATAGCGGACGCCTGCTTACTCCGGAGGAATTCGGCGATATCGTGATCCGCTCCACCGAGGATGGAGAGGTATTGAAGCTAAAAGAGATAGCAGACATTGAGTTAGGAAAGGAGAGTTATGCCTATATCGGACAAACAAACGGTAAGCCGGGTATCTCCTGTATGGTTTTCCAGACAGCCGGATCGAATGCCACGGAGGTGAATAATAAGATCGACGCTTTTCTTGAGGAAGCCTCGAAAGACTTCCCGAAAGGTATCGAGGTCGTAAAATTGATGAGTACGAATGATTTCTTGTACGCCTCGATCCATGAGGTTGTAAAAACCTTGATAGAGGCCATTATCCTCGTTATCGTTGTGGTATATGTCTTCTTGCAGGATATCCGTTCTACGCTGATTCCGTTGGTAGCGATCGTAGTTTCCTTGATCGGTACGTTCGCCTTTATGACGGTCGCCGGATTTAGCATCAACTTGATCACTTTATTCGCTTTGGTATTGGTGATCGGTACGGTGGTGGATGATGCGATCGTTGTTGTAGAGGCAGTCCAAGCTCGGTTCGACGTTGGATATAAGTCCTCTTATATGGCTAGTATGGACGCGATGAAAGGATTGACATCCGCCATCGTCTCTACTTCATTGGTATTTATGGGCGTGTTTATTCCGGTATCCGTCATGAGCGGTACATCCGGTACGTTCTATACGCAGTTCGGCTTGACGATGGCGGCGGCCGTAGGTATCTCTACCGTTAACGCGTTAACGTTAAGCCCGGCGCTTTGCGCTATCTTATTGAAGCCTTACATCAACGAGGACGGCACCCAAAAGAATAACTTCGCCGCACGTTTCCGTAAGGCGTTCAACGCCGCATTCGATTCGGTCATCAAGAAATATAAGCACGGGGTGTTGTTCTTTATCAAGCGGAAATGGCTGGCTTGGTCGCTGTTGGCATGCTCCATCGTATTACTTATCGTCTTGATGAACACGACAAAATCCAGCTTGGTGCCCGATGAGGATCAAGGTACGGTCTTTGTCAACGTAAGTACGGCCTCCGGAAGCTCCTTGGCTACGACTAACAAGATCATGACGAATATCGAGCAACGGATCAACCAGATTCCACAGCTTCAATCTTATTCCAAGGTTTCCGGTTATGGTTTGCTGGCCGGACAAGGTAGCTCTTTCGGTATGTTCATCTTGAAACTAAAACATTGGGATGAGCGCCCGGACAAGGAAGATAACGTACAAGCCGTGATCGGACAGGTATATGGCCGTACAGCAGATATCAAGGACGCTACGATTTTCGCCATCGCCCCCGCCATGATCCCCGGATATGGTATGGGTAACGCATTGGAAATGCATACGCAAGACAAGGCCGGTGGAGACTTAACGACCTTCTTTAACACGACCCAGCAATATCTCGCAGCCTTGCGTGAACGGCCCGAGATCGCTACGGCTTACTCTACCTTCGATATCAAGTACCCGCAATGGCGCGTGGATGTGGACGCGGCGAAATGCAAGCGGGCCGGAATCACTCCGGATGCTGTTCTATCAACCCTTTCCGGTTATTACGGAGGGCAATATGTGTCGAATATCAACCGCTTCTCGAAGGTGTATAAGGTGATGATACAGTCCGATCCTAAATATCGTCTGGATGAGACCTCCTTGAATAATACGTTCGTACGCATGTCGAACGGCGAGATGGCACCGCTTAGTCAGTTTATCACCTTGACCAAGGTATACGGTGCCGAATCTTTAGCCCGTTTCAACATGTATAATTCGATCGCCGTCAATGCCGTACCGGCCAATGGATATAGCTCCGGGGATGCTATCAAGGCGGTAAAAGAGACAGCGGTCACTTCGCTTCCGAAAGGATATGGCTACGACTTCGGTAGTATCACCCGTGAGGAGAACCAGCAGAGTAATACGACCATTATCATCTTCAGTATCTGTATCTTGATGATTTATTTGATCCTAAGTGCCTTGTACGAGAGTTTTCTTGTTCCTTTCGCCGTGATTCTTTCCGTACCGATGGGTTTGATGGGTAGTTTCTTGTTCGCTAAGTTCATGGGATTGGAGAATAACATTTATCTGCAAACCGGTCTGATCATGTTGATCGGGTTGTTGGCGAAGACCGCCATCTTATTGACGGAGTACGCTACCCAGCGCCGCTTGTCCGGCATGAGCCTGACCTCGGCCGCTCTTAGCGCGGCGAAGGTTCGTCTGCGCCCGATCTTGATGACCGCTCTTACGATGATATTCGGTTTGCTGCCATTGATCGTTTCCAACGGCGTAGGCGCTAATGGAAACCGCTCGTTGGGAACCGGTGCCGTTGGCGGTATGTTGATCGGTACATTGGCTTTGTTATTTATCGTGCCTTGCTTATTCATCACGTTCCAATACCTGCAAGAGAAACTACGCCCGATCCAATTCGAGCGTTCCCTTGATTGGCAGGTGCAAGAAGAGGTAAAAGAGGCCGCCGAAGAAAGAAAAGAATATTTAGATAGCAAGAAATAATCTATCCAGTTGTATATATATAATGTATATGAAGAATAACATCATACTCTTTGCCGTAGCGACGCTAGCGTTGAATAGCTGCGGCATTTACAAGAAATACGAGCCTGTCGCCACCCTCCCGGAGAATCTATACCGGGAGGAGATAACCCCGGCAGATACCTTCTCCATCGGGAATATCAGTTGGCGGGACCTGTTCACCGATCCGGCCTTGCAATCCTTGATCGAACGGGGATTAGCCAATAATACAGATCTGCGGATCGCCCATCTAAAGGTACAAGAAGCCGAGGCGGCGTTAATGACCTCCCGCCTCTCCTACCTCCCGTCGCTCTCCCTAGATCCACAGGGCACGACAAGTAGTTTCAATAAGGCAAAAGCGTCGTGGACATACAACGTCCCGGTATCGGCCAGTTGGGAGATCGATATCTTCGGCCGGCTGACAAACGCCAAACGACAAGCAAAAGCCGCCTTGTCGCAAAGCCAAGCGTATAGCCAAGCCGTACAAACACAACTGATCGCCAACATCGCCAATTTATATTATACCCTATTGATGCTGGATCGGCAATACGAGATCACGACGGAAACCGCCGTGAGATGGCAAGAGAGCCTTCGTGCCACCCAAGCGTTAATGGCAGCCGGCATGACTACCGAGGCGGCCGTATCGCAAACCGAGGCTACTTGCTACTCCATCGAGACCTCTGTTAAGGATCTGGAACAGACCATCCGGGAGACCGAGAATACGCTTGCCGTCTTATTGGGAGAGACACCTCAGGATATTGAGCGAGGAAGATTGGAAGAGCAGTCCTTGACCCCGGATCTGGCGATCGGCATCCCGGTGCAGCTGCTATCGAACCGTCCGGATGTACGTAGCGCCGAGTACGCATTGGCGCAAGCGTTCTACGGGACAGCCTCCGCACGCTCCAATTTTTATCCCTCGCTACGTCTTAGCGGCAGCGCAGGGTGGACAAACAGCGCAGGCAGTTACATCGTAAATCCGGGTAAACTATTACTATCGGCGGTCGGCTCCCTCACGCAACCGCTATTTAACAAAGGAGCGAATATCGCCCAATTGAAAATAGCGAAAGCGCAGCAAGAGGAGGCCAAGCTCACTTTCCAACAAACCGTGCTCAACGCCGGAAAAGAGGTGAACGACGCACTTACCCAAGCCCAGACCGCAAAGGGAAAGATCGACTTGCGTACACACCAAATCGAATCGCTTGAAGATGCCGTGCGTAGCACCCAATTGCTGATGACGCATGGAAACACTACTTATTTGGAAGTGCTCACGGCACAGCAAACCCTGCTCAGCGCCCAGCTCTCCCAAGTAACGGATCGTTTTGACGAGCTTCAAGCCACCGTAAACCTCTACCAAGCCTTAGGAGGAGGCAGACATTAAAGAGAGTCCTTTCAGACTTGTATATAATTATGATTGTAACCTCCTTTTGTGCGTGACGCATAGAAGGAGGTAAAAAAATACCCGGTTTATGGTATATGCCGTAAACAATCCATCCACTATCTTTGTCATATAAATAAAAGAATCCAGAAACAACAAAATTCATTTGTATATGGCAAGAATAGCAAGACAACTGACCGACCTTGTCGGCAACACTCCCCTGTTGGAGTTCTCTAATTTCAACGCGAGCAAGGGCCTTAAAGCCCAAGTAATCGGCAAGCTGGAATATTTCAACCCGGCTGGTAGCGTAAAAGACCGCATCGACTTGTCGATGATCGAGGACGCCGAGGCTAAAGGCTTGTTGAAACCCGGCGCTACCATTATCGAACCGACCAGCGGTAATACCGGAGTCGGACTCGCTTTTGTCTCCGCCTCGAAAGGCTACAAATTAATCCTGACCATGCCGGATACCATGAGTGCCGAGCGTCGTAACTTATTGAAAGCGTTAGGTGCCCAGCTCGTCCTCACCCCCGGGGCGGAAGGCATGAAAGGAGCCATCGCCAAAGCGGAGGAACTGCGTGACGCGACTCCCGGTTCCATCATCCTACAACAATTCGAGAATCCCGCTAACCCGGCCGTACATATCCGTACGACCGCCGAGGAGATCTGGCGTGATACGGATGGTAAAGTCGATCTGTTTGTAGCCGGCGTAGGAACCGGAGGCACGGTCAGCGGTGTCGGTGCCGGATTGAAAGCTCACAACCCGAACGTACAAATCGTAGCGGTAGAGCCTAGCGATTCACCGGTACTTTCCGGGGGCAAGCCCGGCCCGCACAAGATACAGGGCATCGGAGCCGGCTTTATCCCCAAGACCTACAACGGGGAGGTAGTTGACAATATCCTGCAAGTAACGAACGATGACGCTATCCGTACCAGCCGCGAACTGGCCGGGAAGGAAGGGTTGCTGGTAGGAATATCTTCCGGCGCCGCTGTATACGCCGCCGTGGAACTAGCTAAACTTCCGGAGAATGAGGGAAAAACGATCGTGGCGTTGCTTCCGGACACAGGAGAAAGGTATCTCTCCACGGTTCTATATGCTTTCGAGGAATATCCTCTATAGGCTTTTATCGGTTTATCTGATGTCATAGAATCTGAGTCGAAAACACTATAGTGTTTGTGGATAAACACAATAGTATTCAGACTAAAACACTACTGTATTCGTGCACAAATACAGTAGTGTTTTTTACAGATTACAAGAGCCCTTTCGTACTCGGTAGCTCAAACCGATAAATATCTCGTCGGATCGCCATCTTGATCGAGCGGGCCAAAGCCTTGAAGATACCTTCTATCTTATGATGCTCGTTCGTCCCCTCGGCACGGATATTCAAATTCATGCGGGCAGCGTCGCTCAAGCTCTTGAAGAAATGGAGGAACATCTCCGTAGGCATATCTCCCACTTTCTCACGGTGGAACTCAGCGTCCCAAACCAACCAAGGACGGCCGCCGAAATCCAGCGCGACGCTACACAAGCAGGCGTCCATCGGAAGGCAATACCCATAACGCTCGATCCCTCGCTTATCACCCAGCGCTTTCAGCATCGCCTCGCCAAGGGCGATCGCCGTATCCTCTATCGTATGATGCTCGTCGACTTCCAGGTCGCCTTTTACCCGTACCGTGAGGTCCGTACCGGAATGCTTACCGATCTGGTCCAACATATGATCGAAGAAACCAAGCCCGGTAGAGATCGATGTCTTTCCGGTTCCATCCAGATTCCAGTCCACATAAATATCCGTCTCCTTCGTGGCACGCCGTACGACAGCACGACGCTCGCCAGCAAACAGATACTCGGTGATTTTATCCCAATCATCCGTGATATAGGCGGGAGACAATGAGGTAGCGTAAGCCGCCAACTCACTCTCCGCTCCCTCCTCCGGGCGCAACCAGATACCTTTAGCGCCCAGATTATGGGCCAACTCCATATCCGTAAGGCGGTCCCCGATCACGAAACTATTCTCCAGATCGTATTCACCGGTCATATATTTCGTGAGCATTCCCGTACGAGGCTTACGATTCGGGGAATTATCCTCGGGAAAAGAAGGATCGATCAAGATATCGTCGAACACGATCCCCTCGCCTTCCAGCGTCTTTAACATCAAGTTATGGGCAGGCCAGAAAGTCTCCTCCGGGAAAGAGGGCGTACCCAGCCCGTCTTGGTTGGAGACCATCACGAACTCGAAATCCAACCGCTCGCGAATGAAATAGAGGTTACGCATCACCTTCGGGACAAACTCTAGTTTCTCCAAGCTATCCAATTGATAATCTACGGGCGGCTCTTTTACAAGCGTGCCGTCTCGATCGATAAACAACGCTCTTTTCCTCGTGCTCATAATTTCATGTTTTTCATCGCGTTCAATAAGCTATCATTCTCTTTCGGCGTACCGATCGTAATACGAAGGCAACCCCGGCATTTCTGCACGTTGCTACGGTTACGCACTACGATCCCTTTCTTCACGAGCCCATTATACATGGCATCCGCCTTGGCGACATTCACCAACAAGAAATTAGCGTCCGAAGGATATACTTGATAGGAGAAAGGAGGCTCGGACAGGATCTTCTCCAGCCGGTTACGCTCCGTGAGGATCTCGTTCACTTGGTGCTTCATGGTCGCCTCGTCGTTCAAAAGCTCCAAAGCTTTCTCCTGCGTAAGTTGGTTGACGTTATACGGATATTTGATCTTATTCAAGACTCCGATAATCTCCGGAGAGGCGAATGCCATACCCAAACGAATACCCGCCGCTCCCCACGCTTTCGACAAGGTTTGAAGAACGATCAGATTCGGGAACCCGGATAATTCCTTCAAGAAAGAGGGATAAGCGGAGAAGTCGATATAAGCCTCATCGATCACCACGATTCCCTCATAATTCTTCAAGATCTTATAGATCGAGCCACGATCCAGACTGTTGCCACTAGGGTTATTCGGGGAACATAGGAAGATCACTTTTGTCCACTCGTCTGCCGATTCCAATACGGCTTCCGCGTCCAAATCAAAGTTTTCGTCCAAAGAAACCTTACGGCATTCTACGTTATTTACATTCGCTGCCACCTCATACATGCCATACGACGGCGAGATCGTCACCACACTATCCAATCCCGGCTCGCAAAAAGCACGGATCACCAGATCGATGGCCTCGTCGCTGCCATTGCCCAAGAAGATCGAGCTACGGTCCACGCCTTTCAACACGGCCAGACGATCCTTCAATTTCCACTGCAAGGGATCGGGATAACGGTTATACGGCATATTCCACGGATTCTCATTCGCGTCCAGAAAAACGGAGGCATCCCCATGAAACTCATCACGTGCGGATGAATACGGTTTCAAATTCCAAACATTCGGTCTTACTAAATCTTTCAGGTCTTTCATATCGTGTTCAATCTAATTGTTACTGCGTTGCGGTGAGCATCCAGCTGCTCGTTGGCCGCCATGGTTTGGATCGTACTACCCAAGGCACGGATACCATCGGAAGTGATCTCTTGGAAAGTGATCTTCTTGATGAAACTATCCAAGTTCACGCCGCTATATGCCTTGGCATAGCCGTTGGTCGGCAAGGTATGATTCGTGCCGGAAGCATAATCGCCTGCGCTTTCCGGAGTATATGGACCCATAAAGACACTGCCGGCGTTCTCGATTCGCTCCGCGATAGCGGTGTAATCCGCCGTCTGGATAATCAAGTGTTCGGGAGCGTATTGGTTCGTGAAGTCTACGACTTCCTGCGAATCTTTCAATACGATGATACGGCTGTGCGCTAATGATTTCTCGGTAATCTCCTTTCGGGGCAAACGATCGAGTTGCTCTTGGATGGCACGGGCCACGGGTTCCACGATCGTTTCCGAAGCGGTTACGAGGATCGCTTGGCTATCCACTCCATGCTCGGCCTGCGAGAGGAAATCGGCGGCGATAAAATCGGGATTCGCTGTCTCGTCCGCGATCACCTCTACCTCGGATGGTCCGGCGGGCATATCAATGGCGACCTCTTTCAGGCTTACTAATTGCTTTGCCGCCGTCACGTATTGATTACCGGGGCCAAAGATCTTATACACCTTGGGGACCGATTCCGTCCCATAGGCCATCGCCGCTATCGCTTGGATTCCTCCAGCCTTGAATATCTTACTTACACCTGCGACCTCTGCGGCGAACAGGATAGCGGGATGTACTTTCCCTTCCCGGTTCGGTGGCGTACATAATACGATCTCCTTGCAGCCGGCGATACGTGCGGGCACTGCCAACATCAATACCGTGGAAAACAAAGGCGCCGTTCCGCCCGGAATATATAAACCGACTTTCTCAATCGCTACCGCTTTCTGCCAACAAGTGACTCCCGGGGTAGTCTCCACTTTCTTTCCCTCGAAACGCTGCGAGGCATGGAACTTCTCGATATTCGCCTTTGCCGTACGGATCGCCTGTTTCAAGTCCTCAGCGACCAAGGCATCCGCTTCCCGCATCTCCTCTTCCGAGACTTGAAGGGAAGAAAGGAGCACCTTATCAAACTTTTCCTCATACGCTTTTACGGCGATGTCACCCTGCTCACGTACCTCGTCCAATACCGTACGGACCGTATCGAACAAGGTGGTTACATCCAATGCGGGACGTTTGATTAGTGAGCTCCATTCCTCACGTCCGGGATATTTTATAATCTCCATATTATACAATCATTTTCTCGATCGGAAGCACTAAGATACCTTCAGCCCCCAATGATTTTAGTTTACCAATAATTTCCCAGAAATGCTTCTCGGCGATCACGGATTGAACAGAGACCCATTCATCGTTTGCCAAAGGCGTTATGGTCGGGCTCTTCATACCGGGAAGCACCTCGATAATCTCATCCAGCTTTTCTTTCGGAGCGTTCAGCAACACGTACTTCTTGCCCTCGGCGACTTGAATCGCCTCGAAGCGGAATAGAAGCTCATCCAAGATCTCCAGTTTCTCTTTGGATAGATTATTGTTAGCGATCAATAAAGCCTCACAAGGAAGGACTACCTCCACTTCTCTCAATTGGTTGCTTACCAAAGTGCTACCGGAGCTTACGATATCAAAGATAGCGTCCGCCAAACCAATGCCCGGGGCGATTTCCACAGAGCCGCTGATTACATGAATATCCGCCTTCACGCCTCTCTCCTCTAAGAAAGACCGTAGGATCACGGGATAGGAAGTAGCGATCGTTTTTCCCTCAAACCATTTAGCTCCCTTATATTCCTCATCTTTGGGGATCGCTAAGGATAGACGGCACTTACTAAAGCCCAGACGCTTGATCAATTTCGCCTCTTGCCCTTTCTCCACGTACTCGTTCTCTCCGACAATACCAATATCCGCCACACCGTTAGCTACAGACTGAGGAATATCATCATCACGAAGGAATAATACCTCTACCGGAAAACCTTTTGCCGATAATAACAGGATGCGTTTGCCCCTGTTTAGTTTAATACCTGCTTCTTCAAGCAACATCATGGTCTCGTCGTACAGACGGCCTTTCGATTGTACCGCGATTCTCAACATAACTATATCTTATTTTTATATTATAAATATCAACAAAAAAAGGCTTACCGCAAAACGGCAAGCCTTT
>ENA-UEQS01002232-UEQS01002232.1-human-gut-metagenome-genome-assembly--contig:-NODE-2232-length-10917-cov-5.421863_pt1 | contig 10917 bp, 10 predicted proteins | sample MGYA00242953_ERZ507953 | MGnify/ENA primary metagenome ERZ507953 (study PRJEB26167, sample SAMN06115474) | human gut metagenome | host: Homo sapiens | place: China:Jiangsu | collected 2016-07-06...
ATCCAGTCGATTGATGTACCGCCACACGATACGGCACTAGCCGTGGGATGTCCATGTACAACGACGGTAGCCTCGCTGGGTAAAGACGCCGCCTTCGGATTCCCTGGCTTCCCGCCCGATTTTGGCAAAGTCCAGATGTTCATAGATTTTGTCAGGAAGGGTTTCATATTCTGGCATAAAGCCGTTGCCAGCGTAAAAGCGGCCAAGCTGTTCGTCATCGAATACATCGCTGACCACATGGCAACTCTCTGTGCTGTGCGCAAAGTTGATGAGTTCTTTCACGCCAAAGGGTTCCGGTTTTTGCTCGGCCATCTTCACTAATCCCTCGAAGGCAATGGAATCAACACGGTCGAAGACCGCGAGTTTCTGCGCCAAGGCATTCAGTTCCTCCAACATCGTGTATTCGTCGAAGTGAGGTTCCAGATATCCGAAGGAGCCATAGTTCAGGATTTCCTGATATACGATCTCTTTTGTGCTCTTGATGCCGATCTCGTCTAAGGCATTCAAAAGCCGGTAAGGAGAGGCAGGGAGATCGATTTCAGCATACCGGCCATCGGGCGCTCTATTTGAGCCGATGCATGCTCTCATTACACTACGCAAGGGTCTCGACATCAATCTCCGGGGAAAGGCCCAGGAGTCTCTGGCCGACGCGCCGCAGGCTTCGGAGTATGCCCTCTCGCCGCTCGATTTCGAAGGCGTGACTCCCAAGTTGCTGGTTAAGGTAGGCGATGAGGTGAAAGCCGGTACGCCGCTGTTCTTCAACAAGTACAGCGAGCGTGTCCTCTTCACGTCGCCTGTCAGCGGGACGGTTGCTGCCGTCAACCGCGGGGAGAAGCGCAAGGTGCTCTCCGTAACCGTAACGCCGGATGCCACGCAGAGCTACGAGGAGTTCGCCAAGCCCGACCTCCAGAAAGCGTCCCGCGAGGAGATTGTCGAACTGCTGCTCCGTTCGGGCCTTTGGCCGATGATCGTGCAGCGGCCCTATGGCATCATCGCCGACCCGAACGACACGCCGAAGGCCGTTTTCATTTCCGCCTTCGACTCCGCGCCGCTGGCCCCGGATTACAACTTCGTGCTCCGCAACGAGCAGAAGAATCTCCAGGCCGGCATCGAGGTGATGCGCCGCCTCACGCCGGGCAAAGTGCACCTCTCGGTGCGTGCCAAGGCCGAGGGGCAGATGCCCATGCTCAAGGGTGCCGAGCTGCACACCTTCGCGGGCAAGCATCCCGCGGGCAACGTCGGCATCCAGATCCACCACATCGACCCCGTGAACAAGGGCGACGTCGTGTGGACGGTCAATATCCAGGATCTGGCCATCATCGGCCGCCTGTTCAACGAAGGCCGCGTCGACATGACGAAGATCATCGCCGTAGCCGGCTCTGAGATCGAAAAACCGCAGTACTGCCGCGTCGTCGCGGGCGCCAGGGTCGATTCGATCCTCCGGGGCAACGTGAAACCCCAAAAGGAGGGCGACCATGTACGCATCATCTCGGGCAACGTGCTCACCGGCACGAAGACCCCGGCCGACGGCTTCCTCGGTTTCTATGCCAATCAGCTTACGGTGATCCCCGAGGGCGACAAGTACGAGCTGCTGGGCTGGGCGATGCCCCGTTTCAACAAGTTCTCCGTATCGCGCTCCTATTTCTCGTGGCTCTGCCCGAAGAAGGCCTACGACCTCGACACCAACATGAACGGCGGCGAGCGCCCGTTCGTCGTGACGGGGCTCTACGAGCAGTACCTGCCGATGGACATTTACCCGATGTACCTGCTGAAGGCCTGCCTTGCCGGCGACATCGACAAGATGGAGAACCTCGGCATCTACGAGGTCGTGGAGGAGGATTTCGCCCTGTGCGAATTCGTAGACCCCTCGAAGATCGAGATACAGCAGATCATCCGCGACGGTATTAACTTAATGATTAAGGAGGCATAACGATGAGCGCATTACGCAATTTGGTAGATAAGATCAAGCCCACGTTCACCAAGGGTGGCAAGCTGGGCTTCCTGGAGTCGACGTTCGATGCGTTCGAGACATTCCTGTTCGTACCGAACACCACGACGCAGAAAGGCGCGCACATACGCGACTGCAACGACATGAAGCGTACGATGATCATGGTGGTCGTCGCCCTGATGCCGGCGCTTCTGTTCGGTTTCTATAACACGGGTTACATGCACTTCCTCTCGCAGGGCGTGCAGCCCGAATTCTGGGCTTCGCTCTGGTTCGGGTTCCTCAAGGTGCTGCCCATCATCGTCGTTTCGTACGTCGTCGGCCTGGGCATCGAGTTCGCCTTCGCACAGGCCCGCGGCCACGAGGTCAATGAAGGTTTCCTTGTGACGGGCCTGCTGATCCCGATGATCATGCCGGTGGACATCCCGCTGTGGATGGTGGCGCTGGCCACGGCCTTCTCGGTCATCTTCGGCAAGGAGGTGTTCGGCGGTACGGGTATGAACGTCTTCAACCCCGCGCTGCTGGCCCGCGCCTTCGCGTTCTTCGCCTATACGCCCTCGATGTCGGGCGCTACGGTGTGGATTGCAGGCATGACGGAAGATATGAAGAACGTCGCAGCCAATATCCCGGGCTATGTGCCGCAGGTGGTGGACGGCTTCTCGGGCGCCACGGCACTCGAAAACCTGAGCACCACGGGCCAGATGGGCTACTCGGCCATGGATGCCTTCCTCGGTTTCATTCCGGGGTGTATCGGCGAGACCTCAACGCTGGCGATCCTCCTGGGCGCCGCGATCCTCTTGTTCACGGGCGTCGCTTCGTGGCGCACGATGGTTTCGGTATTCGTCGGCGGGCTGGCGATGGGCTATTTCTTCCAGGCGATCGGTGTGACGACCTATCCGGCATGGTACCACCTGATCATCGGCGGTTTCGCATTCGGTGCCGTCTTCATGGCCACCGACCCCGTGACCTCGGCCCAGACCAATACGGGCAAGTACATCGTGGGGCTGCTGACCGGTGCGCTGGCAGTGCTGATCCGCGTGGTCAACCCGGCCTATCCCGAGGGCATGATGCTGTCGATCCTCTTTATGAATGCGCTGGCTCCGCTGGTGGACTACTACGTGGTCGAGGCGAACATCTCGCGCAGAAAGAAACGTGTTAAACTGGCGAAATAGGGGAGATATATGGCAACGAAAAAATTCAAATGCAACGTCTGCGGCTACATCCACGAAGGAGACGCCGCGCCCGCTAACTGCCCCGTCTGCGGAGTTCCCGCCTCGGAATTCACCGAGCTGAAGCCGGAGAAGAAGGGCCTGTTCAGCGACAAGAACGGCAACGCATATATTATAATGTATTCGACCGTGATGGTCGTGATCGTGGCGACGCTGCTCGCCGTGGCGGCACTCTCGCTCCAGAAGCGCCAGTATGCCAACGAGCTGAACGAAAAGAAATCCTCGATCCTCTCGTCGCTCTCGGCGCAGGATCAGGATTACGATACCTTCATCGACGCCTACGTCGTCGACGCCCGGGGCGAGAAGGTCGAGGGACAGGACGTATTCGAACTACTTAAGGACTTGCAGGGCGCTTTCGACGACGGCAAATTCCCCGTGTTCGAGGCCAAGGACGGCCGTGTGGTGATCCCGGTTACGGGTACCGGTCTCTGGGGCCCGGTCTGGGGCTATGTGGCGCTCGAAAAGGATATGGACACGATGGCCGGTATCATCATGGCCCACAAGGGCGAGACCCCGGGCCTGGGTGCCGAGATCGCCACGCCGAAATACCAGGCGCTGTTCGTCGGCAAGAAAATCTTCAAGGGCGACGAGTTCGTTTCCGTGAAGCTGCGTAAGGGCGGCGCACAGGATCCCGAGCACGAAGTGGACGCCATTTCGGGCGGTACGAAGACTTCGGACGGCGTGACGGCGATGCTTTACAACAGCCTGCACCACTACCTGCCGTTGCTCGAAGCCAAGCGCAAGGCCGCAATCGAGGCGATCGTATTTGCCCCCGTGCGGGAAGAGTCTAACCAAGAAAACGTAGAAAACAATGAGTAAGCAAGAAAAAGAGCCTTTGTTTTCGGCTAAGAACAGGAAGTTCCTGACGGGGCCGTTCTCCGCGAACAACCCGGTCATCGTGCAGATCCTGGGTATCTGTTCGGCGCTGGCCGTCACCGTGCAGCTCAAGCCCGCTATCGTCATGGCGCTTTCGGTGACCGTCGTCACGGGTTTCTCGAATCTGGTGATGTCGCTGCTGCGCAACGGCGTGCCTTCGCGCATCCGCATCATCGTGCAGCTGGTGGTCATCGCCGCGCTGGTAATCCTGGTCGACCAGGTGCTCAAAGCCTATGTCTACGAGGTGTCGAAGCAGTTGTCGGTCTATGTCGGCCTTATCATCACCAACTGTATCGTCATGGGACGTATCGAGGCTTTTGCACTGGCCAACAAACCGTGGGCGTCGCTGCTCGACGGTATCGGCAACGGCCTGGGGTACGGCCTGATCCTGGTGATCGTGGCTTTCTTCCGCGAGCTTTTCGGCTCGGGCACCCTGATGGGTTTCCGTATCGTTCCCGAGAGCTGGTATGCGGCCGAGGGCGGCTGGTACTACAACAACGGGCTGATGCTCTTCCCGCCGATGGCGCTGATCATCGTGGGCTGCATCATCTGGGTGCACCGTTCGCGCAATAAGGATTTACAGGAAAAATAGGAGGGTAACGTATGGAATCATTGAATATCTTTATCCGGTCGATCTTTATCGACAACATGGTCTTCGCGTTCTTCTTCGGCATGTGTTCCTACATCGCCGTTTCGAAGAGCGTAAAAACGGCCCTCGGCCTCGGCGCCGCCGTTACGTTCGTGATGGTGATGACCGTGCCGCTGAACTACCTCCTGTATGAATTCGTACTCAAGGCAGGTGCCCTTTCGTGGGCCGGGCTGCCCGATGTGAACCTGGACTTCCTGACGTTTATCGTCTTTATCGCCACCATCGCCGCTTTCGTGCAGCTGGTGGAGATGGCCGTCGAGAAGTTCTCGCCGACGCTTTACAGCCAGCTGGGTATCTTCCTGCCGCTGATCGCCGTGAACTGCGCCATCATGGGCGGCTCGCTTTTCATGCAGCAGAAGGTCGATGCGCTGGAGCTGACGTCGCTGTGGCAGTCGATCGTCTACGGCCTTGGCTCCGGCCTGGGCTGGTGGCTCGCCATCGTCATGATGGCCGCCATCCGCGAGAAGACGACCTACTCGCAGATCCCCGCGGCGCTCAAGGGCCCCGGTATCGCGTTTATCATCACCGGCCTGATGGGTATCGCCTTCATGATCTTCTCCGGTATTCAGTTCTAACCTTAAAAGAGATTCGGAAAACATGGAATTGACTATTATAGTTGCAATCATTGCCTTTCTGGCGGTAACCCTCCTGTTGGTAGGGCTGCTTCTCTTTGCAAAGGCCAAACTGACCTCGTCGGGCGAAGTTACGATCGACATCAACGGCGGCGAGAAGGTCATTACGACCGAAAGCGGCTCGACGCTGCTCGCAACGTTGGCCAACAACAAGGTCTTCCTGCCTTCGGCCTGCGGCGGCGGCGGTTCGTGCGGCATGTGCAAATGCCAGGTGATCGAGGGCGGCGGCGACATCCTGCCCACCGAGACCGGCTTCATCACGCGCAAGATGGCCAAGGAGCACTGGCGCCTGGGATGCCAGGTCAAGGTGAAGGAGAACCTCAAGATACAGGTTCCCGAAGCCGTGCTCGGCGTCAAGAAGTGGGAGTGCACCGTGGTCTCGAACCGCAATATCTCGACCTTCCTCAAGGAGTTCGTCGTGAAGCTGCCCGAGGGCGAGAACCTCAAGTTCCGCAGCGGCGGTTATATCCAGATCGACATTCCGAAGTACGACGCCATCAAGTTCTCGTCGATGGACGTGGACGAGAAGTTCCGCGCCGACTGGGACAAATTCAAGATGTGGGATCTGGTGACGACCAACCCCGAGCCGACGTTCCGCGCCTACTCGATGGCCAACCATCCGGCCGAGGGCAACATCATCATGCTCAACATCCGTATCGCCACGCCTCCGTTCGACAAGGCCACGGGCGGTTTTATGAAGGTCAACCCGGGTATCTGCTCGTCGTATGTCTTCTCGCGCAAGCCGGGTGACAAGATCACGATTTCGGGTCCTTACGGCGAATTCTTCCTGCCGGACAATCTGCCCTCGACGCAGGAGCTGATCTTCATCGGCGGCGGTGCGGGCATGGCTCCGATGCGCAGCCACCTGATGCACCTGTTCAAGACCGAAAAGACCGACCGTCCGGTGTCGTTCTGGTACGGCGCGCGTGCGCTGAAGGAGGTTCCCTATCTCGACGAGTTCCACCAGATCGAGAAGGATTTCCCCAACTTCTCGTTCAATCTGGCCCTCGACCGTCCCGATCCCGAGGCGGATGCCGCGGGCGTGAAATACACCCCGGGCTTCGTGCATAACGTGCTCTATGAGAATTACCTCAAGAACCACCAGGCGCCCGAGGACTGCATCTACCTCATGTGCGGCCCCCCGATGATGATCGCGTCGGTGGTCAAGATGCTGGACGACCTCGGAGTGCCGTCGGAGAATATCCTCTACGACAACTTCGGCTCGTAGCGGTGCGGTGATCCGCTGAACGCCGCAGGCGCATAACCGGGAAGGGGCGAAGATTCGAAGTGTTTCGAAGGCTTCGCTCCTTTCCGTTTTTCGTTGCCTCAGGGCGGGGGGGGAGTGCGGAGCTGCCGGGATTTTTTGTGCTGTATATCGGCCCGTCCGGGAAAGTACAGTATCGGGATAAATTATTATATTTGTATTAATAACCGATTCGACAAACTCTAAAAACCTTAATTCTATCGAAATGAACATTCCTTTGATTTTCTGGATCGTCCCTGCCGCTGCTGTCATTGCTCTGGCCGTAGCCTGGGCATTTTACCGCAGCATGAAGCGCGAGGACGAAGGTACCCCGCGCATGCGCGAGATCGCCGAGCACGTGCGCAAGGGCGCCATGGCCTACCTGCGCCAGCAGTACAAGGTCGTGCTGATCGTATTCATCATCCTGGCGCTGTTCTTCGCCTACCTGGCCTACGGCGCCGGGGTGCAGAACCCCTGGGTGCCCTTCGCCTTCCTGACGGGCGGTTTCTTCTCGGGGCTTGCCGGTTATTTCGGCATGAAGACCGCAACCTATGCTTCGGCGCGTACGGCCAACGCCGCACGCCAGTCGCTCGACCGCGGCCTGAAGGTCGCCTTCCGCAGCGGCGCCGTGATGGGGCTCGTGGTCGTGGGGCTCGGGCTGCTGGACATCTCGTTCTGGTATGTTATCCTCGAACGCTTCGTGGAGGTGTCGGGGCCGCAGAAACTCGTGGTCATCACCACGACGATGCTGACCTTCGGCATGGGCGCCTCGACGCAGGCGCTCTTCGCCCGCGTCGGCGGCGGTATCTATACCAAGGCGGCCGACGTGGGTGCCGACCTGGTGGGTAAGGTCGAGGCGGGGATTCCGGAGGACGACCCGCGCAACCCCGCGACCATCGCCGACAACGTGGGCGACAACGTGGGCGACGTGGCCGGCATGGGCGCCGACCTCTATGAGAGCTATTGCGGTTCGGTGCTCGCCACGGCGGCGCTGGGCGCGGCGGCGTTCGCCACGGCCGACGGCATGGCGATGCAGCTCAAGGCCGTGCTGGCGCCGATGCTGATCGCGGCCGTGGGGATCGTGCTCTCGATCATCGGCATCTTCCTCGTGCGAACCCGTGAGGGCGCCTCGATGCGCGAGCTGCTCCGCTCGCTGGGCGTGGGTGTCAATTTCAGTTCGCTGCTGATTGCCGGCGCGACGTTCGGTATCCTCTACCTGCTGGGAATCCAGAACTGGCTCGGGCTGTCGTGCTCGGTCATCACGGGGCTCGTCGCCGGTATCATCATCGGACAGGCTACCGAATATTACACTTCGCACTCCTATAAACCGACGCAGAAGATCGCCGGAAGCGCCCAGACCGGGCCGGCCACGGTCATCATCGCCGGGGTCGGGTCGGGCATGATCTCGACGGCCATCCCCGTCCTGACGATCGGTGCCGCGATTATCCTCGCCTATCTGTGCGCCATCGGCTTCGACATGGAGAATATGATGGCTCCGATGAACATGTCGCTGGGGCTCTACGGCATCGGCATCGCCGCCGTCGGTATGCTCTCGACGCTGGGCATCACGCTCGCCACGGACGCCTACGGCCCGATCGCTGACAATGCGGGCGGCAATGCCGAAATGAGCGGCCTCGGCCCCGAGGTGCGCAAGCGCACCGACGCGCTGGACGCGCTGGGCAATACGACCGCCGCCACGGGCAAAGGGTTCGCCATCGGATCCGCGGCGCTGACCGCACTGGCACTGCTGGCATCCTACATCGAGGAGATCCGTATCGGATTGCTGCACAACGGCATCACGATGCTTGACCTGCCCAACGGCACCTCGCAGCTGGTCGAGAAGGCTTCGATCCTCGATTTCATGGAGTATTACCAGGTCACGCTGATGAACCCGACGGTGCTGATCGGCATCTTCATCGGCGCCATGATGTCGTTCCTGTTCTGCGGCCTGACGATGAACGCCGTGGGACGTGCCGCCGAGAGCATGGTGAACGAGGTGCGCCGCCAGTTCCGCGAGATCAAGGGCATCCTCACGGGCGAAGGCACGCCGGACTATGCCCGCTGCGTGGAGATTTCGACCCGCGGTGCACAGCGCGAGATGATGTTCCCCAGCCTGCTGGCCATCGTCGTGCCGGTAGCCGTCGGTCTCGTGTTTGGCGTGGCCGGCGTGATGGGCCTGCTGGTCGGTGGCCTCAGCTCGGGTTTCGTGCTGGCCGTGTTCATGGCCAATGCGGGCGGCGCGTGGGACAATGCCAAGAAGATGGTCGAGGAGGGGCATTTCGGCGGCAAAGGCTCCGAATGCCACAAGGCCACCGTGGTGGGCGATACCGTCGGCGACCCGTTCAAGGACACTTCGGGCCCGTCGCTTAACATCCTTATCAAGCTGATGTCGATGGTTTCCATCGTCATGGCCGGGCTGACGGTGGCTTGCCACCTGTTCTGACCCATGTGACGATAAAGGCAATAAGAAAAGCCACCCGGGGAAGGTGGCTTTTTTTATGGCCTTGCAGCGGGGCTATTTCTTGCTCGCGCCGCTTTCGAGGATCGAGACGATGGAGTAGAGCGTGAAGCAGATGGCTCCGAAACCCGTCAGGACGCGTGCGGGGACGAAATATTTGGGTTCGGAGAGCGCCGCCTCGTAGAGGAATGCCGCGAGGAACAGGCAGGCCAGCGCCGTAAGCACCGGGATGATCGGGATGCGGTTGGCCAGCGGGAAATCGGCGTGCCAGATCTTTGCCAGCAGGATGACCTTGCTCGATATGCTCCAGCAGATCAGTGCCAGCCCTATGAGCACGAAGCCCACGAAGCTGATCGCCTCGCCCCGGAGCGTGAAGAGGAGGATCAGCCCCAGCACGAAGGCCAGGCCGCCCATCGCGAGCACCAGCCCCATCCACCGGCGGCGTTCCTCCATCGTGTAGCTGCCCCGTGCCTGGCGTGCGATACTGGCCACCAGCGCGATGAGCGACGTGCAGACACAGGCGATGCCGAACATGACGCTTCCCGCCACGATATGCGCCGGGAGCGTTCCCAGCGCGAAGAGCAGGATGCACCACACCCATGCCCCGGTGGCTATGGCCGACACGATGAAGATCAGCAGCGAACTTTGCCCGCGGGTGAAGCCTGCGGGGTTGACCGAGAAGGTGCTGTCGCCCGAGTTCTTGGGGATCAGGCTGAACCGCGTCGAGGAGGTGGCCGCCGTCGAGACGCACGCCGTGATGAACCCCAGCCCGCAGATTACATGCCCCGTGACGAGCGCCCCGGTCATGTGCGACTGGATGATGAAAAGCCCGCAGATGACCGTCATGGCGGCGACCGCATAGCCGATGGCCGGGAAAAGGTATTTCGCGGCGGCGGTATAGGTGCCGATGATCTGGCGGATGATGGTGGCGGCGGTGCAATAGAGCGCGATGCAGATCGAGCCCAGGAAAAAGAGCACGGGGCCTGCCGTGAGCCGCGAGGGGTCGTCGCCGGCGGCGAAAACGTAGGCGCCGTAGGCGAAACAGAAGGCTGCCATCGCAAGGGGAATGGCGCGGAAGAGGATGCTTATGCCATAGTTCATAATCGGAGTTTTTGTTATGCGCCAGCCTGCAAATCATGAACCAAACGAAAAAATGGCTATCTTTGCCCCATGGAAAATATCGTTTTCGACCTGGGCGGAGTACTTTTTGCCCGCGACAGAAGTAAGTGTACGCAAGAATTCCACGACTTTTTCAGTTTCATCCGTTCGGAGCCCATGCCGGCTTTCTGGGAGGATTACGACCGGGGCGTGCTGACGCTCGACGAGGTGACCGGCATCCTTTCCGGGGTCAACGCCTGCCCGCGTGCGAAATGCGAGGAGTACCTGCGCCTGTCGATCGACATGCAGGAACCCGTGAAGCCTACCGAACAGCTTGTCCGCGACCTGAAGGCCGCCGGCTACAAGTTGTATGTGCTTTCGAACATGTCGCGCGAGTTCATCGACTTCCTGCGCCGTTTCCCCGTCTACGGGCTTTTCGACGGTGAGGTGGTCTCCTGCGAGGAGGGCGTGGTGAAACCCGAGCCGGAAATCTACCGGCGACTGCTCGGCCGCTACGGACTCGATCCTGCGCAGACGCTCTTTATCGATGACCGCCCGGCCAATATCGCCGCCGCAGCGGCGCTGGGTATCCGCGGGCAGTTGTTCGACCATTCGGCGCCGGCCGCAACCTGCGACCTGCTGCGCCGCAGGCTGTTGCCCGAAATAGTAGGGTAGCAGCCCGAGACCATATCCGGGTACTCCGTCCGTATAGCCGTACCCGCAGGCCGTTCGCTCCGCCCGCACGAATCGTCGGCTTCCCCTTTTGCAGCGGTTTTCCCTGTCCCTT
>ENA-UEQS01002250-UEQS01002250.1-human-gut-metagenome-genome-assembly--contig:-NODE-2250-length-10845-cov-6.279996_pt1 | contig 10845 bp, 9 predicted proteins | sample MGYA00242953_ERZ507953 | MGnify/ENA primary metagenome ERZ507953 (study PRJEB26167, sample SAMN06115474) | human gut metagenome | host: Homo sapiens | place: China:Jiangsu | collected 2016-07-06...
ATACTTAATTGGATATAGTAACTTAGTAATTAATAAACAGAATAATGGCAAGAAAACGGAGTAAAGCTTTCTGGAACAATTTCAAGTTCAAGTATAAACTCACTATCATCAATGAGAATACACTTGAAGAAATCGTAGGGCTTCGTGTATCCAAGCTGAACGGTCTTTCGGTACTGTTGTCCGTGCTGGCGGTGCTTTTTCTGATTGCTGCCTGTATCATTGCCTTCACCCCTTTGCGCAACTACCTTCCCGGCTATATGAACAGTGAAGTCCGCAGTCAGATTGTGGACAACGCCCTCCGTGTGGATTCCCTGCAGGAACTGCTCGACCGGCAGAACCTTTACATCATGAACATACAGGACATCTTCAGCGGAAAAGTGCCGATAGACAGCGTGCAGACACTGGACTCGCTGACTGTCGCTCGCGAAGACACCTTGATGGAGCGTACCAGACGGGAAGAAGAGTTTCGCCGTCAATACGAAGAAAATGAAAAATATAATCTGACTACGATTGTCTCGCAGCCAGATGTCAACGGATTGATTTTGTATCGTCCGACTCGTGGAATGGTCTCCGACCATTTCAATGCCGATAAAAAACACTTTGGAACAGATATTGCAGCCAATCCCAATGAAAGCGTGCTGGCTACGATGGACGGCACCGTCTTTCTGAGCACATACACAGCCGAAACCGGTTATTTGATAGGCGTGCAGCACAATCAGGATTTCGTTTCGATCTACAAGCACTGTGGCTCGCTGCTCAAGAAAGAAGGCGACCGCGTGAAGGGAGGCGAGGCCATCGCCTTGGTTGGCAACAGCGGAACGCTCAGTACAGGACCGCACCTCCACTTCGAACTGTGGTACAAAGGGCATCCAGTCAATCCGGAGAAGTACATCGTGTTCTAAAAAAAGTAATCATGTGAAGTGGGATATACGATTATAAGTGACAGAGGAATTAGATAAATAATGGATTCAGAAAATAAGAAGAAAAAACAAATAGCTATTTTAGGCTCTACGGGCTCTATCGGGACGCAGGCGCTGCAGGTCATCGAAGAACATCCCGACCTGTACGAGGCTTATGCCCTGACAGCCAACAACCGGGTCGAACTGCTGATTGCACAGGCACGCAAGTTCCAGCCGGAAGTGGTAGTGATAGCCAATGAAGAAAAGTATGCCGAACTGAAAGAAGCACTGAGCGACCTTCCGATCAAAGTATATGCCGGAATCGATGCGGTCTGTCAGATCGTGGAAGCCGGACCGGTGGACATGGTTCTTACGGCAATGGTAGGTTATGCCGGACTGAAGCCGACCATCAATGCCATCCGTGCGAAGAAAGCCATTGCGCTTGCCAATAAGGAGACGCTCGTGGTGGCGGGAGAACTGATCAACCAGCTGGCACAGCAATACCGCACCCCTATTTTGCCGGTGGATTCCGAACACTCGGCAGTCTTCCAGTGTTTAGCGGGAGAAGTTGGCAATCCGATAGAGAAGGTGATACTGACAGCTTCGGGCGGCCCGTTTCGTACCTGCACGCTGGAGCAACTGAAAACTGTGACCAAGGCACAGGCTTTGAAACATCCCAACTGGGAGATGGGAGCCAAGATAACCATTGATTCCGCATCCATGATGAATAAAGGCTTCGAGGTGATCGAAGCCAAATGGCTGTTTGGTGTGCAGCCGAGCCAGATCGAGGTGGTGGTACATCCGCAGTCGGTCATTCACTCGATGGTGCAGTTTGAGGACGGTGCCGTCAAAGCACAACTGGGCATGCCGGATATGCGCTTGCCCATCCAGTATGCTTTCTCGTATCCCGACCGCATCTGCTCTTCGTTCGACAGGCTCGACTTCACGAAATGTACGAACCTGACATTCGAGCAACCCGACACGAAACGTTTCCGCAACCTTGCCTTGGCTTACGAAGCGATGTACCGGGGCGGAAATATGCCTTGCATCGTCAATGCCGCCAACGAAGTGGTGGTAGCCTCTTTCCTCAAAGACGGCATCAGCTTCCTAGGCATGAGCGATGTGATTGAGAAGACGATGGAACGTGTCGCGTTTGTGGCGGCTCCTGCTTACGACGACTATGTAGCTACTGATGCCGAAGCGCGGAGAATAGCTGCGGAGTTGATTTCATGAATATAAATAAGTAATATAAATTAGAAAGTGCCTCGGTTTCCTCTGATGAGCAGAGGGTTTGGATGAGGCTTTAAATTGTAAATAAACTGTATGGAAACATTTTTGATTCGTGCCCTGCAACTGATCATGAGCCTTTCGCTGCTTGTCATCATTCATGAAGGCGGGCATTTCCTTTTTGCCCGGTTGTTCAAGGTGCGTGTAGAAAAATTCTGCTTGTTCTTTGACCCCTGGTTTACATTGTTCAAGTTCAAACCCAAGAGAAGTGATACGGAATATGCCGTAGGATGGCTGCCGCTGGGCGGTTACGTCAAGATTGCCGGCATGATAGACGAGTCGATGGATACCGAACAGATGAAACAGCCCGAACAGCCGTGGGAGTTTCGTTCCAAACCGGCTTGGCAGCGCCTTTTGATCATGGTGGGCGGTGTGCTGTTCAACTTCCTGCTGGCGCTTTTCATCTACTCAATGATTCTTTTTGCTTGGGGCGACCAATATATAAAGGTACAGGAAGCTCCTCTCGGTATGGACTTCAATGAGACGGCGAAAGCAGTCGGTTTTCAGGATGGCGACATCCTTTTGTCTGCCGATAATGTGCCTTTTGTGCGCTATGACGGCGATATGTTGAGCCAGATTGTCGATGCCCGTGAAGTAAGTGTGCTTCGTGAAGGTAAAAAGGCTTCTGTCTACATTCCCGAAGATATGATGCAGCGACTGATGGCGGACAGCGTTCGTTTTGCTTCTTTCCGTTTCCCGTATGTGATTGACAGCGTGGTGGTTAATTCTCCCGCTGCGCAGGCAGGCATCCTGCCGGGCGACAGTATCATCGCATTGGACGGAAAATCCATCTCCTTCTCTGATTTCAAGCAGACGATGGCGGAACGCAAGAAAAACGCGGAAACCCTGCTGAAAGACAGCATCGACCCCCGTCTGATCACCCTGACGTATGTACGTGGCGGCGTGACGGATACGACCTCCCTGCGTGTGGACTCTGCTTACCTGATGGGTGTCACTGCTTGTGTGACAACAGATCGCCTGCTGCCTATGGTGAAGAAGGAGTACGCATTTTTTGAATCCTTCCCCGCAGGTGTTTCTCTGGGTGTGAAGACATTGAAAGGATACGTCGGCAACATGAAATACCTCTTCTCGAAAGAAGGAGCGAAGCAGTTGGGCGGTTTCGGTACTATCGGAAGCATCTTCCCCGCAACGTGGGACTGGCATCAATTCTGGTACATGACTGCCTTCCTCTCCATTATCCTTGCTTTCATGAACATCCTTCCGATCCCTGCATTGGATGGCGGACACGTGCTCTTCCTCTTCTATGAGATGATTGCCCGTCGTAAACCGAGCGACAAGTTTATGGAGTACGCTCAAATGACCGGTATGGTTCTTTTGTTCGGCTTGCTGATCTGGGCAAACTTCAATGACATATTGAGGTTCTTCTTCTAAAGCGGGAAGGCAAGCGGAGGAGATCTGTGTCGTCCGGGACAACCGGCAGGATGAGGCTGACGTTGGCGGAGATGCCGGCGGGCTTTAGAAGGGATCAGTCCGAAAACCCGGCTTTTCGAAGTTGCCGAAACAGCAACTCCACCCAAACCGGACCGCTTGCCGATAGCAGGGAAGTAGTAACGGTGAAGTGATGTATATTGTTGAAAAACAGTAAAATAGAGTGTGCTATTTATCCTATATAGAAACGGCGCTTTAACACAACGTTAAAGCGCCGTTTCTATATGCGATAAGTGCCTTAGCCTGCTGGTGAGAAAGCGCCGTTTCTCCAATTGACATCCTGTATGCGCGGAGAGAAAGGTTAAATCATTAACATTTTCTTTTCCCGTTCCAAGTCCGTAGCATACAGTTTTGGGGAGGGCACTGTGCAGGTTTTAATATAATCTCCTTCCTGACAGGTGTAGTTGTAGTACACTTCCAGTTCCGGTGTCAACTCCGCTTTCGGCACCAGCCTGCCTTCCATCGTCAGGAACTCATTGACATCCGTACTGTCCGACTGCTTCACCAACACAATTCGCCGGGCTATCGGGTTGTGATTGTAATCCAGACAGAGATACAGCCCTTTCAGCATCGCGGGATATTCATAATGTGGAAGTTGCAGGTAAATGGTGACGAGGGCGAATTGCGGCAAATCCCTTTCGTTGAACATCAGATAAGAGTTCTGATGGTTGCTGATGATTCCGCCTCCCCAATGCACCGATTTATAGGCATTTATCATTCCTACCTTTACATATTCGCTGTTTTCGGAAGCGCTGATCAGATATGGTTCTATTTTCAGGCTGTCGGTAGAAGAAGAGAGGCTGTAACTGAGATACAGTCCGCTGTAGTTGAAAACATCCTGTACCGAGTCCTTCATTTCCTTTCCCAGCAGTTTTACCAGCGGGTTACCGCTTTCCGCTTCGCTTTGCTGTTCGGGTTCCATTTCGAGCAGCAGCAGTTTCATCGCGCCTACATTATTTAATAAGCGTTTTTTGGAGACATTGTTGACCAGTGCCAGCGCTTCGTCCAGTGCGTCGTCCGGTGTGCGGGTTTTCAGCAGGTCGATGTAGGCGGGAAGTACGCTGGAGTACAAAGCAGACAATACGCTGGGCGCCATGTCCACCCGGTCCGCTATTTCTTTCATCTTCACTCCGTTGTTGCGCAAGTATTCGATTCGCTTGTATATTTCTGTCAGTTCGTTCATGATTTGTGGATTGTAAAATTGATTTCGTTGCAAAGGAATGACTAATGTATTATGAATATGTTGCATGAATATTACATTAATATTACACCCTGCCGGAAAGCGAATATATACGATATGATTCATTGAAATTCATTTTTTCACTCGTCGGGACGTCCTACTTTTGCACCGGAAACAAAAAATAACGAATCATGAATTTCAAAGAAAAACTGTCGCCTTCGACTCAAAAGAAACTTTCCGATCTACTTTTCATTCTCTATGCGGGAGGAGCGGCACTGCTGTCTTATTCATTGGTCTATGCGCTCCGCAAGCCGTTCACTGCCGCCACATTCGACGGCATGGAACTGTTTGGTATGGACTATAAGATAGCGACCAGCATCATCCAGATATTCGGATATATGGTGTCCAAGTTTATCGGGATCAAACTTATTTCAGAACTGAAGAGAGAAGGCCGCCTGAAATTCATTCTTGTCTCCATTTTGGTTGCCGAGCTCTCTTTGGTTCTTTTCGGATGCCTGCCCCGTCCGTTCAATGTACTGGCATTGTTCTTCAACGGTCTGTCTTTGGGATGCATGTGGGGAGTCATCTTCAGTTTCCTCGAAGGAAGACGGGTGACCGACTTGCTCGCCTCCCTTTTCGGACTGAGCATTGCAGTGAGCAGCGGAACGGCGAAGTCAATCGGACTCTTTGTAGTAAATACGCTGAACGTGAGTGAGTTCTGGATGCCTGCGTTGATTGGTGCGGTCGCATTGCCCCTGCTGGCCGCGTTGGGCTATCTCCTCGACCGGCTCCCCCGACCGACAGCCGAAGACAAGGCTTTGCGCGTGGAACGTGTGACGCTCGACAAACAACAGCGCTGGAACCTCTTTCGCAGCTTTGCCCCCGTGCTGACGATGCTTTTCTTTGCCAATCTTTTCCTGACAGTGCTTCAGGATGTAAAGGAAGATTTTCTGGTGAAGATTGTCGATGTGAATGCCGCAGGTTTCTCCTCATGGATATTTGCCAAGGTGGACGGAGTGGTCACGCTGATTATTCTGGCGGTCTTTGCTTCGCTGGCACTGATAAAGAGTCATATGAAAGTATTGTCCATCCTGTTGGCGCTGGTCATTGCCGGGGCGTTTACTCTTAGCTTCGTCGCGTTCAATTATGATGCATTGCAGCTTTCTCCGCTGGTGTGGCTGTTTATTCAGAGTCTCTGCCTTTATTTCTCGTATCTGAGTTTTCAGACGATCTTCTTCGACCGGTTTATTGCCTGTTTCCGTATCAGGGGAAATGTAGGCTTCTTTATAGCCATGATCGATTCTATCGGATATACAGGCACGGTGTTGGTATTACTTTTCAAAGAATGCTTTAACCCGGATTTAAACTGGCTGGAGTTTTATAATACGATGGCGGGCACGGTCGGTGTTGTCTGCTGTACGGCATTTACGCTTTCTCTGCTGTATCTGATACAACGCTATCGGAAAGAAAAACGTGGAGAGGTGATGGATAAAGAACTGGCTCCGGGCTTGATTCCCGTTGCCGAACCTGCCATACAGCCGCTCAGGGCACAGTGAAAAGTCTCTTGCCGGACCTGCATTTACCGGCCCGAAGAAGGAGACGAGTAGAACAGAAAGAAAATTGAATCAATAAATTATATAAAGCAAGAATGAAAAAAATTGAATGTATTATTATGGATTGGGCGGGTACGGCTGTCGATTACGGATGTTTTGCTCCTGTTGCCGCCTTTATGGAAGCCTTTGCGGAAAAAGGGCTGGTGATTGACGTCGTACAGACCCGTAAGCCTATGGGATTGCCGAAAATTCAGCATATCCGCGAGCTGCTTTCAATGCCCGAAGTGAACGGACAATTTGTGGCCCGCTATCAGCGTGCATGGACCGAAGAAGACGTGGTGGAACTGAACCGTCTTTTCGAAAAGCACCTGTTTGCCTCGCTCGAAAACTATACCGACCCTATCCCGGGCGTTATTCCGACATTGGAAAAGCTGCGTGCCGAAGGTCTTAAAATCGGCTCCACTACCGGATACACCCGTGAAATGATGGATGTCGTTCTTCCGGCTGCACAGGCAAAAGGGTATCGCGTGGATTATTGCGCTACTCCGAACCTCCTTCCTTCCGGTCGTCCGGCTCCTTACATGATTTTTGAGAATCTGACGAAGCTGGCTGTCCCCAGTCTGGATGCCGTAGTGAAAGTAGGAGATACGATTGCCGATATCAAAGAAGGGGTGAACGCGAAAGTGTGGAGCGTAGGCGTGATTCTCGGCAGTAACGAGATGGCACTTACCGAAGAAGAAACCCGGTCGATGCCTGCCGGCGAACTGGAGGCCCGCATAGCGGAAGTGAAAGAGCGCATGCTTGCCGCAGGTGCTTCTTACGTCATTCGCACGATAGAGGAACTGCCCGCTTTGATCGACAAGATCAATGCCGGAAGATAAGGAAAAGAACATTATTCATTTTAAAAAGAACATCACATTATGAAACCATATTTATTACTGACTCCCGGACCTCTTACTACCTCAACCACCGTTAAAGAAGCTATGATGACCGACTGGTGTACATGGGATGAAGACTACAATCTCGGCATTGTGGAGGAACTGCGCAAAGAACTCGTATCCCTCGCCACTCAAAAGACGGAAGACTATACCTCGGTTCTTCTGCAAGGCAGCGGTACCTACTGCGTGGAAGCTGTGCTGGGCGCAACCATCACTCCCAAAGATAAACTGCTGATTTGCAGCAACGGAGCTTACGGCGACCGCATGGGAAACATTGCGGAGTACTATCATCTCGACTACGACATGTTGGCTTTTGAAGAGACGGAGCAGGTATCTGTGGAGTATGTCGACGATTACCTGAGCAATAATTCAGATGTGACTCACGTTGCCTTCGTACATTGTGAAACGACTACCGGCATTCTGAATCCGATCAAAGAACTGTCACACATCGTCAAGATGCACGGCAAGAAACTCATAGTCGACTGTATGAGCAGCTTTGGCGGTATCCCGTTGGATGTAAACGAATTAGGTATTGATTTTCTGATCAGCAGCTCCAATAAATGCATTCAGGGTGTGCCGGGTTTCGGATTCATCATCGCCCGTCGTTCGGAACTGATGCGTTGTAAAGGTGTTGCCCGCTCGCTTTCTCTGGATATCTACGACCAATGGGAGGCGATGGAGAAAGGACACGGCAAATGGCGCTTTACCTCGCCGACCCACGTCGTTCGTGCTTTCAAGCAGGCTCTGACGGAGCTGATCGAAGAGGGTGGGGTAGAGGCCCGTTACCGGCGTTACTGCGAGAATCACCGTATTCTGGTGGAAGGCATGTGCTCTCTCGGCTTTGTCACGCTGCTTGACGACAGCCTGCAATCGCCCATTATTACCTCTTTCCTCTATCCGCACGACGGTTTTGACTTCAAGGCATTCTATCTGGCATTGAAGAGCAAGGGCTTTGTCATCTATCCGGGAAAGATATCGAAGGCAGATACGTTCCGTATCGGTAATATCGGCGACGTACATCCGGAGGATTTCCGCCGCTTGGTAGAAGTGATTCGTGATACGGAATATTAATCCGTATCCGATAAGAGATTAGTTGTCATTCAGTACGTAGTGAAGAGTCTGCTCTCTGTGTGTATGGGAGAGGAGATTCTTTGCTGCGCTACGGATGACATCTTTTTTGTCATGGCCGATTCGTTTCCCTCTTCAGCGTAGATGGTTGCGACAGCCGCAGGCTACTGACAACAGCCGCCACAGCGGCAAACCCGCTTCCAACCATCAGGCAGACAGCCGTACTCCGGTCGTGCACGACAAAACTGAAAAGCAATGCTACCAATGTAGTACCGAACGTTTGCCCCAGCAATCGTGCCATCCCCAGCATTCCGCTGGCACCGCCCGAGCGCTGTGTCGGAGCGGAAGAGATGATCGTGCTGTTATTGGGAGTCTGAAACAGTCCGAAGCCCGCTCCGCAAAGCATCAGACGAAGAATAATACTGATATCGGACGACTCGGCGGTAAGCCCCGAGAGCGAGAAGAGTCCGACGGCAAATAATACCATGCCGATGCTTCCCAATATCCCCGGATGGATGCGCTCTACCAGATAACCTGCCAGCGGAGCCGTCACAAGAGTTGCCAGCGGCCACGGAGTCAGCAGCAATCCCGTCATGACTTCGCTATGTCCCAGCGTATTCTGAAGGAAGAACGGAAGAGACACCATCGCTGCCATCTGAGCGATAAACGAACAGATGGATGTCAGAATGGACAACCGGAAAATCGGTATCCGCAACAGGTCCAGCGGCAGTAACGGAGTGGTTTGAGTGAGCTGCCGCCGTACGTAAAACGTTCCGACGATGGCCAATATAATCAGCTGCAAGACAAGAAAATCCATCTCTTCGTGATGCGCGAATCCGTCCAGTGTATAAATCAGTAATCCGAAAGTGATGGCATTGGCTATGGCACTTACGAAGTCAAACTTCCGCTTCGTGCGCTCTTCCTGTCTCGGCAAATGCTTGATGCCCAGCAGTAATGCTGTAATTCCCAGCGGTACGTTAATGGCGAACAGCCAGTGCCAGCTGGCTATCGAAAGAATACCGCTTGCCACCGACGGACCTGCTGCCGCTGAGATCGCCACTACCATCGCATTGATTCCCATTCCCCGTCCGATCTGGCTTTTGGGGTAGACGTAACGTAGCTGCGCCGTATTCACACTTGTGATAGCCGATGCGCTGAATCCCTGGAAGATACGTGCGATTGTCAGCGTCCAGAATGAATCGGACAAGGCACAAATCAGTGAAGTGATACAAAACAGACCGATGCCTGACAGAAACACTTTCCGATAACCGATAATCTCTCCCAAAGAAGAAAAAGACAGCAAAGAAACAACGATGGCCAACTGATAACCATTGATAATCCAAGTAGTTACGGCAGGTGAGGTCCCGAAATCGTGCGAAAGCGTGGGGAGTACAATATTAATAATATTGACATCGAGCACCGACATACAAAGAGCGAAGCCGATGGAGACCACTGCCCAGATACGTCTCGGCATTGGCAGTCCATCGGTTTCATCTATAGGAGTGGTATTATTTGTTTGTATCATAAAAAACTTATTCTTGTAGAACTTGATTTTGTCTGTAAATGTAAACAAAACAACGAACTACGTGTTTCAAGTTTCTTTGAAATATAAGTTTTTTTAGCGCGGAAGGTCCGGTTGTAGCTGTTCAATTATCTGGCTTTGTTCAGTTTCAGTATCCGCTGATTGCTGCTTCCCCGAAACTCCAGATAAGGGGAGAAGAGCGCCTGTTCGAAACGCCCGTCCACCAGTACATCTATATATGGCAGACTGGCATTCAAACGTGGATTGGCTTGGATCTCTTCATAGGTATATCCCGTATAGCACCAGATGGTCTTCGGCGGATATCGCTTTCTTACTTTCTTCACCAAAGAAAGTACGGCTCCTCTGTTCTCAGGCTCCATGGGTTCCCCTCCCAGTAAGCTCAAGCCCCGGATATAGTCCGGGGCCAGTGCCTGTAAAATCTCCTGTTCTGTTTCCAGCGTGTAAGCCTGTCCGTACTGAAAATCCCAGGCCACACTGTTAAAGCATCCCTTGCAATGATGGGTACAACCGCTGACAAACAGCGATACTCTCACGCCGGGACCGTTTGCCACGTCCGTTTTCTTGATCGTCGCATAATTCATAGGACATTTCCTTCCTTCTGGTGACATTCATTTTCGCATGATCCTTGTTGTGACACTGAGGGCACTCCCATTCCATATTATCATTGATCATGATCTCACCATCATAGCCACAGACGTGGCAATAATCGGATTTGGTGTTGAACTCACCGTACTGGATATTATCGTAAATAAAACGGATGACTTCCTCGATGGCTTCCACATTATTGGTCAGGTTCGGTACTTCCACGTAAGAGATAGCTCCGCCCAACGACTTATTCTGGAACTCACTCTCGATCTTGAACTTGGTGAAAGCGTCGATCTTCTCCCGGACATCCACATGATAGGAATTTGTGTAATATCCCTTATCG
>ENA-UEQS01002254-UEQS01002254.1-human-gut-metagenome-genome-assembly--contig:-NODE-2254-length-10831-cov-343.934536_pt1 | contig 10831 bp, 6 predicted proteins | sample MGYA00242953_ERZ507953 | MGnify/ENA primary metagenome ERZ507953 (study PRJEB26167, sample SAMN06115474) | human gut metagenome | host: Homo sapiens | place: China:Jiangsu | collected 2016-07-06...
AAAGATTGGCTGTCTGGGAGAGATAGCCTTTTTTTATGGAATATGATAAAGAAATATGCAGCGCTCCTCTGTACATAATTTTTTTTCGTATATTTGCGAGAAACTTATTAAAAACCAATCAAATCTATGCTTACGAAACTTAACCACGTACTCCTTGCAGGTGTTGTAGCTTTGGCATGTTCTTCGTGCCAAACAGAAAAAAAGGCCGATTACCAAGTAATACCTCTCCCCCAAGAGGTTGTTCTGACACAAGAAAAGCCGTTTCTATTAAACAAAAATGTTTCCATTACCTATCCAGAAGGCAACCTCTTGCTGAAACGCAACGCTGAATTCTTATCCGGATACATCCGGCAAGCCACAGGGTATACTCCTCCTGTAAAAGGCTTAAAGGACGGAGAAACGGCAAAGCATGCAATCAATTTAGGTTTAGATGCGGATATAGCCAATAAAGAAGGTTATGTGCTGACGACAACTTCGGAAGGTATTCAAATCAACGGGCAGACAGAGAACGGCGTGTTCTACGGTTGCCAGACATTACGGAAATCAATCCCTGCCGAGGCTCAGGGAGCTGATATTCTGCTACCGGCAGGCAGTATCAAAGACGAACCCCGCTTTACATATCGCGGTATGCATCTTGATGTATGCCGACATTTCTTCCCGCTGGAGTTCATAAAAGAATATATCGACTTACTGGCGCTACACAATATGAATACTTTCCATTGGCATCTGACAGATGACCAGGGATGGCGCATCGAAATAAAGAAATATCCGAAGCTGACGGAAGTCGGTTCAAAACGCAACTGCACCGTTGTCGGCAAGGCAAGAAGCGGAAAATATGACAACATTCCGTATGGCGGCTTCTACACGCAGGAACAAGCCAAAGAGATCGTGAAGTATGCACAAGAACGTTACATCACCGTAATTCCCGAAGTAGACCTGCCGGGACACATGCTTGCCGCTTTGGCCGCCTATCCTGATATGGGATGCACCGGAGGACCGTACAAAGTATCTCCCGACTGGGGTATCTTTGAAGATGTATTGTGCATCGGCAACGAACAGAGCATGCAGTTTCTTGAAGATGTAATGGCAGAAATCACCGAGATATTCCCTTCTAAGCTTGTACACATCGGTGGAGACGAAGCTCCCCGTACCCGCTGGGCCAAGTGCCCCAAATGTCAGGCACGCATCAAAGCGGAAGGCTTGAAAACAGACAAACAACATACAGCCGAGGACCGTCTGCAAAGCTATTGCATGACACGCATCGAAAAGTTCCTCAACAGTAAAGGAAGGCAGATTATCGGTTGGGACGAAATACTGGAAGGCGACGTGGCACCAAATGCCACCGTTATGTCCTGGCGTGGCACATCCGGCGGCATCAAGGCTGCACAAATGGGACATGACGTAATTATGACACCCAATCTTTACTGCTATTTTGACTATCTCCAAACTGCGGACAGTAAAGACGAACCTCTCGGCATAGGCGGATACGTACCGGTAGAGAAAGTATACAGTCTCGACCCTACCGCTGCGCTTACCGAAGAACAGGCCAAACATATCCTCGGTGCACAAGCCAACTTATGGACAGAATATATCGCCACTACCGAACATGCAGAGTATATGATACTCCCACGCATGGCTGCCCTTGCCGAAGTGCAATGGACACAGCCTGAAAAGAAAGATTACGCGGACTTTACCCAACGCCTGCCGCGCCTCATCAAGTTCTACCAACGGGATAGCATGAATTATGCCAAACACATATTCGATATCCAAGCGGAATATACCACTACCCAAGAAGAGGAGGGAAGCGGTAGCGGAGCTATAGTAGCCACGCTTCGCACCATTGACAATGCTCCCATTTACTATACCTTAGACGGTACTGAGCCCACTACAGCCTCCGAACAGTATAACGGAACCGGCATCGTTATCCGCCAGTCCGCCGACTTGCGTGCTGTTGCTATCCGCCCTGAAGGAAAAAGCAAGGTAACAGAAAAAAACTTCTACATCAACAAAGCCACTTTCTGCCCGATTGAGCTGACAGGTACACAGCCCACTCCGAAATACGCCTTTAAAGGTGCTACCGCTTTAGTAGACGGAATGAGCGGAATTGACAATTATGCAACCGGCGAGTGGATTGGCTTTTTGGATGGAGACGTAACGGCTGTTATCGACCTCGGTGCGTCAAACGGCAATGCCGCAGGCAAGACAGTTGCCGAATTACCGGAGATAAAGCATGTCTCTACCCATGCCGTAATAGACATGGGCGCCTGGGTTGCAGGATGTACAGGCCTGGCAGTATCAGTGTCTGACGATAACAAAAGCTTCCGTGAGGTGGCAGCCAAAGAGTTTCCCGTTGAAATGGACAGCCGTAAAAAAGCTGTGGCAAACTATGAAGTTACTTTCGAACCGGTGAAAGCACGCTATGTTAAAGTATTAATCAAGCGTACCCCTGCCCTGCCCAAAGGGCATCCGGGAGAAGGGGGAACACCTTTCCTGTTTATCGATGAGATTGAAGTGGAATAAGGCAACTTATCAAAAACGGTAAGATATACAACAACTATCATCCTGTCATTCGGAGGAATCTAATATCCAAGAATAACAGGATGATATTTTCTGCGAAAGTGCATCTAAAACATTTATTCAATCACGAAACTCCTACGTTGCAAATCCCGCTCCTGCGAGCTTTTCCCCACCATCACATCGTACCTGCCTGCACAAACCCGCATCGTATTACTTTGAGCATCCCACCATTCCAATTCTTTGCCGTTCAAATCGAACGCTACCTCAACACTTTTTCCGGCAGGAATGCGGACACGTTTAAAAGCACGCAAAGTCTTGCCCGGTCCTTCTGCGTCATCTTGCTTCTTGAGGTAAACCTGCACCACCTCTTCACCGTCACGCTGACCGTTATTCGTAACGTTAACGGTCAACTTCAAAGGCTCTCCCACCTTAATCTGTTCCTTGGTCAAGGATAAGTTGCCATATTCAAAGGTAGTGTAGCTCAAGCCGTAACCAAACGGGAACAATGGTTGCTGAGTCATATAACGATAGGTACGTCCTGTCATATTATAGTCCTCAAAATCGGGAAGCTGAGACATATTACGATAAAAAGTTACAGGCAAGCGTCCACCCGGATTATAGTCACCGAACAATACATCTGCCACGGCAGTGCCGCCCGCCTGTCCCGGATACCAAGCCTGTAGGATAGCTTCACAATTCTTTGTTTCAGACTCCAAAGCGATGGGCGAACCGGAACAATTCACCAAAATTATCTTCTTTCCGGCACGATGCAATGCGTGAATCAATTCACGCTGAACAGCCGGCAATTCAATGTCCATACGGTCTCCGCCCTTGAAACCGGGAAGGTTCACTCCCATCTCCTCTCCTTCCAAAAGAGGAGATATACCACCGGCAAAAACTACAACATCGGCCTCTTTCACACAAGCTACAGATGCATCGATATTTACCTTTTGCTTGAAGCCGATATCGAAATTCAGTTGCGCATCGCTTCTGAAATATTCAAAGTCAAGCTCGATGTCGTAAGGAACACCCGCTTTTACCTGTAGCGTATAGTCCAGTGACCTGCCACCATGCGTATTGCGGAAACGCTTTACTTCTTCGCCATTGATACGCAGGCAACCGGAACCGTATGTATAAATTTCGAATACCACTTCGCCCGATTGTAGAGGGGTGAGCACGCTGTTGTAAGTTGCCGAGAAGTCTGTCAGGTTTACGCCCGGTGCAAAAACCGTAGCTCCCGAGGTACAGAAGCGGAAAGGAGTGGTTACTTGTGTAGTAGTCACCGGGGTGCCCTCATGCTTTACATTGTTCCAATAACGTGCCGTAAACCCCTGTCCATCTGCCGACTTACACTGGTTGAACACACTTTGAATCAGTGTTCTTTCCACCCAACTGCAACCCTGTTCATAAATCAGCTCATCGTCCGCTCCCAACGCGTTCCGTATTCCATCCAGAATGGTGACTGTATGTGACGGCATACCGTTATAATTGCCCCATTGCATTACGGAGTCATTAGCATTAGGTCCCATGACAGCTACAGTCAGACCGCCACGTTTCAAGGGAAGGATATTGTCCTTGTTTTGCAGTAATGTCATGGACTTGCGGGCCATATCCAACGCCAATGAGTCGTGTGCAGCCGAAGCTACTACGGAGAAAGGAATCTTCGTCCAAGACACATCTTCCGGAGCGTCCATTTCTCCCAAAGCAAAACGGGCTTCCAGCAGGCGGAGCACAGCCTTGTCTATGTCTTTCTCATCAATCTTGCCTTCCTGAGCTGCCTTTACCAATGCCTTATAACTGGAACCACACTCCAGATCCGTTCCGTTCAGCACTGCGGCTGCCGAAGCAGACTCTGCATCGGAATATGCCTTATGCCCGTATTCATTATAAAAATCGGCAATAGCACCACAATCGGAAAGGATAATACCATCGAACCCCCAATCGTTACGGAGAATTTGCATCAGCAAACGGTTGCTGCCGCAACAAGGCTCTCCCTCGAAACTGTTATAGGCACACATCACCTCCTTTACACCGGCTTCCTTCACTAACGCCTCAAAAGGCGGCAGATAGGTTTCATACAAATCACGTGTGCTAAGGTTCTCCACGTTGAAAGAATGACGGTTCCATTCCGGACCGGAATGTACGGCAAAGTGTTTGGCACAAGCATGCAACTTATCGTATCTCCCGTCATTGGTTCCTTGCAGACCTTTCACTACCATGACACCCATGCGACTGGTGAGATAAGGGTCTTCACCGTAGGTCTCAATACCCCGTCCCCAACGCGGATCACGGTAAATATTCACCGTAGGCGTCCACATGGTAAGCCCCTGATAACGCTCGTAACTGCCCTGCGATGCGTAATATGTATTTTTTGCACGCGCCTCATCCGATACGGCATTGAATACTTCATATACTGTTTGAGGCGAGAAAGAGGCTGCCATACCTATCGGTTGCGGAAAAACCGTAGCCAATCCGGCGCGTGCCACACCGTGCAGCGCCTCGTTCCACCAGTTATAGGGTTTGATACCCAAGCGCTCCACCGGTTGGGAAGTGTCCATCATCAATGCTACTTTTTCTTCCAAAGTAAGTTCTTTCAATAAAAGTTCCGCCCGCTTATCCGGAGTCAAAGAGGTTGTTCTGTACGTAGGTTGGCTGCACCCTATCAGCAATAGAAGAGGCAACCAACAGATAAGTTTCCGTTTCATGGTTGTTGCTGTTTTAATGATAGTAATCAGATTTATTTACCGTACAAAGATACAGGGTTACCCGATATACCATTGTGCCAAATGTTTCATAAAGTTTACTGTATGTATCATGACATATACTATTTAAACATATTAATCCGGTAGGAAAGAATAATACCGGCAGCATGCTAATAATGAAAGGGATACGTGTACCAAGATATTTCACGCCGTGGTACACGCCGTACCACACTGTGGTACGAGCAGTACCTTACTAAGGTACGAGACCTACCACCCTTTGGTACATGAGCTACCAAAGAGCGGTACAGGGAATACCAGCAGCCGGTACCGGCAGTACCACCCTTAGAACTGGAAGTAAATGAACGGTTGTATCTCCGAACTCTTCATCTGAATAACCAGATAGACTATGGCAACCAGCAGCAATGCCTTCCCTATCAACGGAAGGCGAACAACCGCCTTGCTGCAAGCGTGCTCCCAACTGTCAGGCACAAAATGCAGGAAAAAGCCGAGCGCCATCAAGGCAAACACTTCCCAATAGCCCACTATCAGTTGCGGGAAAAGCCCGGGACGGAAAGTCGTGAATATCTGCCTCAACATATCCAGCGAAGCGGAGAAATCGGCATTGCGGAAGAATATCCAGCAGAAGCAGACGAAGTGGAACGTAATAACGATACCGAAGAAGCGGCGGATGCCACGACTGCGTTCGCCCTTCTTCCGTCCGGTAATGCCCATCCAGAACTTATGGACAGCCAAAGCAACGCCATGCAACATGCCCCAAAACACAAAATTCCAGGAAGCCCCATGCCACAAACCGCCCAGGAACATGGTAATGATAAGGTTGGCATACTGGCGTATCTTGCCCTTACGGTTGCCGCCCAGGGATATATAGAGATAATCGCGTAGCCAACTGGAAAGCGAGATATGCCAACGACGCCAGAACTCCGTAATGGATGCCGACTTATAAGGCGAATCGAAGTTTATGTTGAAGTGAAAGCCCAATAACAAGGCAATGCCGATAGCCATATCGCTATATCCGGAGAAGTCGCAATAGATTTGCAGTGCATAGCCGTAAACACCCATAAGGTTTTCCACACCCGAATACAAGGTAGGATTATCGAAGATGCGCTCCACAAAGTTGATACTGATATAGTCCGAGATAACCGCCTTCTTGAACAGTCCGCTCACAATAAGGAAAATCCCCCTGCCGAACATCTCTCTGGAAACAAACAACGGACGGCGGATTTGCGGAATAAAGTCGCGTGCACGCACAATGGGACCCGCCACCAACTGCGGGAAGAATGATACATAGAATACGTAGTCCAACAAGTTGGTGAGAGGCGTTATCTCCTTGCGGTACACATCGATTGTATAGCTCAGCGATTGGAACGTAAAGAAAGATATACCCACAGGCAGGAAGATGTCCATTGCGGTAAACGTGCCGCCCGTAAGCGAAGCAAAGAAATCGCAGAGAAAGTTCGTATATTTAAAATAGCACAGCAGTCCCAGGTTTATCGCCAGACTGGCTGCAACCCACATTTTGCGTTGCCACTGCATGGTGGCACGCGCCATAAGGCGGGCTATGAAGAAATCGCTCACCGTAACGATAGCCAGCAGAAAGAAATAAGCACCGCTGCTTTTATAATAGAAATAGTAAGAAAACAGGGTGACGAACATCAGGCGGGCGGTGGTGCGGCGCTGCAAAAGCAGGTAGAACAGGATAAAGGCTGCAAACAGCCACAGGAAAATGCCGCTGCTGAATATCATCGGTGCATGCGGATTGTACACCAGCAGGTCGTGCAGGCGGGTAAGGTCTATATTCAGTTGGTTCAAAAGTTCGCTAATATTCCACATCGGTCGGTTTACGGCTAAATGAGTTAACTACATTCACTGACTGCAATAGTCATTATACGCTTTCAGCAGAGCGCGATAGAACATCTCGCCCTGCAATGCATATCCTTCCGGAAGATAGTGCACATGGTCGGGACGCATCAGATGCGCTTCCTGCCAGTTGAGACAAGCCCGGCGGACACCGCCGAAAGTCTCGTACATATCCCACACCGCCAGTCCGTTGGCGTCGGCAAAACGACGGATGGTCTGTGCGGCAACAGCAGTACGGGGATTAATCTTATAGGTACGCCGGCGACGGCGCTGACGGAAACTATCGTATGAACCGGGCGGAGTAGTCATCAGCATCGGAACATCGGGCAGACTCTTGCGAAGCATGCACACCAGTTCTTCCATCTGCCGGTAATGCAGTATGGAGTTATAACGCCGGTTGTGGCTCTCGTTCGTTCCGAAAGAGAGAATGACAAGGTCGGGATGCAACGCAGCGATATCCGCCACACGGTCCGGACGGGTAAAGGTTGTACAAAACGCACCGTTTATCCCCATGTCCGTATAAGACAGTGCTCCGAATGTTCTTTGAAGCAACCCGCCCGTGGTTTCGGGAAAGATATGGCCACGGATATGGCTGTCGCCCACATGCACGATGCGTACCGTATCGACAGCGATGCCCAGGCGGAGCATGCGCAGTTTCTCCCAAAAGGGTTTCAGGATGCCGATGCTGTCTATCAGCTCGTTCCCGCCCAGTTGCCGAAAGGCTGCGGGCAGGGTGATGAGAGGAATGGGCAGCGTATCCGTACGCTGTCCGTAGATTCTAAGCGTGTCGCAATCAAATGCCGTTTTCTGAAGCCGAGGACAACCCGGAAGCACATCTTGGGCATAGTTCCGTTGCACCGGCAGGAAGAGCAACGCCAATACCGCGCAGCAAACGGCAAACCGTAAATCGGCCAAGTACCGGCTCCTTTTATGGCTCCGCTTCATAGGCACGCCTCCTGTCGTATTGTTCTTTGCCATAAACCAGAGCCTCATAAAGCAGTTCCGCCAGATGCTTGCCGCCACGGAAGTTGATATGCGTATAATCGTAATTGGCTAAAGAAGGTTTGGCATGCACCATATCCGCCATACTGCCTTCACCGCCCATAGCTTCGAACATATTCCAGAAAGCCACCCCGCTGTCGGCCGCCAGATTCTGCTGGTAACGGATAAGGTTTTTAATGCCGGGCATGGTCCGCAGGCTGCCCTCTTCGGTTTTATACTCGCGGTCGCCCACACCGACAATGAGAATTCCGGCTTGGGGGAAGGCTTGCTTCAAATGGGCAATAGTCGTCAGCATACCGTCGCGATAGCGGTCGTAATTACGCCCGCGTTCCGTAGCTACGTTCAGTCCGTACTGAAGGACTATCAAATCGTACGGACGCAGTTCGTTAAATTCGCGCATAGTCCGGACAGGTATGGAACGCAAAGACAGACCAGAACTGCCCCGAAGCGAAAAATTATCGACGGCAATCCCTTGCGTGCCGTCCATAGCCACTCCGTAGAATAAGGTAGAATCGGCGCTCTCCACTTTCCAACGCACAGAGCCGATACGTCCCGTTACATCCATTTCACGAAGTCCGTCGGCAGGCGGGAATGTTCCGGTCTGCGGTTCGCCCTTGTTTACGGATGCCGAAAGGCGGGCTTCGCCTTTATTATAAAAGAAGATAGAAGCACGTTCGCAAGTATCGAGCCGGGAAGCATACTTCCTCTGTCCGCCAAGCTCTACGTACGCTCCGGGAGTCGGAATAAAATAATGGCCCGAAACACCTTGTTTGCCACGGTCGAAGAATACGGAGTCCGTAACGGAATGGCTCTGCCAGCCGCCAAAGCTGTGCCGCACCGTAGGCCGATAGCCGTTGACCGGAGAAGTAATCGTCACGAAGCCTACCCCGCAGCCTCCATAACGCTCCTGCAACATCGCACGCAGGTCGGCTGTCAGGATGTCCGCCTCGATGAAAGAATCTCCGAAATAGGCGATACGCACCGGACGGGGCTTTGTCGCCAACTCATCCAGCGCGCGATAGAAAGGTGTCATGCCGCGCAGGGTGGAGTCGCTGTAATCCTCAATGCAGGTCATGCCGCTGCGACAGGTATCCACAAAGGCGGGCTTCACTTTCGGGGGCGGCGGCAACAGACTGTCCAGTTCGCTCACGACTTCCGGCACGGGACGCACATCGCCAAGTATGTCTACCCGCCTCAACACATGGCCCCCTATCGTGCCCCCCGGCAGCAAGTTCAGCAGCAGAAGTACCGCCAGCACAATAAGCATCAGCCAACCTGTATGTTTTAAAACGCTCTTTTCCATAACTAATCCGGACGCAAAGATAAAGAATCGGATGAAAATAAATATCGTCCTTCCTAAAAAGAAATCGTCAGGTTCATTTTAACACAGTCTTGACTGCTGTTTGTATGGCAGAAACTTTAAACAGTCCGCTCTATGTTCCAGACAAATGCCCGGAGCCCCAATTGCTCGGTCTGCTTGTCCATGTTGTGAAGGACCTCCAGCAGGGGCTCTACCCGCTCGTCCTCTACCATTGTAAGAATGGCGGAGCACATGGAAGGCCAGGCGTGACTGCCGTAATGAGGCTCACCGGTCTTGGAACCGCGCCCGCGAACCTGCTCCCAATAAGTGAAGCCCCGGCAATTGAGCCGGTCGAGTGTAGCAATGATACGCTCGTAATATGCCTGATCGAATGTGATTAATACTGATTTCATTATTCAATTATTAAATGTCAACTATTAATTATTAGCCTGTTCCTCGAAGTAAGCATCCAATTGCTTGCGCATCTTGCGACGTTGGCGTTTGATGCCGACACCACCGAAGATACAATACATCGTAGGAACGTAAATCAAAGTCAGAATGGTGGAAACCGCCAGACCGCCGATTACGGCAATCGCCATAGGACTCCACATCTCAGAACCCTGACCGCTGCTGATGGCCATCGGAATCATACCGAGAATGGTAGTCATGGTCGTCATCAACACCGGACGGAGACGACTCTTGCCTGCCGTAACCACGGCATTCAGCACCGACTGCCCGCGTTCGCGGCAGAGAATGGTGTAGTCGATGAGCACGATACCATTCTTCACCACGATACCGATCAGCATGATACTGCCCAGCAGACTCATCACACTCAGCGTCGTATTGGTTATGAACAGCGCCATCAGCACACCGCTCATGGCAAACGGCACGGAGAGAATCAGAATAAACGGATAGGTAAGCGACTCGAACTGGGCTGCCATTACGATAAACACGAGGATGATAATCAATACGCCGAGTGTTCCCAAATCGCGGAACGAATCCTGCTGGTCTTCAAAGGAACCCGCCACCTGAATGGTTATGTCGGACGGTTTCTCCATTCTATCGATAATGGCATTGCCCGCAGCCACCACGTCACCCAACGGAGCGCCGGAAATGACGGCAGACACCGTTACGATACGTTCACGGTCCTTACGCTCGATAGTAGGCGGAGCAAAACGTTCCACCACCTTTCCCAAATCCTTGATACGGACGCCCTCGCCTTTGGCATTGTATACCAATATGTTCTCGATACTTTCAAGACTGGTACGGTATTCGGGGGCGTAGCGCACCTTGATGTCATACTCATCGCCGTCTTCACGATACTTGGAAGCCGTAGCGCCATTGATACGGTTGCGCAGATAGGTGGCGGCAGTAGAGAGGTTCAGTCCGTGAAGCGCCAGCTTCTCGCGGTCGAAATCCACCTGGTATTCGG
>ENA-UEQS01002257-UEQS01002257.1-human-gut-metagenome-genome-assembly--contig:-NODE-2257-length-10813-cov-7.915704_pt1 | contig 10813 bp, 8 predicted proteins | sample MGYA00242953_ERZ507953 | MGnify/ENA primary metagenome ERZ507953 (study PRJEB26167, sample SAMN06115474) | human gut metagenome | host: Homo sapiens | place: China:Jiangsu | collected 2016-07-06...
ACTATACTCGTTTAAAAGTAACTTCGCGGATTATCCGCAGAATTCGTCCACACAGCGGCGGTAGGCAGCCACGGGGTCGGCCGCGGCGGTGATCGGGCGTCCCACGACGATGAAGTCGGAGCCGATCTCCCGCGCACGGGCAGGCGTGGTGACACGCACCTGATCCGCCACGTCACCGTCTGCAAAACGCACGCCGGGCGTGATTGTGAGGAACTCTTTTCCGCAGGCTTGGTGTACCATGCCCGCTTCGAGCGGCGAGCATACCACGCCGTCGAGCCCTGCGGCCTTAGTATTCTGCGCGTATTTCACGATCGTGTCGCCGATCGAAGCGTTGATAAGCAGGTCCTGCCGCATACGCTCCTCGCTGGTCGAGGTGAGCTGTGTCACGGCGATCAGCAGGGGGCGCGTACCGTCCTCGCGCGTGAGCCCCTCGAGGGCATATTTCATCATCTCGATGGTACCCGCCGCATGGACGTTGCACATATCCACGTCCAGCCGCGACAGTACGGCCATCGCCTTCTTCACCGTATTGGGAATATCGTGCAGCTTGAGGTCGAGGAAAATCTTGTGCCCCCGGCGCTTGATCTCACGCACGATTTCCGGCCCTTCGGCATAGAACAGCTCCATGCCGATCTTGAGGAAAGGTTTGCGTGCCTCGCCCCTGAACAGGTCGAGGAATTCGAAGGTATCTTCCGCAGACTTGAAGTCGCAGGCGATAATTACGTCATGTTGCATATCGTACGGTTTTACGTTCATTCTACAATTCCGATTATGTCGCTCAGCCGCCCGATCCCGAGCCGTTGCATCTCGGCAGGCAGCGCCTCGACGATCTCCTTCGAGGCATAGGGGTTCGCCAGGTTCGCGGCGCCGACCTGTACGGCCGTAGCGCCGGCCATCATCATCTCGATCACATCGCGGGCCGTCGTCACGCCGCCGCACCCCATGACGGGTATTTTGCAGGCCTTGGCGACCTGGTAGACCATCCGCACGGCCACGGGGAAGACCGCAGCACCCGAAAAGCCTCCCATCGTATTGGCGATGACCGCCTTGCGGTTCCTGACGTCGATCCGCATCCCCAGCAGGGTATTTATCAGGCAGATGCCGTCGGCACCCGCCTCCTCGCACGCCCGGGCGATCGAGACAATGTCCGTGACGTTGGGCGACAGCTTGATGTAGACGGGTTTGGTCGTCACGGCCTTCACGGCGCGCGTCACCTCGGCGGCACACTCGGGCGACGTGCCGAACGACATGCCGCCGTGCCGCACGTTGGGGCACGAGACGTTGACCTCGATGATGCCGACCTGCGGCTCGCGGTCGATCCGCTCGCAGCAATAGGCGTACTCCTCGACCGAAAAGCCGCTGATATTGGCGATCACGGGTTTATGGAAAAAAGTCTTCAGGCGCGGCAGCTCTTCGGCGATCACGGCGTCGATGCCCGGGTTCTGCAGCCCCACAGCATTGATCATGCCCGCCGTACATTCGGCGATGCGGGGCGTGGGGTTCCCGAAGCGCGCATCGCGCGTGGTGCCCTTGAACGAAAACGACCCGAGGATGTTGATGTCGTAAAAATCCCGGAACTCGTTGCCGTACCCGAACGTACCGCTGGCCGGCACGACCGGGTTATCCAGTCTCAGGCCGCTCAGGCTGACGGACATATCCGCGGCGGGTTTTTCCGCGGGCCGGTTTTGTGCGATGAACTGCTTGTTTACCATATGGCCTCCCCTTTCGTTAATACGGGCCCCTCCTTGCAGATGCGCTTGTTGCCGTATTTGGTTTTGCACGAACAGCCCATGCAGGCCCCGAAACCGCAGCCCATGCGCTCTTCGAACGAGAGCTGCCCGTCCTGCGGCACAGCGTCGCACAATGCCCGCAGCATCGGCAGCGGCCCGCAGGCATAGAAATAGTCGAACTCGGGGCGGCACTCGGCGATGGCCGTCGTGACGAACCCCCTGACACCCGCCGAACCGTCGGCCGTGGCCAGATGAACGTCGCAGCCCAGCGCCCGGAATTCGTCGGCATAGAAAACCTCGTCCGCCGTATTGAACCCGAGCACCACGCCGACCCGTTTGCCCGCCGCGAGCAGCACCTTGGCCAGGTTGTAGAGCGGGGGCACGCCTACGCCGCCGCCCACCAGCAGGGGACGCTGTGCGGCATTGTGCACGTCGAACCCGTTGCCGAGCCCCGTCAGCAGGTCGAGCTCCCCGCCCGCAGCCATACGGCTCATCTGTGCGGTTCCCTCGCCCACCACCTTGTAGATGAGCGTGAGCGTCGTGGCGTCGTAGTCGCAGACCGAGATCGGACGGCGCAGGTAACGGCCTTCGAGGGCGATGTCGACGAACTGCCCGGGGGCGGTGATCCACTGCGTGTCCCCCCCGAGCACCATGCGCCATACGGTCGCCGTCAGCGGTTCGTTGGCAAGGATTTTATAGATGCCTTTCTTATACATGCCTTTCTGTTCCAATGTGCCGCATAATACCGGAAATCACTTCGCATCGATGGTCGAAACCCCGAACGTAATCTCTTCCAGCACGTCCAACAGCACCTTCACCGTTTCGAGCGCCGTAAATACCGTCACGTTGTTCTCGACGGCCGTGCGGCGGATCTCGTACCCGTCGAGACGGGTGTTATGCTGGTTGATGTCGATGGTGTTGATGACGTAGCTCACATGTCCCTGGCGCAGCGAGTCGATGATCTCCGAGCTGCCTTCGCTCAGTTTGCGGCGCGTACGGGTACGGATACCGTGGTTACGCAGGAACTCGGCCGTCCCGGTCGTGGCCTCGATGTTAAAGCCCAGGTCGTAGAACCGCCGCACGAGGGGCAGTGCCTGCTCCTTGTCGTGGTCGGCGATCGTGACGAAGATCGTCCCGTAGTTCGAAACGTTCATGCCCGTGGCCTGCAATGCCTTGTAGAGCGCGCGGGTGAGTTTGTCGTCGTAGCCGATCGCCTCGCCCGTGGACTTCATCTCAGGCGACAGGTACGAATCCATGCCGCGGATCTTGGCGAACGAGAAGGCCGGGGCTTTGACGTACCAGCGCTTCTTCTCCTTGCCGTAGACTTCGGTGATGCCCAGCTCGCGGAGCGTCTTGCCCAAAATCACCTGCGTGGCGATGTGTGCCATGGGCACGCCCGTCGACTTGGAAAGGAACGGCACGGTACGCGACGAACGCGGATTGACCTCGATGACATAGACCTCGTCGTTTTCGTCGAGGATGAACTGGATGTTATAGAGGCCGACGATGCCGATCCTCAGTCCGAGTTTGACCGTATAGTCGATGATCTTATCCTTGGCCTTCTGGCTGACGCTGAAGGTCGGATAGACGCTGATCGAATCGCCCGAATGGATGCCCGTGCGCTCCACATGTTCCATGATGCCGGGGATGAAGACGTCCTTGCCGTCACAGATGGCGTCCACCTCCAGCTCCTTGCCCATGATATAGCGGTCGACCAGCACCGGCGAATCCTCGTTGACCTCGACGGCCGTCTGCAGGTAGTGGCGCAGGCGCTCCTCGTTCGAAACGATCTGCATGGCACGGCCTCCGAGCACATAGCTCGGACGCACCAGCACCGGGTAGCCGATGCGGGCGGCGGCCTTCACGCCGGTCTCGATGTCGGTGACGGCCTCGGCCTCGGGCTGCGGGATGCGCAACTCTTCCATGATCTTTTCGAAGCAACCGCGGTCTTCGGCGTTCCTGATCGCCTGCGTATCGGTACCGATAATGGGCACGCCCAACTGCGCCAGCGGCTCGGCCAGGTTGATGGCCGTCTGTCCGCCGAGCGACACGACGATCGCCTTCGGTTTTTCGAGGTGGATGACGTTCATCACGTCCTCGACCATCAGCGGTTCGAAATAGAGCTTGTCGCTGGTAGTGTAGTCCGTCGACACGGTTTCGGGGTTGTTGTTGATGATGATGGCCTCGTAACCGGCCTCGCGGATCGACCAGATGGCATGCACGGTCGAGTAGTCGAACTCAACGCCCTGCCCGATACGGATCGGGCCCGAGCCGAGCACCACGATCTTCTCCTTGTCGCTCACGACCGATTCGTTCTCGTCCTCGTAGGTCGAGTAGAAATAGGGCACGTAGGAGCTGAATTCGCTGGCGCAGGTGTCGATCATCTTGTATACGGGGAAGACGCCGTTCTTCTCGCGCAGCCGGTAAACGTCATACTGCGAGATGCCCCACAACTGGCCGATGAACTTGTCGCTGAATCCCATGCGCTTGGCGTCGCGCAGGGTTTCGACATCCATCGGGTGCGCTTTCACCTCGCGTTCGAATTCGACGATGTTCTTGAACTTTTCGAGGAAGAACATGTCGATCTTCGTATTGTCGTAGATCAGCACCAGGTCGATGCCGTTGCGGATCAGCTGCGCGATGGCATAGAGGCGGTCGTCCGTAGCGTCCTTGATGTATTCCAGCAGCTGCGCGTCCGACCAGTCGTCGAATTTCTTGTGGTAGATATGGCAGACGCCCGTTTCGAGCGAGCGCATCGCCTTCAGGAGGCTTTCCTCCATCGTGCGGCCGATGGACATCACCTCGCCCGTGGCCTTCATCTGCGTACCCAGTTTGTTCGACGCATCGCTGAACTTGTCGAACGGGAAGCGGGCGACTTTGGTGACCACGTAATCGAGCGTCGGCTCGAAGCTGGCGGGCGTATTGGCCAGCATGATCTCGTCGAGCGTAAGCCCTACGGCGACTTTGGCCGTCACACGCGCGATCGGATAGCCGCTGGCCTTCGACGCCAGGGCCGACGAGCGCGACACGCGGGGGTTCACCTCGATCAGGTAGTATTTGAACGACAGGGGGTCGAGTGCGAACTGCACGTTGCAACCGCCCTCGATCTTCAGCTCGCGGATAATCTTCAGCGCCGAGTCGCGCAGCATCTGGAACTCCTTGTTGGTAAGCGTCTGGCACGGCGCCACGACGATCGAGTCGCCCGTATGCACGCCCACGGGGTCGATATTCTCCATGCAGCAGATGCTGATGGCCGTGTCGTTGTGGTCGCGCATCACCTCGAACTCAATCTCCTTGTAGCCCTTGATGCTCTTCTCGACGAGCACCTGGTGCACGGGCGAGAGGAACAGGGCGTGGCGCATCATTTCGCGCAGCTGCTCCTCGTTGTCGACGAAGCCGCCGCCCGTACCGCCCAGCGTATAGGCGGGACGCAGCACGACGGGATAACCGATCTGGGCGGCGACCTCCACGGCCTCCTCGATCGACATGGCGATCTTCGATTCGATCACCGGTTCGCCCAGCGACTCGCACAGCTCCTTGAAAAGTTCGCGGTCTTCGGCGCGTTCGATCGACTCGAACGAGGTACCCAGGATCTCGACCTGGCACTCCTTCAGGATGCCTTTGCGGGCCAGCTGCACGGCCAGGTTCAGACCCGTCTGGCCGCCCAGCCCCGGCACGATGGCGTCGGGACGCTCGAAACGGATGATCTTGGCCACGTATTCGAGCGTCAGGGGTTCCATGTAGACCTTATCTGCGATATGCGTATCGGTCATGATCGTCGCAGGGTTGGAATTCACCAGAATTACCTCGTATCCCTCCTCCTTGAGTGCGAGGCACGCCTGCGTACCCGCATAATCGAATTCCGCGGCCTGGCCGATGACAATCGGGCCGGAACCGATGACCATTACCTTGTTTATATCTTTTCTCTTAGGCATTTTTACGCTCCTCCATTATTTTGGTAAACTTCTTGAACAAATAGCCGCTATCCTGCGGGCCCGAGGCACTCTCGGGGTGGTACTGCATCGAAAAGACACCGTCCCTGGCGCACTCCACGCCTTCGGCCGTGCCATCGAGCAGGTTTACGTGCGTCAGCCTGAGGTCGGTGGCGGCCAGCGAGTCGATGTCCACGGCATAGCTGTGGTTCTGGCTCGTGATCTCGATCCGTCCCGTCTCCAGGTTTTTCACGGGGTGGTTTCCGCCGCGGTGGCCGAACTTCATCTTCACGGTCTTGGCGCCATAGGCGAGCGATATGAGCTGGTGCCCCATGCAGATGCCGAAAATCGGCAGTTTGCCGCGCAGTTGCCTGACCAGCCCGATCACCGGCGTCACATCCTCGGGGTTGCCGGGGCCGTTCGACAGCACGATGCCGTCGGGATGGAAGGCCATGATCTCCTCGACCGTCGAGTCGTAGGGCACGATGGTCACGTTGCAGCCCACGCGGTTGAGCTGGCGGATGATATTGTGCTTGATGCCGCAGTCGACGGCCACCACGTCGTACTTGTGGTTGGGAACGCGCGACATCCAGCGTTTTTTGCAGCTCACACGTGAAACCATATCGTGCGGCAGGCGATACTCGGCGAGCTTGCGCATCGCTTCCTCACGGGACGTGGCGGCATCGGTGACGATGACCTTCTGGCTGCCCTCGTTGCGGATAATGCGCGTCAGCGTGCGGGTATCTACGCCCCAGATCGCCGGGATGCCGTACTCCTCGAATACCTCGTTCAGGGTTTTCGTATACCGGAAATTCGACGGCGAGTCGTTATACTCGCGCACGATCATACCGCCGATGGTCGGGTTCTTCGTTTCGTAATCCTCGTCGGTCATACCGTAGTTTCCGATGAGCGGATAGGTCATCACGACCATCTGATCCGTGTAGGAGGGGTCTGACATGATCTCCTGATACCCCACCATCGAGGTATTGAAGACGATCTCGTTAATAGCCTCTCGGTCGGCACCGAAGCCGTAACCGTAGAACTCCCGGCCGTTTTCCAGAACAATTTTCTTCGTAAATGGTTTCATTCTTATCTATTGGTTTTCATCACTTCGTCCGTAAACACTTCCCTGCCGCCCACGACGGTCATCGCCGCACGGCCCTGTACTTCCCAGCCCGCAAACGGAGTCGCCCGGCCCATCGAAAGGAACGTCGCAGGGTCGACCCTGTACCGTGCATCGAGATCCAGCACCGTAAAGTCGGCCTGGTCGCCGACATGCAGCCCGCCGCCCAGGCCGAATATCCGGCGGGGATTGACAGCCATCAGCGCGATCAGCTTTTCGAGCGTGATAATGCCCGGCAACACCATATATTTATATAACAGCGGGAAAGCACACTCCAACCCCACGATCCCCATGGCGCTTGCGGCCAAGCCGCGCGACTTCTCCGCGGCGGTATGGGGCGCATGATCCGTGGCGATCACCTCGATCGTGCCGTCCGTGATCCCCGCAAGCAGGGCATCGCGGTCAGCGCGGCTGCGCAGCGGCGGGTTCATCTTGAAGCGCCCGTCCTCCTGCAGATCCTCGTCGCAGAGCAGCAGGTAGTGCGGGGCCGTCTCGCAACTCACGCGCAGGCCCCTGGCCTTGGCGCGGCGTACCAGTTCGACGCTCTCACGGGTCGACACATGGCAGACATGGTACTGGCAGCCGGTCTTTTCCGCAAGCGCGATATCGCGTTCCACCTGCCGCCACTCGCTTTCCGAACAGATGCCCTTATGCCCGTGCGCACGGCAGTACTCCCCGTCGTGGATATAGCCGCCCCGCAGCAGGTCGTCGACCTCGCAGTGCGCCACGACCGGCTTCCCCACCTGTGCAGCGCGGCGCATCGCCTCTTCCATCAGGCCGTCCGACTGCACGCCGCGGCCATCGTCCGAAAAGCCGACGACCTCGGGCGCCAGCGCCGCAAAATCGACCAGCCGGCCGCAGCCGCGCTGCCCCATCGTGATGCAGCCGTAGGGAACTACGCGCACGACGGCATCGCGGCGGATGATGTCGGTCTGCGCACGGAGCGTCTGCGGAGTGTCGGGCGCAGGGTTCAGGTTCGGCATCGAACATACCGTCGTATAGCCTCCGCGGGCCGCGGCCGCCGTACCCGTCGCAATGGTCTCCTTCTGCGAAAACCCCGGTTCGCGCAAGTGGACATGCACGTCGACAAGCCCCGGCACCACGCGGCGCCCCCCGAGGTCTACGACCCGGTCGGCAACGCCCCCGGCGGGCACGACACGCCCCCCGTCGACGGCAAACTCCCCGGCCGCAAAACGGCCGCCGTCATAAATTACGGCATTGGTATAAAGCGTCTTCATCTGCGTAAGCGTAAAAAAATAGGGCAACTGAAACAGTTACCCTAATAAAACAAAATCGCCGAAAACCGGAGGAAATACGTCGCCCGACCAATAGTCTTGCTGCCAGGAAGCCTGCGCCGACAATATGCTGGGTTTACAATTCATAGGTTCTCGGGATCACTATAATTGTGCACAAAGGTAGGGCTTTTTTGCCGGGCATGCAAAATTTAGCCGGAAAATTTTCAACAAATAATCCACACCACCCCCTGCCACCGGAAACGCCAACCGCCCCGTAACGGCTCTGTAATCCGGAATAAGCTTCCCTCCCCGGGTAGCGTTATCTGACGATAATCAGGTCGACGCCCGCCTCTTCGACGATGGTGACCATCTGTTCAGGAATCCCGTCGTCCGTGATGATCACGTCGATATCCTCCAACGCACAGATGCGTCCGAAGCCGCGCTGCCCGAATTTCGACGAGTCGGCCAGCACGATATTCTGCGACGAGGCCTTCATCATCTTGCGCGTGAGTTTCGCCTCGTCGAGCGTCGAGGTGGTGATGCCGTGTTCGAGGTCGATGCCGTCCACCCCGAAAAAGAGTTTCGAGCAGATGCAGTCGTCCAGCGACCGCGAGGCCTCCTCGCCCAGCACCGAAAGCGACTTCTTGTGCACCGTACCGCCCAGCTGCACGACATTGACATTCTCCGCCTCGTTGAGCAGCACACCCAGCCGCAGGAACGGCGTGACGATGTTCAGATGGTGCCACTGGCGCATCTTGATCTCCTCGGCGAAAGAATAGATCGTAGACCCCGATGCGATGATGATCGAATCGTTATCGTCCAACAACTCCACGGCGCGCTGCGCGATGAGGCGCTTGGCATCGCGGTTGATATTGTCCTTGACATGCACGTCGAGGTCGGCGACATGGGGATTGGCGGGACGGGCGCTGCCGTGTACCTTGTAAAGCAGCCCTTTGCTCTCCAGGATTTTCACATCCTTGCGGATCGTTACCTTCGTAACCCCCAGCTCGTTCGCCACGTCGGTGATGCGCACGAAACCATATTTGTTCAGTTTGTCGAGGATATATTTGTGTCGTTCGGCAATGCTCAGCATATCTCTCTGTCTTTTTAGCAGTTATTGGAGCAAATATAGTTATTTTTTCGCTTTTATCAAAAAAAGTGTCCGAAACCGCGCTCCGGTTCGGACACTCCCGGATCGCAAGACCCGTATCATCATCTAAAATAGGAACATACTGTTTAATTCCGTTCCGGTTCGGCATCGTAACCGTCGGCACGCGCCCCCCACATCATCAGGAATACCAGCATGCCGACGACGGCTACGCCGATAATCCCTACATAAGCCCAGTTCCAACCGTAATGCTGCGCCACGAAGCCCAGCCCCACGCCCGAAACGACCGTGCTGGCATAACCGAACAGGCCGGTAAGCCCGTTGGCCGTCGCGGCAGCCTTTTTCGTAGCCTGGTTCGCGGCGGCAATGCCGATCAGCGCCTGCGGGCCGTAGATGCAGAACCCGGCGGCACACAGCGTGAGGAAGAGCAACCACACGGGAGCATCGGCAGGCAACTGCCAGAACAAGAACACGAACAGCGCAGCACCCGCCATGCAGAACACGCAGGTGCGGTGCGCACGGCCCCTGAGCCATTTGTCCGTAGCCCAGCCGGCAAACAACATGCCGACGATACCGGCGATTTCGAACATCGCCACGAGCCACCCGGCATGCGACATGCTGACGCCCTTCGACTGGCTCAGCAGCGAAGGCCCCCAGTCGAGCACCGAGAAACGGACGATATATACGAAGAAATTGGCGAAGCCCAGGATCCAGATCAGCGGGTTCCTGAACACGTGCTTCATCAGGAATGCGCGGTGCTCGGCACTCTTCGTCTCCTTCTTCACCTCCTTCACCTCGGTGCCTTCCAGTTCGGGAAGCCCGACCGAAGAGGGCGTATCGCGCAGGAAGGCGACCAATCCGATCGCCCCGGCGAATGCGATGGCCGAAGGTACCCAGAAACACCATTTCCACGCCCCGACATGCGCAGCCGAAGTCATGACGCGCTCCATCCCGGCGGCATCGTCGGGCGCAACGCCCAGATTGGCGGCGATCGTCGCCACGGCGTCGGGGTCGGCCGTCATGTTCATGCCCACGGTACCCATGATATAACCGCAGAGAATCACCACGAGGCCCGCACCGATCGAATGCGAGGTATTCCACACAGACATCTTGGTCGCCAGCTCCGTAGGCGGAATCCAGTGGGTCAGCAGACGCGCGCAGGGAGGGAATCCCGTCCCTTGCAACATGCCGTTTATCACCCACATGATCCCCATGAAGAGGATCATCGTATTGGTGAACTGCGAACCGTCGTGCTGCCCCGTGATCCAGTAGGAGACATCCTCGCCGAATCCGAAGGCGAAGTTGGCCAGCGCACAGAGCGCAAGCCCGATGGCCATGTACCAGCGGGCGTTCATGCGGTCGGCCAGGATACCGTTCACGAAACGCGAAAGCCCGTAGACCACACCGTTCAGGGTCAGGAAAATACCCAGGCTGGTTTTCGAGATCCCCAGGTCGGCCTCCAGGCCGGGCATCGCCAGCGAGAAGTTTTTACGCACGAAGTAAAAGAGCGCATAACCCACCATCGTGGCGATGATGGTACGCGTCTGCCAATACTTGAAGCGTTTGGTTTGTTCAGGAGTCATTTCGGAATGAAAGTTTAGTAGTTTCAGTTTGCAAATATACTACTTTCGCCCAAATCCTCTTACCTTTGCAGCATTAAAAAGAGGCAAAAGAGAGTATGATGA
>ENA-UEQS01002260-UEQS01002260.1-human-gut-metagenome-genome-assembly--contig:-NODE-2260-length-10801-cov-12.904793_pt1 | contig 10801 bp, 7 predicted proteins | sample MGYA00242953_ERZ507953 | MGnify/ENA primary metagenome ERZ507953 (study PRJEB26167, sample SAMN06115474) | human gut metagenome | host: Homo sapiens | place: China:Jiangsu | collected 2016-07-06...
GAGCAATTTGCTGAACAAGCGTTAACCTGTGCCCTGTATCCATTCAAGACCCCGGAATATCCGGGGTCTTGAATTTTAAAGAATTGACAAAAGCGGACGGAACGTTTAAGTTTGATTTCTAAATTTTATTATTTATTTTTTTAATATAATTAGGTATGAGAACAAAAAATTCACTTGAGTTATTTGAACAGGCAGTTGCCTCGTATAAACTGTCGCAGTGTTTGAGCAAGCCTGACAATGAGTTGTATCATGCGGCTTTTTATTTTGCTCTGCACCGTTTCTTTTCCGGCGAAGACTTTCCTTTGGAACGTCTGTATGAAACATCGCCGGAGATGCTGTTTGAGCAGTTTTACCTGTACTGCCAAAAGCATGCTGAGGTTTTGACGGATGCCAAAATATTGCAGCGGAATGATCCGGCAGCCGGAGTGCTGTTGGCGGTCGTTTTTGTGCAGGAGGAAAAGAAGAGTGCCCGCAGAGCAGCGTGTGAAACCGTTCTGAAACAGCGCGCAGATGTTTCTTATCTGAAATTTCTGGGCGGCTTGGCCAAAACTTATCCGCAGTTGCTTGAACTGATGTTCGTTCTGGTTGAGAGCAAAGATGTCTGGTCGGAGATTTATCTGTCGGATTTGCTGGCTGCTTATTGCAACCGTCCGGTCAAAAGTACGGAAGAATTTGCGGTTATTTATAAGTGGCTGGAGCGGTTGGCCGATCCTGTTGCCGTTGGCAAACATTTACCGTTTGCCGCGAAAGAAATTGAACCGGATAATGCTTTTATCGCATTTCATGCTTCTCATCTGACGGCACTGCTTCAGCTCATAGCGGCTAAAGACGGGCATAACCGGATTTTATCGAAAACGGTTTTGTCTTTGATTACTTTGTCGAATCTGGCGCTTAAAATCCGTTTGGATATTTTGAATAAATATGCTGCCCGGGTTTATGCCGGTTCCCGTGATAATTTGCCTCATTTCTGTGCTGCTGTGTCGGCATTGCTGAAAGAAAGTTTTCTGACGGATGACGATGTTTGCTATGAAATTTTGTTGCAGTTTGAGAAAGCCGTACCGGAAAACAGCGAGACGGCACTGACAATGCTGCAATGGGCAGAACAGGCCTGGCGCAGCCATTATCTGTTGCATGATCCGCAGGGAAGCGATTTTTGTGAAGATGGCCTTTGGCGTTTTGCCGAACCGGTTTTGCAAAAAGGCGGGACAGATGATAAGCGCGACGGCGAATGGTTGTCTCTCTGCGGTGAACTGGCGCTGGCGTCCTGCGGTAATGTCTGGTGCTATGAGCCGCTGCCTCTGTGGCTGGCTTTGCAGATTTATCGCTGTTCCGCTACCGGCTGTTCAGCGAAAGAGCGTTTTCTGCCGACAGCAAAAGCCCTGGTCAACAAGCAGTGTTGGGAACTGGAGCGTTTTTTTGAGGAAGAAAATCAGATTGTTTGGGCCGAATGGATGCCGGCACTGGACTATTTTTGGTGTCAGGAAACTGCGGCGCCCATCAAAAAGGTTTTGCAGATTGTTGCCTATTATGTGCGAGACGACGAGGCGGCAATGAAAGACTGGACTGAACGGCATGGTCTGAATCTGAAAGACTGGGGATGCTGCATCGTGTATAACGAGCAGCGCGAAGCATTGCTGGCTGCACTGAAAGTGGATTGATGTCTGTTAAAAAAACGGGGTGATTTTCACCCCGTTTTTTTATGCTTTGGTTTTCAAATCTTCACCCTGAGCGGTGTAGTTTTTAACTTGAATTGTAGCTTTGTTAGGCATTGCGATGCAGCCGGGGCCGGCGATGCAGCCGCCGGGGCAGCTCATAACTTCAATCATGTTGCATTCGCAGCCTTTGGTGGCATAACGTTTGAGCAGCTTGATGTTTTCAGTGCTCAGGCCGTCAATTTTTTCCGGCCGGATGTCAACTTTGCCTTCAACCAAAGAGGCAACTGCGCCGGCAACACCGCCGGTGAGCGGAAAACCGCGTCCCTGAGCGCAGGAAACGGTTGTGAATTCTGCCGGTTCGGCTGTGGCAACGTTAATGTTTGCTCCGCTGAAAATGGCGTTCATTTCTTCGAAAGTCAAAACATAATCAACGTTGGGGTCGGTTTCGGCTTCAACCCGTTTGGCAAAACAGGGGCCGACGAAAACGGCCACGCTTTGCGGATGTTCTTTTTTTACCAGTTCGGCGGTGTAATACATCGGCGTTTTGGTGGAAGAAACATATTCTTTGATTTCCGGAATATGCAGCTGAGCCGCACGGTAATATGCCGGGCAGCAGGAGGTGGTCATGAATTTTTTGCCTTCTTCCATGCGTTCGATAAATTCGGCCGCTTCGTTTTTGGTGGTGATGTCGGCGCCGACGGCAACTTCGATAACATCGTCAAAACCGGCTGCTTTCAGTGCGCCGACCAGGTTGTTGACGGTGCCGCCGAACTGGCCGATGATGGCCGGTGCGACCATGGCAATGACCTGCTTGTCGGTCTCATGCATGGCTTTCAGAACATCAACCATTTGCGAACGCTCGACAATTGCGCCGAAGGGGCATGATTTCAGACATTTGCCGCAGGAAATGCATTTCTCGGGATCAATATGTTCTTTGCCGGCCTGGTCTTTAGTAATGGCGCCGACCGGGCAGGAATCTTCGCAGGGAATAACGTTTTTGATAATGGCCGAATAGGGGCAGACATCATGGCAGCGACCGCATTTGATGCAGAGATCCTGATCAATGAAAGCCTTGCCGTTTACGAAACTGATGGCGTTTTTCGGGCAGTTAACCTGGCAGGGGCGGGCAATGCAGGCGCGGCAGAGATCGCTGACAATATAACGTTCTTTGCGGCAGGCCATGCAGGCGGAGTTGATAACCGAGATTTTGCTCGGTTCCAGTTTTTCGCGTTTGAGGGCCTGAGCGGCATAGTCATGCAGCGGCCGCTTACTGCCTTCTTCGTCGGCCGGGCTGAAACCGAGGACAGCCATGCAAATCTGGCGGACAATGTCGCGGTCGTTTTCAATATTGCAATGGTAGCACTGGGAACCGTCGGGCAGCACCTGAGCCGGAACGTCGTCTATGTGAGCGAAACGGTCGGCAAAAAAACTGGCGGCAACCCGGGCCAGAATGTCGTTGCGGATGGGAAAAAGATTGTTTTTGGGGGTTAACATGCCTATACCTCATTAACTATGATTAATTTTATTGCGGATTATAACGGCAGAAGTTAAAAAATCAACCTTTTTTGAAAGATATGGCTGATTGTCCGGCTTGTTTTCCGCAGAAGGCTGCGCTACAATCAAAAAAAAGGAAAAAACGCGGCAAAAGTTATGGCGTGAGCTGTTAGCAAAACGGTTAGACTCTTGATAAAAAATCAATCAGCGTTTATAACTGGAATAAGTTGAAAATTGTAAGAATATCGGCTGAAAGCATGAGCAGGCAACAAAGTACCAAAAACGAGAGATATCTGTTGGATGCGCTGGATCGGATTTCAAAGAATTCGTACGGTTATGCGGTTTTGTACGTCAGTATTTCCAAACTCAAACCCAAGCACCGCCATCCCGATTTCGTAAAAATTCTGGCGCGGCTGTTTGACAGCGTGGTCGGTAATGCCCGCGGCTATTTTTTCATTATGTCGAACGGAGACTTTGTTATCTTGGGCAAAAACATTACCCAGGAAACGGTTGACGAAGCCGTGGCCAAACTGCGGCAGGGGCTGTCTGCCGACCCGATTTTGCATGGCAAAGACAGCAGCGAATTTGCCACGGTGTTCGAATTTCCGGCCAATTTTGCCGCGTTTTACAAATATGTGGAAGAAATGCTGGAAAGCGATATTCAACATAATGATGCCGACGTCTTGCTGCTTAAGCGTCCGGTTGAGGCAAATGAAATCGATAGTGTGATTGCCGAACTGGATGATATAGATATTGCCGAGTTGGTGAAACGACAGAGCGTGATTAAAATTAAGGGCGGCGGCAAGTTTGAGGTTATGTTTCAGGAATTTTTCGTTGCGGTTAAAGACCTCAGCCTGCAGTTTGACCGCAATCTGGATTTGGTGGCCAACCGCTGGCTGTTTCTTTATCTGACCCAGGCTTTGGATAAAAAGACGCTGTCTGCCTTTTCAACGGCGGAGCTGCAAAAGTGGCCGCAGCAGATCAGCCTGAATTTAAATTTATCTTCGGTTTTTTCGAGCGAGTTCGTCGATTTTGCGAGAAATTTTCTTAAACCGGAGCAAAAGGTTTTGGTGGAAGTTCAGCTGATGGACGTTTTCAATAATCTGCCGCTGTATTTTGAAGCCAAAGAGATTCTGCATAAAGGCGGGCATAAGCTGCTGCTTGATGCCGTCAGCCCTTCGGCGCTGCGGATGTTGAATCTGAAAACGCTGCAGCCGGATATGGTTAAGCTGTTCTGGGAGCCGTTGTTGGAATATGAGGCTTTTGACGAGAAACTGAAAGCAATTATCGATACAATCGGGCGGGAGAATTTTGTTTTGGCCAAATGTGATTCCGACAAGGCCTTGAAGTGGGGCGTCTCTTACGGAATTACGGCTTTCCAGGGGCCGTTTATGGATGATATTGAAGTGGCGGTCGTGCGCAGCCGCTGTCCGTCTGCCGGGGCTTGTACGGCGCAGCAGTGTCTGAAACGCCGCCGTTTGCTGTCCGGCACGGTTAAGGCCGGTTGTGCGCATCCGGAAGTTTTGGAAGATTTGTTGTGAGGTAGAGATGTTTTTATTTAACAAAAGTGCTCCCAGGCTGCCGGAAAAAAAGACTGAACCCCAGGTTTCGACGTTTAAGCGTGATACGCTGATTTTGGATTATCTGTCAAAAATCGAGCCCGAATTAAATAATTACAGCGTGCTCTACATTTATCTCAGCAAACTGCAAAACCAAAAGCTGAAAACATTACAGCGCCAGAATCTGATTGAAACGTTCGAAAATGTCATTAAGAAAAACGGGGGAGAAATTTTCGGCCTGCCCAATGAAGATATGGTGGTTTTTTATCATAAAAAAGCCAATGAAGAAATTCAGGCCTGTCTGATTAAAATCCGTTTTATTTTTCATGACGATCCTCTGTTGCAAAATGCTTTTGACCTGGAGCAGGCGGGATTTATCAGATTTTATGATTTGGCGGTTGCTGTCGATGAATTTAAGCGAAATGTCCGGGCATTGATGGACAGTTTGAAGAATCAGTCTTTCGGCGGTTCATCCGGCAACAGCGGACGAAGCGTTCCTGCCGCGATGATGGGAGGGCCGCGCAAACTGCGCCGCGAGCTGACCCCGAGTATGCTGGCCAAGGTTCAGAAAACGTTGGCGATGGCCGATTTTTCCAGTTTGATCCGCCGGCAGTCCGTTTGTGCGGTTATCGGAAAGTCGCCGCCGCAAATGATTTTTGACGAAGTGTTTGTTTCAGTTGTAAATTGCAACTGCCTATGTGGAGGGAGTTTATACATCGGTTGGATTCAACTTATCCAGGAAAGGTTTCTGTATTACTGTTTTTACATTCAAAAAGTGAAATAGAATTATTGTATGCTTTAAAAAAGAATGGCTTTGACTATCCAGTTTGTATAGATGAAAATGATAAACTTAATCGCTTAAATCATTTTCCATCTGATATGGCTTTCCAAACTTTTTTGCTGGATAAGGATAATAAAGTGTTAGCGATGGGGAATCCAATTCTTAATCCTAAAATAAAAGAATTGTATCTGAAAATTATTCGTGGGAATGATATTGTATCAACTGCTGGAAAAGGCATTACCCAGACTAAAGTCCATATAGATGTCTCATTTTTGCATTTAGGTAACTTTGATTGGCAGGAGGAACAAAAAGCAACTTTTATATTGAAGAATGTGGGTGACAAACCATTGGTTATACAAGATGTTGCCACTTCTTGTGGTTGTACTACCGTAGCTTATTCAAAGGAACCGGCATTACCGGGTAAGGAAATAGCTTTGGAAGTGGTTTATAAAGCCGAACATCCGGAGCACTTCGACAAGACGATAACGGTATATTGCAATACAGAAAATTCTCCGTTGGTTTTGAAGATTAGTGGGGATGCAAAATAACTGATTGATGGGATGAAGGAGCGGCTGCAATTGAAAAAATGGTTGAATGGAATAACAAACGTATTATTCTGTCTGTGCCTGCTTGTTGTGATACTGATAGTATTGCAGGTGTTTGTGGTGACCTCCTTCAAGATACCGTCGGACTCGATGGAACCGTCGTTGCTGGCGGGTGATTGTATTCTGGTGGATAAATGTTCGGGTGGAGCACGCCTATTCAATGTGCTTGATGCCGTGGAGAAAAAGGAGGTGAGGATGCACCGTATGTCCGGATGGAGAAATTTTCAGCGGAATGATGTACTAGTGTTCAATTTTCCTTATCCGGGCAGGTGGGACAGCATTGCGCTGGACGTGATGTTGTATTACGTGAAGCGCTGTATCGCCGTGCCGGGTGATACGTTGGAGATAAGGAATACACATTATCGTGTGTCCGGATTTGATGGTATCGCAGGAAATGTGCAGGCGCAGGAGGAATTAGGTAAATTGATATCTTCGGGCATGACGGAGGAACGGGGCCTTGTTCTTAAGAGCTTTCCCGATGGTGGCTGTAATGGGTGGACTATCAGCGAGTTTGGGCCTCTTTATATACCGGCCAAAGGCAGCGTGGTAGGAATGAATCCGGAAACACGGTTGCTGTATCGGAACGTGATAGAGTGGGAACAGAAAAAGGAACTGACATTGCATGGAGATTCGGTTCTGCTGGGGGACAGTGTGATACACAATTACCGCTTCTGTGAGAACTATTATTTTGTTTCGGGTGACAAGATGGTGAATTCAAAAGATTCCCGCTACTGGGGATTACTGCCGGAACCATTTATAGTGGGAAGGGCATGGCTGGTATGGAAGTCCGTCAGCCCGAATACTGGAAAAATGAGATGGAAACGTATCTTTAAAAGAATAGACTAAGATGAAAGTTCTGTTTAAATTGCTCTGGATATTATTGATTGCCGGGATATTGGAGGCTTGCAATGCTTCCGGCAGATTGGAGTACGCACTGGAGTGTGCTGCAACCAACAAAGGCGAACTGGAAAAGGTACTGGAACATTATAAAGATGAGCCTGAAAAATATAAAGCCGCTTGTTTCTTGATAGAAAATATGCCTTATCACTATGCCCTTGAAGGTGAAGAACTGGATTCTTTGAAAACAGTGCTGGCTTCGGCAGATGCTTATGGGGTGATGCTGAAGGATACTGCCGTACCGGATTGGGATTATTATACCCCTTCCGGATTGCAGAGAAAACCGGATGTACTGAATATAAGGGCTGAATTCTTGATAAATAACATTGATTTGGCTTTTGATGGTTGGAAAAAGCGTCCGTGGAATGCTTCCCTTTCTTTTGCAGATTTCTGTGAATGGCTGCTTCCCTATCGTATCGGAAATGAGACTCCGGACAACTGGCGGCAGATATACCATGACCGTTATTCCTTTTTGCTGGACGAGGTTTATACGGGTATCGATGTAGTGGAGGCGATTAGCGTAGTTTGGGAGTATTTGCAGAAGGAAGACCCTTACCGGTTTACATGGGTCTTTAACTATCCGCATTTGGGAGGAGAGTACCTGCTGCATAATCGTATCGGCAAGTGTCAGGATGCTTGTGATTTTATGATTTATGTGATGCGGGCCATCGGCGTCCCGGTAGCCTATGATTTCTATACTTTCAATGCGGAAACACGGAAAGGGCATGTGTGGAATGTGGTGAGGGATGTAACGGGTGTCTGCCTTCCTTTTACTTTCCCTTCCCGGAAGCCGGAACGGGGGAGTTTCTATATTGACAGTCGGCGCCCGAGCGTGGTTTACCGCCGGTGTTTTGGCAGACAATGGGACATGGATGGCGATTTTATGCGGAACCGGTCCGTACCGGCTGCTTTTAAGGATGTGTTTGCAAGAAAAGTGTCGGATAATTATTTTGATTCGAATCTGGAACTGCCGGTAGAAGGGATGGACGGGAATTATGTTTATGTGGGGTTGTTCAGTGCTTATGGGTGGCGGGGAATAGATTTTACTAAGGTAGAAAGTGGAAAAGCGCTTTTCAGGAATTTGGCTTCGAGGCAGGTTTATATATTGTTGGCATTCGCAAACGGGCAGTACCGCCCTATTGGAAATCCTTTTTATTTTGATGGCAAGGATATACATCCTTATGTTGCAGATACCTCCAAGTGCTATTCTGCTGAATTGTATCGGAAATACCCTCTTTCGGAACGTATCAGGAACTATATGGGAGGGATAAAAGACGGGCATTTTGAGGCGGCTTGTGATAAGGATTTTAAAAATGCGGAGTTGTTGTGTACTGTGAAAGATACGCCCGGTATCAATTATAATCACGTTATTCTTGAGAAACCGGTAAGGGGTCGCTATGCCCGTTTTTGTTCTTCGGCAGAGGGATATGCGGAAGTTGCCGAAATGCATTTTTATAAAGGAGAGGAAGAGATTGTCCCTATAGACAGTTGGGGAGATGCTCCAGCCACAGCAAATACTTTTGCCTATCAGGTCTATGATAATGAACCGTTGTCGTATTTCATTTCATCAAAACCCGGTGCAAGTGTAACGGTGGATTTTGGAAAGGTTGTTACTATAGACAATTTTATGTATATGCCCCGTAACGATGATAACTTTGTCAGGATAGGGGATTATTATGAACTCTTCTATTGGGGAGAGGGCTGTTGGAACTCATTGGGGAAGAAAATGGCAGAAAAACCTTTTCTACCATATGACGGGATACCATCGGGAGCTTTGCTCTATTTGCATGACAGTACCCGTGGAGAAGAAGAACTGATATTTCATATGGAAGATGGTAAGCAGGTATTTGTATCGGATTGTAAGGATTGATTGGACTGCCTTTCAGATTGGAATAGAAAAAATGGAATAGTGATATGAAGCATTGGTGTGTATGGGTATGGTTTACAGCAGGTCTGTTTGTGGCTTGTTCTTCGGAAAATCAGTGGTTGGACACAGCTTTGAATCTTGCCGGTGATAACCGTGCGGAGTTGCAAAAGGTACTGGACCGTTACAAGGAAGAGGACGGTGACAAATATCGTGCTGCTTGTTTTCTGATAGAGAATATGCCTTTTCATGGTGCTTACGAGGGAAAGGCCTTGGAGAATTACAGGAAGTATTTCAGTGAATACGTTTCATTTCCTTATTCCAGGCATGTGCAAGAGTTGATTGATTCCTTGAAAAGAGCAGATGGAGAATTTTCTATAAATCAATTGACTTATAAGAGGGACATTATGACGGTGGATTCCGCTTTTTTGGTCAATCATATAGAATGGGCATTCAAAGTCTGGCGGGAGCAACCTTGGGGAAAGCATGTTGATTTTGATACTTTCTGCGAATATATATTGCCTTATAGAATAGGGGATGAGCCGCTTTCTCTCTGGCGCAAAGAAATTTATGAGTGCTATAGCCCGATTTTGGATGAATTCAGGAAGACAGATGAGGCTGATAATCCTAAGGTTGCCGCCCAGTTGTTGATGGATACGTTGCGGAAAGCGAACTACCGGAATACGGCTCTTTTTCCGGTGGGACCTCATTTGGGACCGGATGTACTGAAATGGCATACGGGCAGTTGCCGAGAGTTTACGGATGCCATGATATATGTGTTGCGGGCATTGGGCATTCCGTGCGGAGTAGATAGGGTGATGGTATTGGGAGACAACAATGCCTCTCATTTCTGGAATTTTGTTTTGGATAAGGAAGGAAAGACATACATTGCAAATCTTCCTTATGAAGAAGTATGGAGCAAAGCGGAAGAATATAGCATTTCGAGGGGAAAAATGTACCGGGCAACCTATAGTATTGATAAGGAGGCGGTACGGAAACTGGGGAAATATTCCGATGTTTACCCGGCATTCCGACGTCCGTTCTTCCGCGATGTCACTGCACTTTATACCGGTAACAGGAATTGGACTGTAGCTCTTCCGGATTCTTTGCTTTCCGGACAGTTTCGTGAGGGGGATATGGTGTATTTGTGCCTTGCCAACAGACTACAATGGCAACCTATAGGATATACTTTCTTTAAGAAGCGGGAGGCTCGTTTTGAGGATGTGGGAGGCGGGGCGGTCTTTACGCTGGCTGCCTGGAACGGAAAGGAATACGCTGCAGTATCTTCTCCTTTTCTTCTGGAGCGTGAAACCGGAAAGATACGGTTCATTGTTCCGGAAGCTGAAAAGCAGGAATTGGTCTTGTATAGGAAGTGCCATCTTACTTTGAGTGTTCTTTTCAATGACCGGATGATTGGAGGAGTAGTGGAAGGAAGCGACCGGGCAGACTTTGGGTGGAAGGATACTCTACTTTTGATAAAGGAGGCTCCGTATCGGCTATATACTGTGGCCCGGTTGAAGTCTGATAAACCGTATCGGTATATGCGCTATAAGGGTGCTGACGGATGTTTCTGTAATATCTCGGAACTGGCTTTTTATGAGAATACGGAAGATACCATACCTCTATATGGGGAAATCATAGGTACTCCGGGAAGTTTTGAAGACAATACACATGAATATTTGAACGCATTTGACGGTAATCCGGATACTTCATTTGATTATATACATCCGGATGGAGGATGGACCGGGATGGACTTTGGAAGTCCCCATCGTGTGGAGAAGGTGGTGTATACTCCTCGTAATGAGGTGAATTTTATTTATAAAGGTAATTTGTATGAATTGTTTTATTGGGGTGGAGGAAAATGGAATTCTGTCGGGCGGCAAATGGCTGTGTCAGATTCTATTGTCTATTCAGGGTTTCAAGGTGCTTTATTTTATCTGAAGAAT
>ENA-UEQS01002264-UEQS01002264.1-human-gut-metagenome-genome-assembly--contig:-NODE-2264-length-10781-cov-5.649383_pt1 | contig 10781 bp, 9 predicted proteins | sample MGYA00242953_ERZ507953 | MGnify/ENA primary metagenome ERZ507953 (study PRJEB26167, sample SAMN06115474) | human gut metagenome | host: Homo sapiens | place: China:Jiangsu | collected 2016-07-06...
AGTGGACATTGTCAATCTGGGCATGGCGGAACTCTCGGATTCTCCGGCGATTCTGGTGGGGGATATTGACCGCGGCGGCGTGTTTGCATCACTTTATGGTACGATCATGCTGCTGGACGATGCGGAACGCCGCCGGATTCAGGGTATTGTCATCAACAAATTTCGCGGAGATGTGGAAATCCTGAAGTCGGGGCTGACTATGCTGGAGGAACTGACTGGTATTCCCGTGCTGGGCGTGGTGCCGTATCTGCCGTTGGAACTGGACGATGAGGACAGCCTTTCCGAACGGCTTTCCCGACGGGAAGCGGCGGCGGAATCTCTGCTGGACGTGGCGGTTATCCGGTTTCCCCGCATTTCCAACTTTACGGATTTCGAAGCGTTGGAACAGGTGGAGGGCGTGTCGGTGCGGTATGTTTCCCGATGCGGTGAACTGGGCACACCGGACATGATCCTCCTTGCAGGCACCAAGAGCACAATGGCAGATCTCCGCTGGCTGCGGCAAAGCGGACTGGAGGCGGAACTGCTGAAATGCCACGAAAAAGGCGTGTTCCTCATGGGTATCTGCGGCGGTTTTCAGATGCTGGGAAAACGGCTCTGCGATCCGGAACAGGTGGAAGATGGCGGCGAACTCCGCGGCATGGGGCTGCTCGATGTGGAAACCGTTTTCCGACCGGAAAAGCATCGTGCTCAGACTGCCGGAATGGTTTCCTGTTTGTCCGGACAGCTGGAACCGCTTTCCGGCTGTGCTGTGCGGGGCTACGAAATTCACATGGGCGAAACGGTGTACACGGAAACGGCACAGCCTTTTGCCATGCTGACAGACGGCAGAAAGGACGGCTGTGTTTGTGCAGACGGCACAGTTTGCGGCACATATCTGCACGGCATTTTCGACACGCCGGAACTGACGCAGAAGCTGGTGCAGCTGCTGTTGGAGAAAAAGGGCATTTCCGGAACGACAGTGCCGGCGGTGAACTTTGCGGCGAAAAAGGAACAGGAATACGATAAGCTGGCTGATCTGCTGCGGGAGCATCTGGACATGCCGAAAATCTACGACATTCTGAACAGCTGGGGGAAAATGCCATGAAGCAGCTGCGGGAAGGATACACGACCGGTTCCTGTGCGGCGGCGGCAAGTTTCGCCTCAGTGCTGTGGCAGACTTCCGGCAAGTGTCCGGAGTGGGTCGAACTGGAAGTGCCGGCAGGAAAGCTGCTGCATCTGGAAATACAGGCAGAAGAAGCCTATACCTGCGGTGTGCAGAAAGACGGCGGCGATGATCCGGACGAAACCAACGGCTGTCTGGTGACGGCTTCTGTGGAGATTCTTCCTGCTGCCGGAGCCGTGCAGTTTCGTGCCGGAACTGGTGTGGGGACGATCACCCGAAAAGGGCTGAAACTGCCGGTGGGAGAACCGGCGATCAATCCGGTGCCGCGGCAGATGATCGAAAAGGCAGTGCGGTCTGTCATTGGAGAAAAGGGTGCAGTGGTGACGATCTCCGTGCCCAACGGGGAAGTGATCGCAGAAAAAACATTCAACGGACGGCTGGGCATTACCGGCGGAATCTCCATACTGGGCACCACCGGCATCGTCCGCCCCATGAGCGAAGAAGCCATACGGGAAACCTTGTATCTGGAATTGTCCATGTGCCGGCAGGAGTACGGCACCGCCTGTGCCTTTGTGACGGGCTATGCGGGGGAGTCATTTCTGAAGCGGCAGTATCCGCAGGGAAAAGCCATTGTGCTTTGCAGCAATTATCTGGGCTATCTGCTGGACTGTGCAGAAGAACTGGGCTTTACCCATGTGCTGCTGGCAGGCCGGACGGGAAAGCTGGTGAAGCCGGCAGCGGATATTATGTATCTGCACAGTCACACTGCCGGCGGACAGCGGGAAGTAATCTGCACCCATGCGGCACTTGCCGGAGCGTCCCGTGCACAGGTGCAGCAGCTGTATCAGTGTAACACCACACGGGACATGACGGAACTGCTCTGTACCTATCCCCTTGCGGAGCAGGTCTGGCATACCATTGCAGAGAAGGTCTGCGAAAACTGCATGCGGCGTACCCATGGAAAAATACAGGTGGGGCTGCTGCTGCTGGACGAAAATGACAGGATTCTGGCGGAGAGCAGCCAGACGGATTCCATCAGAAAGGCGTGGTTGACATGCGGCACAAACTGATTCTTGCCGGAGGCGGCAGCGGCACGGCGGAGTATCTGCTGCCGGCAGCAAAAAAAGCACTGGAAGAAGTGGAACTGGTCATTGCTTCTCCGCGGTTTCTGGAACTGCTCCACGCCAGAAAGACCATGCCTATGGGGCATATTTCCGAATTGCTGGAATCCCTTCCGGCAATGCTGGAACGGGAGAGCATCGGCATTGTGGTTTCCGGCGACCCGCTGCTGTACAGCCTTTGCCGGACGCTCCGGAACCGGTATCCGGAACTGGAAATGCAGGTGATCCCCGGCGTGGGATCGCTGCAGCTGTTGGGGGCGGCGTTTGGGTTGACGATGGAACAGGCGAAGATTTGCAGCATTCACGGCAGGGCGTATCATGCCGGCACCATTGCCTGCACGGTTTCGGAGCATGCGGAAACTTTTTTCTTTTGTTCCCGCACACAGGGGCCGCGGGAGATCGCGGCGGCATTGCTGGCATACGGGCTGTCGGATACGGAAATTTTCGTGGGGGCAGATCTGACCTATCCCACCCAGAAACTCTGGCACGGCACACCGGCACAGGCGGCAGAACTGGACGATCCGGAACTGTGCGTGGCGGCGGTGCGGAATCCGGCTCCCAAGCCGGTGACCAGACTGGGATTGCTGCCGGACAGTGCATTTCTGCGGAATCGTTCGCCTATGACCAAGGAGGAAGTCCGTGCGGTGATACTGTCCAAGCTGCGGCTGAAACCGGACGCGGTCGTCTGGGATCTGGGGGCAGGAACAGGCAGCGTTTCCATAGAATGTGCCCGCATGTGTCCGTTCGGGGAGGTCTACGCGGTAGAGTATAAGCCGGAGGCACTGGACATTCTGGAACAGAACAAGACACGGTTTCAGACGAAGAATTTGCAGATCATTGCCGGCAGGGCAGAAGAACAGGTGCAGCATTTGCCGGTGCCGGACTGTGTCTTTTTGGGCGGCAGCAGCGGTGCGGCAAAACAGCTGGTTGCCGGTCTGCGGCAGCTGCGACAGCCGGTACGGCTGGTCGCCAGTGCGGTGACAATGGAAACGCAGGCGGAACTGTTTCCGCTGTTGCAGGAACTGCCGCAGTTCGAAGTGGTGCAGCTGGCAGTCGGCTGCGGAAAAACGGTGGGAAATTATCACGTGCTGGAGGGCAATCATCCGGTGCTGCTGTTCTCGTGCATGACAAAGGAGTAAACCATGAAACAAGGAATTTTTTATGCGGTAGGCGTTGGGGCAGGTGACCCGATGGACATGACTCTGCGGGCAAAGGCAGTGCTGGAACAGGCAGACATCATCGTCACGCCCATTCCCAAAGCCGGCGGCACATCTGCGGCATATGCCATTGCGGCACAGGCGGCAGACCTCTCCCATGCAGAACGGCTGGACATTCTGTTTCCCATGCAGGCACACAACGACTATCGGGAACGGCTTCGTTCCGGTGTATTGCAGCCGGTCTGTACAGCCCTGGACAGCGGCAGGCAGGTGGCAATGGTGACACTGGGTGATGTTTCTGTTTACAGCACAGCTTCCTATGTGCGGCAGCTTCTGGCGGAAAAGGGCTATGCCACACAGGTGATCGCCGGTGTGCCGTCCTTTTGTGCCGGTGCGGCAAAGGCACAGCAGAGCCTTTGCGAGAACAGCGAGTCCCTGCAAATTCTGCCGGCAGTGCATTCCCGTGAAGCGGTCGAAACCGCACTGGAACAGTTCGACAATCTGGTGGTGATGAAAGCCGGACGTGCTATGGCGTGGCTCCTGCCGCTGCTGCGGGAACGGGGACTGCTGGAACATACCACCATGCTCCGCGATGTGGGCATGCCGTCGGAATACATCGGCAAGCCGGAACTGGAGCCGTATTCATATTTTACCACACTGCTCATCAAGGGAGGAGATCTGTAAATGGTATATTTTGTAGGTGCCGGTGCCGGTGATCCGGAACTGCTGACAGTCAAAGGCAAGCGGCTGATCGACAACGCCGATACAATTATTTATGCCGGTTCGCTGGTGAATCCCGCGGTGCTGGCAGACCGCAGGCCGGATTGTCAGGTGTACGACAGTGCTGGCATGACACTGGAAGAAGTCCTTGCTGTGATGCAGGAAACAGAAGCACAGGGGAAAACGACTGTCCGTGTCCATACCGGCGATGCTTCCATTTACGGGGCGATTCGGGAACAGCTGGACGCGTTGGACAAGCTGGGGATTCCTCATACAGTGGTGCCGGGAGTCAGTTCGTTTCTGGCTGCGGCTGCGGCAATGCAAAAGGAATACACCCTGCCGGACGTGACACAGACGGTGATCCTCACCCGCATGGAGGGCAGAACACCGGTTCCGGAACGGGAACGGCTGGAAGAACTGGCGAAGCACCGTGCCACCATGATTATTTTTCTTTCGGTGGGACGTATTGCGGAGCTGGCGGAACGGCTGCGGACTGCTTATCCGGCAGCCACACCGGTGGCAGTGGTGTACAAGGCAAGCTGGCCGGAGGAAAAAATCGTGACCGGAACCCTTCTGGACATTGCCGAGAAAGTGCAGGCGGCAGGCATTACCAAGACTGCACTGGTGACTGTGGGCGAATTTCTGGGGGACACCTATGCCCTGTCGAAGCTGTACGATAAAACATTTACCCACGAATTCCGAAAGGGTACCGAAGCATGAAAACGGCGTATTTCTGGCTGACACCGCAGGGGAAACAGTTGGCAGAACAATTGCAGGCACACTTCGGCGGCACGGTGGAACCAAAGGCAGATTTTGCAGAAGCAGTACGGCGGGCGTTTGCAGACTGTGATGCACTGGTGTTTGTCATGGCGACAGGTATCGTGGTGCGTACCATTGCTCCGCTGGTGCAGTCCAAGGCATCTGATCCGGCAGTGCTGGTGCTGGATCAGCGGGGAAAACATGAATGCGGCCGCTTTGCGGTGCCGGTGCTGTCCGGTCATCTGGGCGGTGCCAATGCCATGGCAGAGCAGGCGGCGGCGTATCTGGGCGGAGAAGCCGTCATCACCACGGCGACTGACGTGGAACACGTGCCGGCGTTCGATCTGTTTGCCAAGGAAAATCATCTGACTATCGAAAATCTGGAAGAACTGAAATATATCAGCGGGGCATTGGTGGCGGGAGAGCCGGTTTCCCTTTGCACAGCGTTTCCGGTGGAAAAGAACGCGTTTCCGGAAACGGTACAGATACAGCCTTTCTCCGAAACGCCCCGGCATGCCTGTGCTGTGGCAATTGCAGATACCACGGAATCTGTCGCGGCACCCCATGCGCTCTATCTGCGGCCGAAAAGTCTGGTGCTGGGGGTGGGGTGCAAAAAGCAGATCCCGCCGGCACATCTGGAACAGTGCTTCCGGACGTTTTTGCAGGAGCACCACCTCAGTCTTTCAGCAGTGGAAAAGCTGGCGACCATTGGGCTGAAGCGGGAAGAGCCGGCGATTCTGGCACTGTGTGAGAAGTACCGCCTGCCGCTGGAGATCGTGGCAGATGCAGATATTCAGGCTTGTGCGTATCCCTTTGCTGCATCGGCATTTGTGCAGCAGGTCACAGGGCTGCCTTCTGTTTCAGAGGCTTCTGCCTATCTGGCATCGGGCTGCGGGGAGGTGCTGACCGGAAAAGTGAAGTACAGCGGTGTCACGTTTGCCGCCTGTCGGAAAACAATCGAGCCGCTGCATTGGAAGGAGCGAGGGCAATGAAACCGAAAATTTATGTTGTAGGGTTTGGACCCGGAGAACGTCCATATATGACACAGATGCTAGTACACAGGCAGATCTGGTCGTGGGCTACACCACATACGTCTGCCTGCTGGAAAAGCAGTTCCCCGAACTGCAATATTATGCCACCCCCATGCGGAAAGAAACAGACCGCTGCCGTGCTGCAGTGGAAGCGGCACTGACCGGAAAAACAGTAGCTCTGGTTTCCAGCGGCGACAGCGGTATTTACGGCATGGCTGGAGTGCTGCTGGAAATTGCAGCGGAGATGCAGGCAGATGTGGAAGTAACTGCCGTTGCCGGTGTCACGGCTGCCAGTGCGGCGGCGGCAGTACTGGGAGCACCGCTGATGCACGACTTTGCCGTTATCAGCCTGAGCGACTGCATGACACCGCTGGAACAGATCTACCGGCGGGTCGCACTGGCGGCGGAGGCGGATTTTGTCATCTGCCTGTATAATCCTAAATCCCGTTCTCGCACGGCGTATCTGGCAGAAGCGGCAAAGCTGATACAGCAGCACCGCAAGCCGGAAACACCGGTGGGCATTGTCCGGAATGCGGGACGGGAAGGGGAACGGGCCTGGATCACCACGCTGGAAAAGCTGCCGGAAGAACCGGTGGATATGTTCTGTGTGGTGCTGGTGGGCAATTCCCAGACCTATGTGCAGAACGGCAAAATGATCACGCCCCGCGGCTATTGTGTCAGACGTGGTGAATCGCGTTGAAGATCGCTGTCATTGCCGGAACCAGCGAAGCTACGGAACTGATCGCGGCACTGCCGGCGGAAGATACTGTCACCGCTTTTGCCGCTACGGCATACGGGAAAGAAATTCTGGCGGGACAGCACTGCACCGTGCATGTGGGACGGCTGGACACGGAAGGGTTCCGGCAGGCTCTCCGCGGTATGCATGCCGTGGTTGATGCGTCCCACCCCTTTGCACAGGAAGTGACAAAAACCGTGCGGCAGGTCTGCACCGAATTGCAGCTGCCTTATTTTCGGCTGGGACGGCAGAAGATGACGTATGCCTATGACAAGCTGGTGCCGGTGGATTCCAAAGAAGCGGCGGCAGCTTATCTCGCCGGAATTTCCGGAAACATTTTGCTGACCACCGGTGGAAACACCCTTTCGTTTTATGCGGAAAATGTGCCGGAATTTGCGGTGCGGGGGTGGGCGAGAATTCTGGACACACCGGATTCCCGCCGCCTGACGGAGCCGTTTCAGGCACATTGTATCTATGCCAAGCCGCCTTTTTCGCAGGCGGACACGGAGAAGCTGCTGCGGGAACATCAGATTGCTGTACTGGTTTCCAAGGACAGCGGCAAACGCGGCGGCGTAGCAGAAAAAATTGCAGCAGCAAAGACCATGCAGATTCCGGTGGTGCTGATCACGGCACCGGAGGAATCCGTTCACACCATTGCAGAGGTCGCAGCACAATTGCAGCAGTACCGGAGGAATTTTTATGGAACCGATCTATCAGAAACCCATGGACATTGAAGCGAGAAGCATGGCGATCATCGAGGAACACCTCACCGGCGTAACACTGCCGGAGCCGGAACGGAGCATTCTCAAGCGGGTGATCCACACGACTGCCGATTTCGATTACACGGAAAATCTGTGCTTTTCGGAAAATGCCGTGTCATCTGCACTGGAAGCCCTGCAAAGGGGAGCACACATTGTGACGGATACCAATATGGCACTTTCCGGTATCAATAAGCGTTCACTCCACGGGCTGGGGTGCGAAGCGTATTGTTTCATGTCCGATGCAGACGTGGCGGAGGAAGCCAAGGCACGTGGCGTGACGCGGGCAATGGTTTCCATGGAAAAGGCATGCCGGCTGGACGGGGACTTGATTTTTGCAGTGGGAAATGCCCCGACAGCTCTGATACAGCTGGACGAACTGATTCGTGCAGGAAAGCTGCTGCCGAAGCTGATCATCGGCGTGCCGGTGGGATTTGTCAATGTGGTGGAAGCCAAGGAACTGATCATGGCACAGGAGCAGGTGCCGTATATTGTGGCAAAGGGGCGAAAGGGCGGCAGCAATGTGGCGGCGGCGATCTGTAATGCGTTGCTGTATCAGCTGTACCGGTAAAAACAGAATTGGAACCGGAGAAATTTTCAGCACAAACACAAAATATAATATATAAGGCAATACCGCACAAAGAGCGTCTGGCGACTTTGCACGCCATCTGCTTGCAAATTTCCCGTCATATTTCACAAAAATGCTCGTGAATACATCAAGTATTCACTCCGCTTTTTGTTTCATCTGACGAAAAATTTGACGACGCATCTGTCGCACAATCTTTGTGCGGTATTGCCATAAAACCGAAACTCAGAAGTTATCTGCCGCAGCCACAGCCACAGTCATCGTCGTCGCCCTGCTGGTTCCGGCAGTTCTGGGCAGACTGGTTCTGCTTCTGCTGTGCCTGCTGGTTCTGGCGATTCTGGCTCTGCTGCTGCTGACGGTTCTGGCTCTGATTCTGCTTGGACATGGTGTTCTCCGTTTCTCCGCACACAGGACTGCTCTGATGGTTCTCCGTGTGCGGCAGAAGAACCGGCAGCCGGCGGCAGAAATTTGCCGCGTTGAATAGGCAATGCGGCACAAAGCCCGCCTGACGGCTTTGCACGAAATCTGCTTGCATATTTTCCGGCATATTGCCTCAAAATTCCTTGCCAGACAAAAGTCTGCCTGCGAAATTTTTAGACAATCTTCCGAAAAATCTGCCGACGCATCTTCCGTACAAGCTTTATGCCGCGTTGCCTATAGTGTATCCGGAATCCGCGGAGATATGCAGCTGTATTTGATTTACAAAATTTTACAAATATAAGCCAGAAGTACTGCCGTCCAGTGCACTACGCCGCACAGCAGGATTCCCACAGCGGTGGGGATCCCCCACGCCGCCAGTGTCCACTTCCAGCTGCCGGTTTCCTTGTGAATGGTCAGGAGGGTTGTGGAACAGGGAAAATGAAACAGCAAAAACAGCAGCATGCACAGGGCGGTGGCAGCCGTCCAGTCGTTTGCCGTCAGGATCTCGTGAATGCGGCTCAAGTCGGTGATCTCGGCGAGGGCGTTGCCGGCGGTGTAGCCCATGCAGATAATGGGCAGGACAATTTCATTTGCCGGAAATCCCAGCAGGAATCCCAGCAGAATCACGCCGTCCAGTCCGATGAATTGTGCCGGTGTGTCCAGAAGTGCCGCACAGTGTGCAAAAATGGAGCCGCCGCCAATATGGCAGTTGGTGAAGCACCAGATCACGGCTCCCGCCGGTGCCGCCGCCAGACAGGCTCTGCCCAGTACAAAAATCGTCCGGTCCAGCAGCGAACGCACCAGCACCTTGCCGAACTGGGGCTTGCGGTACGGCGGCAGTTCCAGCGTAAAGGAGGACGGCACACCCCGCAGAATGGTATGCGACAGCAGACGGGACACGGCGAATGTGACAAAAACGCCCAGCAGGATCAGCCCCAGCAGCAACAGGGCAGAACTGACAGAATGGCACAGCCCGCTGCCGGCGGCGAAAAACAGGGAAATACAGGTGATCATGGTGGGGAATCTGCCGTTGCAGGGGATAAAGTTGTTGGTGAGAATGGCGATCAGCCGTTCCCGCGGGGAGTCGATAATGCGGCAGCCGGTCACGCCGGCGGCGTTGCAGCCGAAGCCCATGCACATGGTCAGTCCCTGTTTGCCGCAGGCACAGGCACGCTGAAACGGTTTATCCAGATGAAACGCCACACGGGGCAGATAGCCAAAATCCTCCAGCAGGGTGAACAGGGGAAAGAAAATCGCCATAGGCGGCAGCATGACTGCAATGACACAGGTCAGCACGTTGTAGATGCCGTCGATCAGCAGACTGTGCAGCCAGTGGGGCGTATGTATGGTTTCCAGCAGCAGAGAGAGCCAGCCCTGCAAATGGGAAAAGCCGGCGGAGAGCCATGCCGAGGGATAATTTGCCCCCACAATGGTGAGCCAGAGCACCAGCCCCAGCAACAGCAGCATCACCGGAATGCCCCACTTTCCCGCCAGAATCCGGTCAAGGCGGCGGTCGGCGGCATCGGTCTGTTCCGGCTGGTGTACAGTCTGGGCAGCGAGAGCTTCGCTGTGTCGGACAATGGCGGCGATCATGGCATCGGCACAGACTTCGGGGGAGTACTGCTTCCACGTCTGTTCCAGTGCATCGGACAGTGCGGGGATTTCCAAGGAAATATTCCCGTGGGCGGCAATTTTTTCGTGCAGTTCCGGCTCCGGTTCCAACAGCCGTCGGGCAGTCCATTCCCGCTGAAGTCCGCAGAGGTTTTCCGGCAGTTCGTTCTGGATCTGTTCCAATGGCTGTTCCAGCTGTTCCGGAACGGGACAGGGCAGCGGCTGCGGTGCCGGCTGGTGCAGGAGGTCGAACAGCCGCTGTTGGAATTCCGGCAGTCCGGTGCCGCTGCGGGCAGCCATGCCCACCACAGGAATGCCCAGCAGCTGTTCCAGTTGCGGCAGGTCAATGGCAATCTGCCGCTTTTCGGCTTCGTCCAGCAGGTTGACACAGAGCAGGGTGCGGGGACAGGTTTCCAGCACCTGCATGACCAGCAGCATCCCCCGTTCCAGACAGGTGGCATCACAGACCACTACCGCGGCATCCGGCTCTGCAAAGCAGAGAAAATCCCGTGCCACGATCTCCTCGGCACTGCGGGCACGGAGCGAGTATGTGCCGGGGAGATCTGCCAGCAGGAGCGATTCCCCGTTCCAGGTGACTGTCCCCACGGCACTGGCAACGGTTTTTCCCGCCCAGTTTCCGGTGTGCTGGTGCATGCCGGTGAGGGCGTTGAATACGGTGGATTTTCCCACATTGGGCATGCCTACAAGGGCGACGACAGGGAGTTCCGTTTGAAATAATTCCGGCGGCAGTCCGGCAGATGATGTGCACATATGGCAATT
>ENA-UEQS01002265-UEQS01002265.1-human-gut-metagenome-genome-assembly--contig:-NODE-2265-length-10778-cov-128.480422_pt1 | contig 10778 bp, 6 predicted proteins | sample MGYA00242953_ERZ507953 | MGnify/ENA primary metagenome ERZ507953 (study PRJEB26167, sample SAMN06115474) | human gut metagenome | host: Homo sapiens | place: China:Jiangsu | collected 2016-07-06...
AATGGCATATGAAATGGTCATGCCCTATCATCTTCATATGCCATCTTATTTTTTAGAGACATTTACTGAATATCCCTAATTCATCGGGAAGTATAAACAAGTCTACTTCATTGGCGCCTTGCTTTATCAAGTCTTTCTTATCTATTTGGTAAAGGCGGACAAACTCATCATGACTGTCGCATAGTTCCTGGGCTTTGCGATAATATTCTATTGATTTTTCTGTTTCATTCAGGATATAATACACATGTCCTGCATTCATCCAGTCTTCCATAATGGGCTTGGGCTCGGATATCAGCAAGTCGTAATATTTCTTGGCTTGTTGATGGTTGCCGGTAATGAAGGAACACCATCCGATGGCGCGTCGGGCATTCTGTGGCTTTTTATCCAGATACTCCACTTTGAAGAAATAAGCCAGTGCTTCATCGTATCGTTCCAGTGCCATCAGGCATTGTCCTATTTGTAGTGCCAGATTCAGACTGTCGGGCTGTGCCTGTTCCACCTTGTTATAATATTCCAAAGCTTTTGGGTAGTTTCCCTCTTTTCTATAACATTGTGCCAAATGGCGGTTATTCCATGTATTATCGGGGATCAGCAGATCTGATTGCAGGTAATAATCTATCGCTTTTTTATAGGAACCGATTTTCTGATAAATGAAACCTGCTTTCTGCCATAATTCGGCATTTTTACGATTGTATAATTCAATTGATTTATCATAGAGAATTCCGGCTTCTGCCAAGTCGTCGTGTGTGAATAGGTAATCTGCCAGTTTGTTGATATACTCTTTGTGTAACAAGGCTTGAGACAATGCTTCTTTATTCCATAAGTCCAGAGTGTCCTCAAAAATGTCATGTATTTCATGTCTTCTTGACCATAATTTGAAGAAACGGTAGAGGTCATGAATGTATTGCCGGCTCACGAATTCAGCGCGAGCTTTTGATTGTGACATCTCTTTTAAACGTTCTTTCAGTTCTTCAGAAGCTTCATGTTGTCCGTTCAATTGTTGCTGCATGAGATTCCTTTGGCTTTCCGGCATTTGTAACATGGTAAAACAAAAAGAGTATTTGTCGGAATTGCAGAATACATCCGAATTCATCAAAATGTTGAGCAGAGAGATTTTTTGTTCGTCATTTCCGAGAGATAATTTGGCGATATCCTGATATTGGGGGTCAAAAGGATAGAACCAGTGAGAAATTTTGCGGAAAAACGGGAATTGTTTCAGCTGTGAAAAGGTACTCATATACACATCTGCCCCGGACATTTGCAGTTCACCTAATTCGCGCAATTTATCGGTAATGCCTGAACGGTCAATCCATTCTTCCCATTCCGGATTATGATCTTCGGCATCTTCATCCAGTCCTTCCAAATTAAGTTTGGGATTTTTCATCATTTCGGGAATGATTTCTTCACGCATCTTCTTGTCTATCTTTCGGGTTTCACGGGAAGATTGCAATAATTGAATCTGGATATGATGCAGGTTTTTGATGAACTCGGCATTTTCATTCAGTTCATTTATGCGCGACACGGCTTCAGGGTATTGAAGGATACGCTTTTCATAATAGTAGCATGTTAGTGCGATCCCTGCAATAGCCCGCTGATTCAGCATGGTATCCTGATGGGTATAGGCGTTCAATAGAAACATGAACTTGCGGATGTCGAATATTTGCAGCAGGCTCATGGTGACGGCGCTGACCATTATGGAAAGGTCGTTGACTTGGATCAATAGTGAGTTGAACAAAGTTTGCGCTTCAGCATATTCCGATTCACTCCACCGGGTGGATACCCATATTTTTTCAAATAATTCGTCTACGGCTGTTTCGTGACGTTTTCTCATGGCATCCATTTCTTCATTTCTTTTGGCCTCGGTGGTATATATCAATGGGGCTGTAGCCATATCTTCTGTATACGCCTCCAATTGCATTTGTAATTCGGCATAGCTGTGAGGAGGGCTTTGGACAAAAGTGCGCATTGTGTCATAATAGGCTCCGTAATTTTGTGTTGCCTGTACGGCTATATGGATACGGTCGGCCAGTTCGTATGCCGTGCGTAACATTTTATGGTATATTTCCACTTTATTGGGATCTTTCATCCCTTTTGAAGTATATTGCAGCATCAGGTCGTATGACGTTTGCAGGGCTTCTAGCTCATTCTTTAATTGCCAGTCGGAAGTATGGGTGGCATATCCTGTCATTTGGGATAATGCTTCTTTTAACCGATATTGGTCTAATAGTTTTATGATTTCTTCGCGCATATTTTAAAGTTCTATTTGTATGTCTTTTATAAACAAATGCGGGCAGACTTCGGTTCTTGGCTTATTTCAGCCAGGTTGCCCGTTTCCATATATATTCCATCGGACCGTGAGAGTGGTGATTCATCCACCAGCGGCAGAAAGAGAATTGCAAGATGAAGAAAACTATTCCTGCCAGGCAGCTGGCTGTGATACCAAACTGATTGTGCAATGCAAATCCCCAGTTGTAGTATAACATGGAACCTACTATACTTTGAGTAATATAATTGGTAAGGCTCATCTTTTCGTATGGCGTTATTTTCATTAATCCGTCGTGTAAGTTTGTCTTGTAAAAAGCGAAGACGACACCGGATACCAGAATCAGCATAAATGCAAAATTGGAAAGCGAGGTGATGATTAGTGAAAGAGGGGTCAGAATGGATTTATTTGTGATAAAGTCCGGTAGCATATTGCCCAACCCATATAAAGGGAAAAATGCGACGAGTGAGCTTGCAAGTACCTTGTTCCATACCTTCAAGTGCTCTTTCAAAAAAAGTCCCTTGCGCCCTATCAGCATACCGAGCAGGAAAAGGGCGGCTGTTTGGAATACCCGTCCGTGATCCCAGGCCCAGGCAAGGCTTGCCAACTGTCCTTCCCATAAATTGACACGGATGGTTTCCAGAAAATTACCATTGCTTTGCACTGCAAAAGTTGCATTCCAGAAGCTGCGGGTGGGGATGGCCGGAGTAACAAATTCCGGATCGAGACAGGCACGTATTACATAATAAAGTGGCAATGGCTGGATCAATAGCAGACATGCCAATGCAAATATCCATTTGTCTTTCAGCCGGCAAGTCAGTGGCAGGATGAAACCTACTAAAGAATAAAGGACTAGCACTTCCGCTGTGAAAAAACTGGCATTGATATTACCTATCAGGAAAAGAAGAATTAACCGCCAACAAAAACGTAGACGGAAATCATTGCCCCGTAGGCGTTGGTTGTCATCTTGAATAAAAAAGCTAAAACCGAAAAGTAAAGCGAATATGGCGTATGCTTTTCCGCCGAACATGAAGAATAACCCGTTCCAAATGGCTTTGTCCGAGAAGTTCAGCCACGCACTTTGTCCGGCTGTATCGGGAAATGAGTAGAAATTAAAATGTTCGATAGAGTGCAGGATGATGATTCCCATCACTGCCAGTCCGCGTAGCACATCAGCTACATCTACACGTGCGTGTCCTTTCAATTTTGTGTTTATTGCTTTTGTTTCCATGGGGTTATATATTAGCGTACAAAAATAGGAAAATCTTGAATAGTTGGCAAAAAAAGGAGGAAGTAATCAGATATTTCTTTAATTTTGTCCCCATCTTAAAAAAAGATATGGATATTTCGGAATTGCAACGTATTTATGCCGGTCATCCTAACACTAAGGGACTGGCTGCGTTATTGGAAGATTCCTCAGTGAGGACTATTTTCCTGGGAGGATTACATGCTTCTGCGGCAGCTTTATTTGTTTCCTCCTTTCTTAGAGAGAATAAACAGACATTTGTATTTGTACTGGGTGACTTGGAGGAAGCGGGTTACTTTTATCATGACCTGACACAGGTGAACGGTGATGAGCATATTTTGTTCTTTCCATCCTCGTATCGTCGGGCTGTTAAATATGGGCAGAAAGATGCAGCCAATGAGATCCTGCGTACGGAAGTGCTGAGCCGTTTACAGAAAGGCGATCCGCTATGTGTGGTGACTTATCCCGAAGCGTTGGCGGAGAAAGTGGTATCACAAGAAGTACTGATGGACAAGACGTTAAAACTTGGTGTGGGTGAGCATGTGGACACAGAGTTTATCACGGAAGTGCTGGCCGGTTACGGATTCGAGCATGTAGATTATGTTTATGAACCGGGGCAATATGCTGTACGCGGTAGTATTATTGACGTCTTCTCTTTTGCTTCCGAGTATCCTTACCGTATTGACTTTTTTGGTGACGAGGTAGACAGCATCCGTACTTTTGAAGTGGAAAACCAGCTTTCGAAAGAGAAGAAACAGAGCATTGCCATCGTGCCCGAGCTGACGAATGCCGCCGACAAGAGCGGGGTGTCTTTCTTTGAATTCATTTCTCGGGAAACAGTTCTGGCAATGAAAGACTTTCTTTGGGTACGTGAAAGAATACAGGTAGTACGGGAAGAGGCACTCTCTCCTCAGGCGCTTGCCGCATACGAGGGAGAGAAGACGGAACTGATGAATTTGGAACTGAAGCTGATAGACGGGGCGGAATTTACAGTACGGGCTTTGGATTTCAAACGGATTGAATTTGGTAACAAACCTACAGGAACTCCACAGGCAACGTTGGCTTTCGATACGACGGTCCAGCCTATTTTTCATAAGAATTTTGATTTGGTAAGCACTTCATTCACTGATTATCAGAAACGAGGTTACACCTTATATATATGTACCGATAGTGAGAAGCAGGCAAAGCGTCTGAAAGATATCTTTGAGGAGCGTGGTGATCATATCACGTTCATTCCGGTCAACAAGACTTTACATGAGGGCTTTACAGATAATGTATTGAAAAGCTGCTTTTTTACAGACCATCAGATTTTTGACCGTTTCCATAAATACAATCTTCGTAGTGACAAGGCGCGTAGCGGTAAGGTGGCATTGACCTTAAAAGAGTTGAGCCAGTTTGAGCCGGGTGACTTTGTGGTACATATAGATCATGGTGTAGGCCGTTTTGGCGGTTTGGTACGCATTCCGAATGGAAATACTACCCAGGAAGTGATTAAACTTATTTATCAGAATGAGGATGTGGTATTTGTTTCCATTCATTCCCTGCATAAAATATCCAAGTATAAAGGGAAGGAGGGAGAAACTCCCCGCCTGAACAAATTGGGGACCGGTGCGTGGGAAAAAATGAAAGAGCGTACCAAGAGCAAAATCAAAGATATAGCCCGTGACCTGATCAGACTGTATTCGCAACGTAAACAGGAAAAAGGATTCTCGTATAGTCCCGACAGTTTTATGCAACATGAATTGGAGGCGAGCTTTATTTATGAGGATACCCCCGACCAGTTGAAGGCGACTCAGGATGCCAAAGCCGATATGGAGAGCGACCGTCCTATGGACCGTCTGGTGTGTGGTGATGTGGGGTTCGGAAAGACTGAAGTGGCTATTCGTGCTGCTTTCAAGGCTGTGGCTGATAACAAACAGGTGGCTGTGCTGGTTCCCACTACGGTGCTGGCCTATCAGCACTTTCAGACTTTCAGCGAACGGTTGAAAGATTTTCCATGCAAAGTTGATTATTTGAGCCGTGCCCGCAGTGCAAAAGATGTTTCCAGAATAGTGAAGGAACTGGCGGATGGAAAAATAAATATTTTGGTCGGTACACATAAAATCATCGGTAAAAGCGTTAAGTTCAAAGATTTAGGATTGCTGATCATTGATGAGGAACAGAAGTTCGGAGTTAGTGTGAAAGAGAAGTTGCGTCAGATGAAAGTGAATGTGGATACACTTACTATGACCGCTACCCCCATCCCCCGTACTTTACAGTTCTCGTTAATGGGCGCCCGTGATCTTTCTGTCATTCAGACTCCGCCTCCCAACCGTTATCCCATTCAGACAGAGGTGCATACCTTTAATGAAGATATCATAACGGAAGCGATCAATTTTGAAATGAGCCGTAACGGACAGGTGTTCTTTGTCAATAACCGCATACAGAATCTGGTAGAATTGGAAGCCATGATCAAGCGGAATATACCCGATTGCCGTGTCTGCATAGGTCATGGACAGATGGAGCCCGAAAAGCTGGAGAAGATTATTTTCGACTTTGTGAACTATGATTATGATGTGCTGCTGGCAACCACCATTATCGAGAGTGGTATTGATATACCGAATGCCAATACGATTATCATCAACCAGGCGCAGAATTTTGGATTGAGTGATTTGCACCAGATGCGTGGACGTGTGGGAAGAAGCAATAAAAAAGCATTCTGTTATTTGTTGGCGCCTCCATTGACTTCACTGACTCCCGAGGCAAAGCGCCGTCTTCAAGCCATTGAGAATTTCAGTGATTTGGGCAGCGGTATCCATATAGCCATGCAGGATTTGGATATCCGTGGAGCAGGAAATATGCTGGGGGCGGAGCAGAGTGGCTTCATTGCCGATTTGGGTTATGAAACTTATCAGAAGATACTGGCCGAAGCGGTGAAAGAGTTGAAAGAGGATGAGTTTGCCGATCTTTACGCAGAGGAGTTGCAGGCAGCGGGAGAAGAGAAAATCAGTGGCGAGAACTTTGTGGATGAATGTCAGGTGGAAAGTGATTTGGAATTGCTTTTCCCCAATGAGTATATCCCCAGCAGCAGCGAACGTATGTTGCTTTATCGTGAACTGGACGGATTGGAATTGGATAAGGACCTGCTCGCTTTCAAGGCACGGTTGGAGGACCGTTTCGGAAAGGTTCCTCCCGAAGGGCTGGAACTTCTGCGTATCGTACCTTTGCGCAGATTGGCTAAACGGTTGGGGGTGGAAAAAGTATTCTTGAAAGCCGGACGAATGACTTTGTTCTTTATCAGTAATCAGGAAAGTCCTTATTATCAAAGTGCGGCTTTTGGCAAGGTGATTGATTACATGAGCAAGAATCCGCGTTACTGCAATTTGCGTGAGCAGAACGGCAAGCGTAGTATGGTAGTCAAGAATGTGGAAACGGTAGAGACTGCGGTAGGTATTCTGCAGGAGATGGTGAGTTTGTGATAAAAGATGTCTGTATTGGCAGAAACCGGCATTGCCGTAGAGTAAGCAGGATATGTTAACGTAAAATTGAATATTAACTAAATAAACAGCTGATTTTTAATTAATTGTTTAACGGAATTGAATTTGGGGTGTTTTATATTAAAAAATAATATAAGACACTCCTTTTTCTTTTAACTTATCTATATTTTTACTATCTTACTTCCAGTTTAAAAGCGGACACTGAGATTTTTACTCACATATTGTCTAATTTAAAAAACACTTGTTATGGAAGTGAAAAAAGCACGAAGAGCCGACCTTGAAAAGGGTAAGTCCCGTTGGCTGTTCATGGGTCTCATTGTGACGCTGTCGTTTATGTTTGTTTCGTTCGAATGGACTGAACGTAATGTAACTTACGCGATCAGTGATTTAGTCAGTGACCCGGATTTCTTTGAAGAATTAGTTCCTGTAACCTATAATCAGGATAAACCTCTGCCGCCACCGCCTCCACCGGCTGCCGTCAACCCGGAAGAGCTCAATATAGTGGATAATAACTCGACGGAAACAGAAACCGATATTGCAGCTTCAGACCCTACGGATGCTCCGGTAATTATACCGACCCCTATTGAAGTACCCGAAGAAGTAGTGGATGAAAATGTGGAATTTGTGGTGGTGGAAGAGATGCCGGTATTTCGTAACGGTAATGCTGATTTGATGAGGTATCTGAGTGAAAACATCAAATATCCTACCGTCAGTGCCGAGCAGGGAGTTCAAGGAAGGGTAGTGGTGCAGTTCGTTGTGGGTGTTCATGGAGAGATCCTGAATCCGGTAGTGGTGAAGAGTGTGGATCCGTATCTGGACAAGGAAGCAATCCGCGTGATCAGTTCCATGCCAAAATGGAAGCCCGGCAAGCAAAGAGGAAAAGCAGTGAGGGTGAAATACACTGTTCCTGTAGTCTTCAGACTGCAAAGTTAAGATTTAATTAGTATGGATGGAGGAAGCGTAATCTCAGAAGAGGACGCTTCCTCTTTTTTTATCGAGGAATAAATAGGGGATATTTATGAAAACATGTAAGAAAAAAGGGAGTGAAAGGAAATAGTTAGTAATAAAATGCTTGCTATCTTATTATATTTGTTACCTTTGTGGGTCTTATAATATGAAAAACAATGAAAATAACAATTCTACAGAGAAATATAGAATGGGCCAATCCACAGGCCAATATAGCAAGGGCGGACGAAGCGATAAGCTGTCTGCCGGATGCTGATCTGTTTGTTTTACCCGAAATGTTTTCCACCGGTTTTTGTACGCAACCCGAAGGAATTGCGGAGAGCACCGACAGTGAAACCCTGCACTGGATGAAGCGTAAGGCAGCCGAGCGGAATTGTGCTATTGCAGGCAGTGTAGCTGTATGTGAGAATGGAAACTATTATAATCGTTTTTACTTTGTCCATCCGGACGGAGCCGTGCAGCATTATGATAAGAAACATTTGTTCACCTTTGGGGGCGAACACAAGCGTTTCACTGCCGGCACAGAGCGTGTGGTGGTGAACTTCCGTGGGGTACGTATTCTTTTGGAGGTATGTTATGACCTCCGTTTCCCTGTTTGGTCACGCAACCTGGGGGATTACGACATGATACTTTATGTGGCAAGCTGGCCCACTCCCCGTGTGGATGCCTGGAGCGCTCTGCTTCGGGCGCGGGCTATTGAGAACCAGTGCTATGTGGCCGGAGTGAACCGCATGGGAACTGATCCTACCTGTGAATATTCGGGTGGCAGCGCCATCATCGATCCCTACGGAAAAACGATAGCCGAATGTCCGTGGAGCAGGGAAAGTGCGGTATCGGCTGATATAGATATGGAGGCATTGCAGGCTTTCAGGAAGAAATTCCCGGTATTGGATGATGCAGACCCTTTTACATTGATATGAAACAATTAACAAAATAATAGATAATGGCTGAAAAGAAATTATTGTTGGGCGATGAGGCAATTGCCCTCGGAGCGATACATGCCGGCATATCGGGTGTATATGCCTATCCGGGTACACCGTCCACTGAAATCACAGAGTTTATCCAGAATAATCGTTTGGCAAAGGAAAGAAAATTGCACAGCACTTGGTGTACCAATGAAAAAACGGCCATGGAGGCTGCATTGGGTATGTCATACGCAGGAAAACGTGCTTTGGTATGTATGAAACATGTAGGCATGAACGTGGCTGCCGATGCGTTTGTCAATTCTGCCATAACCGGCGTGAACGGTGGTCTGGTGGTGCTGGCTGCCGATGACCCTTCCATGCACTCGTCACAGAACGAGCAGGATTCACGTTTTTATGGAAAATTTGCTATGATTCCCATGCTGGAACCGTCTTCCCAACAAGAAGCATACGATATGATGGATTACGCATATACACTCTCGGAAAAACTGAAGTTGCCGGTGCTGATGCGTGTGGTTACCCGTCTGGCACATTCGCGTGCCGGTGTGGAAGTAGCCGATATCCGTGAGGAAAATCAGTTGAATCCTGACCATGAACGTGCCCACTGGGTATTGCTGCCGGGTAATGCGCGTAAACAATATCTGGATCTAGTGAAAAAGCAGGAGAAGCTGGAAGAAGCTTCCTCCAAATCTCCTTATAATTATCTGGAAGGGTTGAATCCCGAATATGATTATGAATTCGGAGTGATAGCCTGTGGTATCGGTTATAATTATGTGAAGGAGGCGGATACGGACAGTTGCCATATTCCGGTATTGAAAGTTTCGCAGTATCCGTTGCCGGCTGAAGAAATCAGGACGATGGCAGACCGCTGCGGATATGTTCTGGTAGTGGAAGATGGCCAGCCGTTTGTGGAAGAGCAGGTAAAAGCGATACTTTCCTCGGACTATGAGGTAAAGGGACGCTTGACGGAAACTTTGCCGCGTACCGGTGAATTGACTCCGGATAATGTGGGCGAGGCGATCGGATGGGGAATCAAACGTCCGTTTGGTAAGTCTCAGGTGGTGATGCCGCGTCCGCCTGCATTGTGTCAGGGATGTGGTCATCGGGATGTGTATGATGCATTGAACAAGGTGGCTGCGGAATATCCGGATGCACGCATTTTCGGTGATATCGGTTGCTATACATTAGGTGCGTTGCCCCCGTTCCGTGCTATCGACAGTTGTGTGGATATGGGTGCTTCCATAACCATGGCCAAAGGTGCTTCCGATGCAGGGGTATTTCCGGCCATTGCTGTTATCGGTGACTCTACTTTCACTCATTCCGGTATGACCGGTCTGCTGGATGCGGTGAATGACCGTGCCAATATTACGGTGGTGATTTCGGATAACCTGACTACTGCCATGACCGGTGGACAGGATTCTGCCGGTACGAACAAATTCGAGGCGATCTGCCTGGGATTAGGGGTAGAACCCGAACATGTGCGTGTGGTGGTCCCGTTGCCGAAGAATATGGAAGAAATCACCCGTACCATTCGTGAGGAAATAGAATATAAAGGGGTGTCTGTCATTATTCCGCGCAGAGAGTGTATCCAGACATTGAATCGTAAACTAAGACAGAAAAAAGCAGATAAGGCATGAGAAAAGATATCATACTTTCGGGCGTAGGAGGACAGGGTATCCTGACTATCGCTACTATTATAGGAGAAGCTGCTACGGCAGAAGGCATCAATTTGAAGCAGGCCGAGGTACACGGTATGAGCCAACGCGGAGGAGATGTACAGTCCAATCTGCGTTTGTCCGACGAAACGATTTATTCGGATCTGATCGCTCAGGGTGAGGCGGATCTGATTATTTCCATGGAACCGATGGAGGCGTTGCGTTATCTGCCTTACTTGCAGGAAGAAG
>ENA-UEQS01002268-UEQS01002268.1-human-gut-metagenome-genome-assembly--contig:-NODE-2268-length-10761-cov-10.938038_pt1 | contig 10761 bp, 9 predicted proteins | sample MGYA00242953_ERZ507953 | MGnify/ENA primary metagenome ERZ507953 (study PRJEB26167, sample SAMN06115474) | human gut metagenome | host: Homo sapiens | place: China:Jiangsu | collected 2016-07-06...
ATATTTCGGTTATTCTGATCTCAGAAAGTCGTTGCCGTAGCGGCGCTTTCTTACTATAATGTGATAAAGTGTTTTGCGTGAGGAGGTAAAAAAATGAATTACAGTAAGGCCACATTGCTCGAGTCTCCTGTATTCCGACATTTTGATGAGCTCTGTCATATCCCGCATGTCAGCGGAAATGAAAAAGCCTTGAGCGACCATATCCTTGCATGGGCAATGGAGCGCGGACTGCAGGCGGAGCAGGATGCGCACCATAATCTTTATATCCGCAAGCCTGCCAGCAAGGGCTATGAGAATGCTCCGTCGGTTATGCTTCAGGCTCATCTTGATATGGTGGGCGATCAGCCGGGCGGCGGTACGTTTGATTTTGCCCATCAGCCCATTGAGTGGATCATCGAGGGCGATACCATTACGACCGGCGGCAAAACGACGCTCGGTGCCGACGATGGCGCAGGTGTTGCCTTGATCCAGTCGATCCTGGAGGACGACACTCTCGCGCATCCTGCTCTGGAGGTCGCGCTTACCGCGATGGAGGAAGTCGATTTCAGCGGTGCGGACAAGTTTGATTTCCCGTTTACATCTGAACTTTTCATCAATCTGGACGGCTCCTATGATACGCAGATCCTGTGCAGCAGCTCCGGTGGCATGGATGCCGATGTCGTGCTGCCCCTGACGTATCAGCCGGCGGCGGACGGTTCGGTGTGTGCCAGGATTTCTGTCGCCGGTCTGGCGGGCGGCCATTCCGGACGCGAAATCAACCGGGGGCATGATTCTGCCATCGCTGTGATGGGGCGTTTCCTGCTGGCGCTGAGCGGCAGTGTGCCGTTTCTGATCTCACGCGTGGATGGCGGCAACGGTTATACCTCCATCAGCCGTGATGCTTCGGCTGAGATCGTTCTCGATCCCTCCGATATGCCCGCACTGCGCGATGCCGTCAAGCAGCTGCAGGAGGTGATGCGGCAGGAGCATCCCCGCACCAGCAGCGGCATTGAGGTCAGCCTTTCCGATGCCCCGTGTCCGGCGCAGGCTGCCCAAGCGCAAAGCATCATCGCATGGCTGACGCTTTCACCGAACGGCATCGTGCAGATGAACGAGATGTTTCCCGGTGTGGTGGAGTCCTCCGTCAACCTCGGGACGGTCAAAACAGATGAAGCGGGGATGCATTTCAAGTTTGATATCCGTTCTCTCCCTGAACAGATGGGGCGTTTTTCCTATAACCGGATCGCTCTGCTTGCCAAAATGACAGGCGCCAGCTGCGCGACCTCTCTGCAATATCCGAGCTGGACGCTCCGCGAGCCGTCGGCGCTGCGGAGCACCGCTGTCGATGTCTACCGGCAGCTCAACGGCAGCGAGCCGGAGGTGCTCTCCATCCATGTTGGGCTTGAGGTCGGCTATTTCTGCCGCCGCAAGCCGCAGCTCGATGCCATCTCCATCGGCCCGCTGCGCTGGGGAGCACACGGCCCGGCGGAGGCAATGAATATTCCTTCGCTCTACCGCTGCTTTGAATATCTTAAAGCGCTGCTCGCTGCGATCCGATGATCCAGCTCAGATGAACTGCTTGAAATATTGCTGCATGTAGTCCAGAAAAGACCGGGTCGCATTGCTCAACGGCCGCATGCTGTCGCGGAACAGGAACGTCTTTCGCCGGAAGTTTTCCTCGTCCACCGGCAGCAGAACCGCACCCTGAAACGGCAGCTCGCGCCATGAGACCGTGGGAACGACCGAGATCCCAAAGTCGCAGGCAACATATTTTTCAAGACATCTGAGGTCATCTATGTAAGTAACGCTTTTCGGATGCAGACCCTGCTGCTCGCAATGCATCGTCAGGATACGGCAGAGGCTGGAAGCAGGAGAGAGAAAAAGAAAATTCTCCTTTGTCAGCTCCGGCAGGGCAGCAGACTTTTTTCCCGAGAGCGGATTGCTTTGGGAAACGGCAATTTTCAGTTCCTCCTCTAAGACGGGCACACACAAATCCTCTCTCTCCGTTGGCGGGAAGGCTGAAATGCAGAAATCATAGTCCGTCGCCTCTTTTGGATTCTGATACAGAAGGAAGCGCACCTCAGGGTTGAGCCGTTTGAACGCGGCAATGCAGTCCACCATGTTGTACCGGTGCTGAAGCAGCAGGCATTTTACGGTTCCTTTGAGAGACGTGCTCTTTTTCTCCTCCTGAACAGCCTCAAGCGCATTGTCAAGATGCAGCAGCGCTGCCTGCACCCCTTGGAAGAGGATCTCTCCCTCCGGCGTAAGGGAGATCCTGTTTTTCGTGCGGTCGAAAAGTGCGGCGCCCAGTTCCCGCTCCAGCTTTGAGATCGTTTTGGACATGGCCGGCTGCGGGATCATGTGATAGGCCGCCGCATGAGAGATATTTTCCATTCTTGCCACGGTGGCAAAATAACGAAGCTGCAGCAATTCCATTGCAGGTTACCTCCATTCCTATCCTTGCAGATATGGTATCGCAAAAAGGGCATACCTGCAACCATATGTTTTATTCTTCATATCGTTTAACAGAAAGAAGGACTATCATGTTCAAAAAAAAGAATTCCATTGAACAGCAGCAGGTCAAGGCGGTCAACCCCATGATCATCCTGATCGTATTTCTCCTCATTGCTGCGATCGCTACTTATATCATTCCCGCCGGTTCGTTTGACCGTATTGCCGATGAGACCACCGGCTACGAGACGGTCGATCCCGACAGCTATCACCGCGTGGAGCAGAACCCCATCAAGCCCTTTGACGTGTTCAAATCGTTCCACAAGGGTCTTTCCGGTTCTGCAAGCCTTATTTTCTTCATCCTGATCGTCGGCGGTTCGCTGCAGGTCATTCAGGACACCGGCGCGATCGACATCGGACTGAAAAATCTTATCAAGCGCTTTGCCGGACGGGAAAACCTGCTGCTCATTATGATCCTGCTTTCGTTCGGCGTGCTGTCCTGCTTTGCCGCATGCAGCGAGGAGTTCCTTGCCTTCATGCCGCTGATCTACACGGTCTGCCTTGCGCTTGGCCTTGACTCCATGGTCGCCGCGTTTCTGGTGCTTGGCGCATCCTCTATCGGCTATTGCGGCGGTATGACGAATGCCTTCACCGTCGGCGTTGCGCAGAACATTGCGGGCCTGCCCGTCTTTTCCGGCATGGGCTACCGCACGATCGTGTTCATCGTCTTTGAGATCGTGAGCCTCGTCTGGATCTGCCTGTACGCGAATAAGATCAAGAAAAATCCGGAAAAGAGCCTGATGCACGATATTGACAACCAGTATCGTACGGAGCTTGACCTTTCCGAGATCCCCCCGATGACCACGCGCCACAAGCTCGTGCTGCTGGTCTTTGTGCTCGGCGTTGCCGTTATGGTCTACGGCACGCTGAAGGAAGGCTTCTACCTCACGGAAATGAGCGCCGTCTTTGTCATCATCACCATTCTTTCCGGCCTGATCGGCGGTCTGAGCGGCGATCGGATCTGCGATGCGTTTGTCAAGGGCGTGAAGGATCTTGTCTGGGTCGGCCTCATCATGGGCATCTGTAAGGCTTTGACCAATGTCCTTACCGACGCCAATATCATCGATACCATCATCAACGCCATGGCGCGTCTGCTTATCGGCCTGCCGAAGAGCGTTGCTGCCTGCGGCATGTTCATCGTGCAGGATCTCATCAATTGTGTGATCCCCTCCGGCTCCGGCCAGGCTGCCGTGACGATGCCTCTGATGGTTCCGCTGGGCGATCTTCTTGGTATCAACCGTCAGGTCAACGTGCTGGCATTCCAGTTTGGCGACTCTCTGACCAATATGGTTACCCCCGCTGGCGCCAAGCTGATGGCCGGTATTGCCATGTGCCACATCCCTTATAAGAAGTGGATGAAGTTCTTCCTGCCCTGCTTCATTCTCTGGGTCATCACAGCCTGTGTGCTCCTGATTATTGCTACGGCCATCAACTATGGCCCGTTCTGACCGGATGGCCGGAGTACGCTGTAACGATGTAATTTGAATTAGGAGTTTTCCGTTGGACAATGCATTGATCATTCTTCGGCAGATCGGCATTATGTTTTTCTATCTTGCCATTGGATGCCTGCTGTTTCGCTTTGATCTGCTGACAAAAGAGGGCAGCCGTTCGCTTGCCAATCTGCTCATTTATATTTCGCTTCCCTGTGCGATCATCCAATCGTTTTGTGTCAGTGACGGACCGGAGATCCGGCAGGCGCTGCTTCCTTCGCTGTTTCTGGGAGCGCTGCTCCTGCTGCTCTCCATGGCCATTTCGGCAGTGCTGTTCCATCAAGAACCGCTGCAAAACTTTGGGGCGGCGTTTTCCAATGCCGGGTTCATGGGCATTCCGCTCATTTCCTCCTCGCTTGGCGAACAGGCGGTGTTTTTCAGCGCCGGGTTTACCGCCATGCTGAATATCTTGCAGTGGACGTACGGCCAGCGGCTTCTGTCCCGACAGAAAACCAAACGTCCGTGGCAGGCGCTGCTGAACCCGCTGATGATCGGTTTCCTGATCGGCCTTGCTCTGTTTTTCTCTAAGGTCACGCTGCCATCCGCCGTGCTCTCGTGCCTGTCGGCGCTGTCTGGCCTGAACGCCCCCCTTGCCATGATTACCGTGGGGGCATATCTTGCTCAGACCGATTTTCACGACATGGTCTTTACTGCCCGCAACTATTGGGTGTGTGCGGTCCGGCTGGTGCTGATCCCGTTAATGAGCATTGCGCTGCTTTCCCTGTTTTCGGGGGTCTCTGTTTCGCTGCGCTATGCGCTGCTCATTGCGGCCTGTGCTCCCATTGGAGCCAATGTGGCTGTTTACGCACAGCGGCTTAACGGTAACTATACCTATGCTGTGCAGCTGGTCTGCCTGAGCACGTTGCTGAGTATCATCACGATGCCCCTGATCATGGGCCTTGCCGGCGTCTTATGGGCGTGAGGAGCCGACCGCCTGCAAAGGAGATCGGGGTTACGGCAAAGCGCAGATGGTGGGTATGTACCGCTCCCGCGCAGCAGGCAACGCTGCGGTATAGGTCTGTGACGGCTGTGTAGGTTTGTCAAACATATTGGACAGCGAACTCGATAGGAGAAAGCCAACGGAGCGGTCTCATGGGAAAGTTGTTAGAACGGCGGTTGTGGACAGAGAGCTGCTTTGCAAAATCGTCCAGAGAATAGAAGTCGTGACAGGAATAGAAACGCTTCTGGTCCTCACGGTGGCTGCGCTCGACCTTGCCGTTGTGCCGTGGCGTATATGGGCGAATGAGTTTGTGCCGAATATTATAAAGGCAAGTATTACGACCCTGATCTTATGAATCGGTTCATCCTAGAGTGTGCCTCTCTGAATATTTGAACAATACCGAGTCTCTACATGTGCACATTCGACTTTTAACTACAAGTTGAATGACAACCCCGGAAATATATGTTATAGTACGCTTAGAAACCAAGAACAACTACTTTACAGAAAGGACACCGTACCATGAAGAACATTTCTTCCGCTATCTTCTATATGAACGAATGGCAGGCTACCTTCCAGTGTGAGGAATATAGCCTCTGCGAAGCACGCCCATATCAAGATAAGCAGAAGAACATGATTGGAATGAGTACCTGTTAACCTAGTGGAGAAATCTGCCGGGACTCCTTCCCTGAACGATTGAAGCCGCTTGTCTTGATTCAGACAAGCGGCTTTTTTGCGTCTACGGACGCCAACCATTCAGAGAAAGGAGGTGCCTGAGGTGGGTTTTCCGACGATCAACTTAGCGCGCACCGGTGCGAACATCGTTCGGCTGCGCAAGGCGGCAAGTCTTACCGTACACGATCTGCAAGCTGTGTTCGGCTTCAATTCCCCACAAGCCATTTACAAATGGCAGAATGGGACTGCGCTGCCGACGGTAGACAATCTAATCGTTCTCGCAGCTCTGCTGCAAGTGCGAATTGATGATATTATCATTACGGACAACGCTGTTGCCTAAATGCGGGAAGTTCAGCTTCCCGCCCACGGTCCGCTCGTCTAAATGGTTAGGACACAGCCCTTTCACGGCTGCAATGACCGGTTCAAGTCCGGCGCGGATCTCCAAAAATACTGGGATATGGCTAAGCGGCTAAGGCACCGGCCTTTGACGCCGGCACCGTTGGTTCAAATCCAACTATCCCAGCCATGATACGGTACTCAAGAGGTTTAAGAGAGCAGCTTGCAAAACTGTTATTCGTGGGTTCGAATCTGACCCGTATCTCCATCTGGTGCCTTCGTCTAATTGGTTAGGACGCAAGCCTCTCAAGCTTGTAATGCTGGGTTCAAGTCCCGCAGGCATCACCATCATCATACAGGGGTATAGTTTAACTGGAAGAGCAGCGGTCTCCAAAACCGCCCGTGGGTGTTCGAGTCGCCCTATAAGATCGCGGCTTTGTTGATCCGGAAGGCAGTGTTGTGGTGAACACTCGTCTGAACCGCTTCTCCCAGTTTTCTTCAAGGTAGGGATTCTTCAGCGCAAGTTCAAGGCAATGCTGTCCCAATTTCTCTTGCCCGCAGTCACGACAGGCATTCAGAACATCATACTGCAATCTGCCAATATATGCGCTCTCAAAAAGCTGCGACGCGAACCGCTCATCATCCAGTGCGCCCAGAAGTGGAAGCACCTGATCATGGCTCGGAGAATCCAGCCAATCCCAGTCCAAGAGCAGTTTCTCGGCAGTTTTAGCGTCGGTTTTCAGAGACGGCTCCGCGATGTCCAAAAGCCGCCGCCACATCTGGATGCCCTTTGCCGTGTTGCTTGCGAATACATCATCCAGAATGTAGTCCCAAGACAATTCATTGAAATCCTCGGCAGACTCATGCGGGACTTCCTCCGGATATTCGACCAGCAAAATCTCGCGGCAAATATCCTCATAATCTGGAAATTCGCCCTGCGCCAAGAGGCGTTCCGCGCGCTCTGCGTCCGGATGCAGCAGCACTTTGTTCTGCCAATGGGTGTTATAGGCTTCTTCCAGCGCGTTTTGATGATCCTGTGCCTCGCCCATTTCCTCATCTTTTTTCCCGCCGAAGTAGGCATAGGCAGAGGATAATTCAGAGAGAAGATCAAACAAGCCGTCCGGATCGACGCGGTTATAGTAGTCTTCTACCGGGCGCGTCGAGAGTAATTCCGTCCAGAACGTACCGCAGTCCGTTTCGGAAAGGGCTGCTTCTTCACAGAACAGAACGCCGCGTTTGGCATCGCGCATGATCTCTTCTGCGTTTTCGCCCAAATTTAGGTCAGTGGTCGTAGTCAGAAAAGTCCGCAGTTCCTCCGCCTTCTTCTCGTCAGGCAAAGCTCCCGCGTTCTGGATTCCGGTGGAAATGTTGTGCAGCAGCACTTTTCCGAGAAGCTGAAAAAGCAAGGTGTTCTTGGGCGCAAGCTGCCCCAGCGCCTTTTTCAGATCGTTCCACGTTTCGGGTAGATCGACGTGGTAGACGAAGGAAAGCGTCAATGTGACCTGTGCTGAGTGGTTTGCTGACGGTCTTCTTAATGTTCCGCTGTCGCCGCAATAATAGCACTCCCACCAATCTCCGTGCGTCGTTGCCGGATTTCCACACCAAGGACAGCGCATATTGCTCTCACTCCTTTTAATCGGAATTACTCAACGCCCAATGCCTTATAAACCGCGTCCTCTGCGCTCTGATAGAAAACCAGGTTGAAGCAGCCAATCAAATCTGCTGGGACAAGTCCGAGATCAGCCGCCGATGTGATCGGCAGCAGCACCTTCTTTGCACCACTATCAAGGCAAACCTGAAGCGCGTTTGCAAGCTCGTCCACCTTGAGCATGGTTCCCGCGATGCTGATCTCGCCAAGCACTGCCAGACTGCTGAGAGTCGGCTTTCCAAGCGCAATCGAGCAGAGCGCAATTAGCGTGGGAAGAGCCAGCTTCTCGGTCATGCCGATGCCCTGCAAATCCTGATAGTTGATGATATAGTCCTTCGTTGTGGTGCTGATCGCGCCGCTGATGCGGTTGCCGTTCGCTTTCAGATAGTTGAAGGCGGTATTTGCTGCTTCCTTACACTTGCCATCAGAGTTTAGTCCCGTCCGCTCAAACTTTCCGCTGCCGGGAAGCATCTGTGATTCCAGACGGAAGACGCCGATCATGCCGCTCTTTCCCTGTGAAACCGTATAGACCTGACCGGGATTGCACATTCCTTCGGGGATCAGTTTTCCACCGCCCTGTTCGGGAACGGAAACAAAATGTTCCTCAAAGGTGTCGTTGTCAATGTACGAAAAATTGACATCGTAGAACTCCATGCCGCCCAGTTTCTTGAGCTGTTCCTTGACACGGCGGCGCATTTCCAATGCAATCTGAATGACTTCTTCCAGTTCCTCTTCCGTAGATTCGATGCCGGCATAAATAGCCAGTTCATCGCAGATACTCTCCAGCGATTTGCGAAGCAGTCCGTCGTCGTCCAGCGAACCGATCAGGTATTCTACCAGTTCGCACTGATGTTCGGTCAGGTTACGTTCACGAAGTTGTTCTTTCAGAATTTCATAAAAAGAAGTTGTATCGGAGAAAGGAATATCTTCCGCCTGCTCGTCCCGCGAGCGGTTGTTCTCCTGCAATTTATAGTCGGGAATATCGTCTTCGGTGAGATAATCGCTTAATGAATCATAATCGTTGGCATCGTTATCCATGCCTTCTTCCGAGTTGACATCTTCTGCATATTCATCGGCAGCAGTGTCTTCTTTACCTTCTTCAAGCGCCGGATTCTCCAATAGTTCAGCATGGATACGGTCTTCCAGCTCGACTGCGGGAAGCTCCAACAGTTTCACGACCAGAATCTGCTGGGGCGAGAGCGTTTGTACCTGCTGTTGCGCCTGAGATTGTATTTGACGGGAACCTTGTGCCATATTCGTTTTTGCTTTCTACTGTTTCTCGCTACAAAAGTAACTTTTTAACGAGAGATTACACAGATTAGTGGGATTATTTTTAATCCTATAACACAAAAATCTTTATCTTTGTTGCACGAACTTAAAAATTAGGACAGTATGTTTGCCAAAGAGACGTATATGCAGCGCAGAGCCCTGCTGAAAAAGAATTTAGGCTCCGGAGTTTTGTTATTTCTTGGAAATGACGAGTGCGGGCTGAATTATGAGGATAACACGTTCCGTTATCGTCAGGACTCCACCTTTCTTTATTATTTCGGTCTTTCGTGTGCCGGACTATCGGCTATCATTGATATTGACGAAGATAAAGAAATTATTTTCGGTGACGAATTGTCTATCGATGCCATCGTGTGGATGGGTTCACAACCTACATTACGCGAAAAATGCGAACGTGTCGGCATCAAGGAGCAGATGGCTTCCGCCGATATAGTAGGTTATCTGCACAAATGTGTCCAGAGTGGTAAAGCAATTCATTATCTTCCTCCTTACCGCCCTGAACATAAACTGAAATTGATGGACTGGCTGGGTATACCGCCTGCACGCCAGGAAGGTTCCGTACCTTTCATCCGTGCTGTAATAGCTCAGCGTAACTATAAATCAGCAGAAGAAATCGTAGAAATAGAGAAAGCCTGTGACGTGACTGCCGATATGCACATCACCGCCATGAAAGTTCTTCGTCCGGGAATGTATGAATATGAAGTAGTAGCGGAAATGAACCGGGTGGCAGAGTCTAATAACTGCGAGCTGTCTTTCGCTACGATTGCCACTATCAACGGGCAGACCCTGCATAACCATTATCACGGGAATAAAGTAAAACCGGGCGATTTGTTCCTGATTGATGCAGGTGCGGAAGTGGAATCGGGCTATGCCGGTGACATGTCGTCCACCATTCCTGCGGATAAGAAATTCACAACCCGCCAGCGCGAAGTCTACGAAATCCAGAATGCAATGCATCTGGAATCTGTCAAGGCACTTCGTCCGGGCATCCCTTATATGGATGTATACGAATTGTCCGCCCGTGTCATGGTAGACGGAATGAAAGCTCTCGGACTGATGAAGGGAAATACGGAAGATGCTGTTCGTGAAGGAGCACACGCTTTGTTCTACCCGCACGGATTAGGCCACATGATGGGACTGGACGTTCATGATATGGAGAACCTGGGTGAAGTATGGGTAGGTTATAACGGTCAGCCGAAGAGTACACAGTTCGGACGCAAGTCTCAACGCCTCGCCATCCCACTGGAACCGGGATTTGTACATACAGTGGAACCGGGTATCTACTTCATCCCCGAACTGATCGAAATGTGGAAAGCGGAAAATAAGTTCGCCGATTTCATCAATTACGATAAAGTAGTCACTTACAAAGACTTCGGCGGTATCCGCAACGAAGAGGATTATCTCATCACGGAGACAGGCGCCCGCCGGCTCGGCAAAAAGATTCCGCTGACACCGGAAGAAGTGGAAGCTTTAAGATAACCGGCTGCTTTACTCAACAAGGCACTAAAAATCACATAAGAAAACGATAAATGCCTGTACTATAATCAAGTATAGGCATTTATCATTTCAGGGGGACGGTCATTTTTTTAAGTATTAGTGTCATAATTCTTATCCTTATACACGACAATAGGCACTATATTTGCCAATATCCCCATCATAACAAACTATTAATACTTTAAACTAATGGCACGAACTACTTTATTACTTTTGTCTATTCTTTTTCTACTGCCTGTAAACGCATCTGTCAAAAAATTGCAGGTCGAATACCTTACCAATCCTATCGGGCTGGACATAACAGCTCCCCGATTCAGCTGGCAACTAGAGTCAGCGGAAAGAGGAGTCAGACAAACAGCCTATCAAATCACGGTAGCGACCGATGCAGCCTGTCTAAATCCGGT
>ENA-UEQS01002271-UEQS01002271.1-human-gut-metagenome-genome-assembly--contig:-NODE-2271-length-10746-cov-4.976193_pt1 | contig 10746 bp, 9 predicted proteins | sample MGYA00242953_ERZ507953 | MGnify/ENA primary metagenome ERZ507953 (study PRJEB26167, sample SAMN06115474) | human gut metagenome | host: Homo sapiens | place: China:Jiangsu | collected 2016-07-06...
CATTTCCTCTGTGCCTCTCGCGCCTTACCCCAGAGATCACCCCAGCTTCCCGTAAGAGAACCTTTGGCATAGTCAACAACCCGGTTTTCGAAAAAGTTGGTGTGCGATACACCCAGCATAGCATCTACCCACGGAAGCGGATTCTTTTTGATACCGAAGATACCCTTCATGCCGAGACCGATGAGGCGGCGGTCGGCGATGTAGCGGATGTAGCTGCGGACCTCCTCGCGGGTGAGGCGGCGCATTTCGGAGACGCCGAAGGCGAGGTCGATGAAGCGGTCCTCGAGTTCGACCATGGTTTCGGCGATGCCGTAGATCTTGGCCTTGAGAGAGTCGTTCCAGAGTTCGGGGTTCTCGACGATGTACTCGCGGAAGAGCTTCGTCATGGACTCGGTGTGGAGCGTCTCGTCGGCGATGGACCAGGCGATGATCTGGCCCATGCCCTTCATCGTGCCGTTTCGCGTGAAGTTGAGCAGCATGACGAAGGACGAAAAGAGCTGCATGCCCTCGGTGAATGCCGAGAAGGCGGCGATCTGCGCGGCGAGGTCGCGGCTGTCCTCGGCGACTTCGTTGAAGAAGTCGTGCTTGGCGGCCATGGCCTCGTACTGCAGGAACTCGTTGTAGATGGACTCGGGGAGCCCGATCGTCTCGATGAGGTGCGAGTAGGCGGCGATGTGCACGGCCTCGCGCGCGGCGAACGACGAGAGCATCATTCGGACCTCGGGCTGACCGAAGCGCGGGAGGTAGTGGTTGACGTAAGCGCCCGAGACGTCGATGTCACCCTGGGTGAAGAAGCGCAGGATCTTCGTGAGGAAGTCGCGCTCGCTGTCGGTAAGCTTCTGGCCGTAGTCTTTGACGTCCTCGAGCATGGGCACTTCGGTCCAGAGCCAGTGCATCTGCTCGGACTGCATGAAGGCCTCGTAGGCCCAGGGGTACTTGAAGGGCTTGAAGCAGGTGCGGGTCGAAAGGAGCCCGCCGGCGGCGTTCTTGTCGGTCATGATGTGGTTCCCTCCGGTCAGCCTTCGCAGGCGAGGCAGGTGGTGTTGTCGGCGACGGCCTGCATGCTGATCTGATCCTCGATGCGGCGGCGCTCGACCTGGACGCCGACTCGGTCCGCCTTGCGGAGCTTGTCGGAGCGGTTGTAGTAGAGGCTCTTGAGGCCCTTCTTCCAGGCGGAGAAGTGGCAGGCGTGCAGATAGGCGATCGAGACGTCGGGCGGGAAGAAGAGGTTCACGCTCTGGCCCTGGTCGATGAATGCCTGCCTGTCGGCGGCAAGTTCAATGATCCAGCGCTGGTCGAGTTCGATGGCGGTCTTGAAGACGTCGCGCACTTCCTTCGGAAGGTCCTCACGGTGCTGCACGGAGCCGTCGTGGGCGATGATGTCGGCCCAGACGTCATCCGTGTCGAGGCCGCGCTTGGCGAGCTCGGCCTTGAGGAAGCGGTTCTTCACGATGTAGGCGCCGGAGATCGTATCCTGACGGTAGATGTTGGCACGATAGGGCTCGATCGAGGGACTCGTGCCGCCCATGATGAGGGACGAGGAGGCATTGGGCGCGACGGCCATGCGGTGCGAGAAGCGGCGCATGACGCCGGAGTCGGCCGCGTCGGGACAGGGGCCGCGCTCGGCGCACAGGCGCGCGTCGGCCTTTTCGACCGCTGCGGCGATGTGCCTGAACATGTCGCGGTTCGTGAACTTGGCGGCGGCGGACTCGAAGGCGATGCCGCGCTTCTGCAGATAGGCGTGAAAGCCCATGGCGCCGAGGCCCACACTGCGCTCGCGCATGGCGGAGTAGCGCGCGCGGCGGATGCCGTCGGGCGCGTGCTCGATGAAGTACTGGAGCACGTTGTCGAGGAACTCCATCGCGTCGTCGATGAACTGCTCGTTGCCGCGCCACTCGTCGTAGTACTCGAGGTTGACGGAGGAGAGGCAGCAGACGGCCGTGCGGTCCTTCGAGGTCGGCAGGAAAATCTCGGTGCAGAGGTTGGAGCCGTGAATGGAGAGCCCCTTGTCCTTGAGCCAGGAGGGCAGCGCGCGGTTGGCCGTGTCGGTGAAGACGAGATAGGGCTCGCCCGTGTGCATGCGCATCTCAAGGAGGCGCTGCCAGAGGTCGCGGGCGGAGACGGTCGCGACGACCTCGCCCGTGGTCGGGTGACGAAGATCCCAGGAGTCGTCCGCATCGGCGTCGCGCATCGAGGCCTCGATCTTCTCCATGAAGGCGTCGGTGATGTTGACGCCGTGGTGCAGATTGAGGGCCTTGAGGTTCTGGTCGCCCGTGGGCTTGCGCATCTCGATGAACGGAATGATGTCCGGATGGTCGATCGAGAGGAAGGCGGCGTAGGAGCCGCGGCGGGTAGAACCCTGACGGTAGGCGAGGCAGGAGGCGTCGTAGACCTTGAGGTGCGGCATCACGCCCACGGACTTCTCGTCGGCCGAGCGGATGCCGACGTGGATGCCCACGCCGCCGCCGAGCATGGAGAGGCGGTTGACCTCGGAGAGCGTCTCGATGAGGCCTTCGGCGCTGTCGTCCATGTAGGAGAGATAGCACGAGACGGGAAGCCCGCGGCCCGTGCGGCCGAAGGCGAGAATGGGCGTCGCAAAGGAAAGCCAGTGGCGGCTTGCGTATTCGTAGATGCGGGCGGCGTGCTCCGGGTTCGAGCCGAAGGTCTCGGCCACGAACTTGAAGCGCTCCTGCGGACTCTTCTCGTCCGCGCGCATGTAGCTTTCGCGAAGGCGCATGAGCCCGAGCTCATCAAAGAGCGCGTCGCGGCTCTGATCGATCTGAACGGCCATCGATGGGGTTCCTTTCAAAAGGGATTTCGGAATTTCGTGGAATCCTGGCAGATGTCTGCGGCAGAGGCGCCTGGAGGCACACCCACAACATCTTGTGGTTTGAAGCGTGAACGGACACAAGAACTTGCGTCCGTGAAGTGAGTCTCATAGTACAGAGAAACCCGCCCGCGCGCCAATAAGGGAGGCCTAACCGGACAATAAGGATTATTTACGAGGCCTGTGCGACGGGACTTTGCACGCTTTTCAGAGGAACCAGGCTGTTTGACCTATTGCGCGAATGCGGTATGGAGGCGTAGAGTATGCGGAAGCGGCGCCTCGAACGGCACCTGCAGTTCAAGATCAATCAAAAGATCAATCGGATTTGGAAACGGAAGTCATCATGACGCACGCCTTCAACGCTCAGTCTCTTCTTTGGTGGTGGCACCCCCAGCAAGCGGGTACCGGCCAGAGATAGTCACGAGCGTCAAGAACGCAAGTCAACAGTTTCCCCACAACCCGCGGATGTCGAATCAGCGGGTTTTCTTTTATCCAGTCTCTCCCTCCGGTTCGGCAACCGCAAGCACCAGACAAAGGTTTTGCGATGTCAAGCCCAGTTCTCCCCCTCATTAGACAACCGCTCCTGAAGACCCTCAAGCCCGAGGCCAGGCCCTGGCCCGGCTTTCTCCGCGCACCCGCCGGCATGGCCGGAATCCCCGCGGGACGCCTCCCCTGAAGCGTCCGCGAAAACACAGGATCAACTGAAAGTCAACTGGAAACCAACGGAAAAAGCCGACCGAAAATGAAAGGAGCACGAAATGGATGCCCGACTTGAAACCCTCTACCGCATGCAGCCCCTGAGCGCTGCCGAAACCGACGCCCTCTTCACCGAGGTCTTTGCAGGCAGCATGAGCGAGCCTGAGCTTGCGTCCCTTCTCACCGCCCTGAAGATGAAGGGCGAGACGCCCGACGAAATCCGCGGAGCGGCCGCCGCGATGCTGCGCGCCGCGAGGCCCTTCCCGAAATCCGCCTTCGAGGTGGGCGAGATCGTCGGCACGGGCGGCGACGGCGCGGGCACGATCAACGTCTCGACGATGACGGCGCTCGCCGCGGCGGGCGCAGGTCTCAGGATCGCCAAGCACGGCAACCGCGGCGTGTCGTCCCCGTCGGGCGCCTCGTCGCCCAGTCCGGCATCCGCACCCACGCCGACGTCGAGCGCGTCGCACGCGCGGCCCGCGTCTTCCTCGTGGGCTCCGTCCTCAATCAGGCCGACGACGTCTCGCTCGCCGTGAGAAGACTCGTCTTCGGCGAAATGAAGGTCTGTGGCATCACACGGGCCGACGATGCGACCAGGGCCGCGCTCGAGGACTTTTCCGCAGCAGGCGTCGTGCTCGCGAAGCGCTCACCCAGAGCGGTCACACCCGAAGGACTCGCGGTCCTCTCGAATGAGATCAAGGAACGCACGAAGGCCCTCGGCCTCACGATGCCCGTCACGGCCGTCGTCGACACAGACGAAACGGACGTTCTCCGGGCCATCGCCTCGCCCGCCGCCGCAGACGCCTTCACGCCCCTACAGATCCACGGTGACGTGACGGACGCAGACCTCGAAGGACTTCGTGTCCTGTTTCCGGGAAAGGCCCTCCATCTCGCGGCCGCTCTCCCCGAAGACCCCGTCGCGCTCGCCGAGGCGGCCCGCAGGCTCGAGGGGCTTCTCGAGCGGGGACTCGCCGACAGGATCGTCGTCGACGGCACCTCGGACGGCCTCGCGGGCGGACTCACGCCCGAAAACGCACGGACCGCCGCGGCTGCGGGTGCGGCGGGGCTCGACGCGAACTCGGGCGTCGAGTCGGCGCCGAGTCTCAAGGATCCGCGCCTTCTGGCCCTCTTCGCGGGCGCCGTGCGGTGATGCCCCCGACGCAGACCCGAAAACCGAACACACTGAACTACACAGAACCGAACTCGAAAAAGGAATCTCCATCATGCTGCTCAATCCCTACTTCGGCCAATACGGCGGCCAGTTCGTCCCCGAGCTTCTCCTTCCCGCCCTCGACCAGCTCGAGCGCGCCTACGTCGACGCGAAGGACGATCCCGCCTTCAGGACGGAGCTCGACCGCCTGCTGACGACCTATGCGGGCCGTCCGACGCCGCTCACGAGGCTCACGCGCCTTACGGAGGGCACGAAGACGACGATCTACCTCAAGCGCGAGGACTTGCTGCACGGCGGCGCCCACAAAACGAACCAGGTGCTCGGCCAGGCGCTCCTCACGAAGCGCATGAGCAAGACCCGCGTGATCGCCGAGACGGGCGCGGGCCAGCACGGCGTCGCCACGGCGCTCGCCTCGGCCCTATTCGGCTTCAAGTGCAGGATCTACATGGGCGCCAAGGACGTTGAGCGCCAGAAGCCCAACGTCTTCAGGATGGAGCTCATGGGCGCCGAGGTCGTGCCCGTCACGGCGGGAAGCGGCACGCTCAAGGAGGCCTGCAACGCGGCCCTTCGCAACTGGGCCGAATCCTTCGAGGACACGCACTACATGCTCGGCACCGCCGCGGGCCCTCATCCCTTCCCGACGATCGTGCGTGAGTTCCAGAAGGTGATCGGCGAGGAGGCCCGCGCCCAGTTCGCCGAGGCCGAGAACGGACTCCTGCCCGACGCCGTCATCGCCTGCGTGGGCGGGGGCTCCAACGCCATCGGCCTCTTCACGGACTTCAGGCCCTTCGAAGACACCCGCCTTATCGGCGTCGAGCCCGCGGGCATGGGCATCGCCTCGGGCAAGCACGGCGTCACGCTCGGCGAGGGTCAGCTCGGCATCTTCTTCGGCGCGCGCTCCTACAACATGCAGACGCCCGAAGGCCAGATCAACGAGTCGTACTCGATCTCGGCCGGCCTCGACTTCCCGTCGGTCGGCCCCGAACACGCCCACCTCAAGTACACGGGCAGGGCCGAGTACGTGAGCGTCACCGACCGCGAAGCCCTCGGCGCCTTCCTCGAACTCTCCCTCAAGGAAGGCATCATCCCCGCGCTCGAAAGCTCCCACGCCCTCGCCTACGCGCTCAAGATGGCCCGCTCGGAACCTGAAAAGGAACAGAAGCTCGTCGTCAACCTCTCGGGCCGAGGCGACAAGGACATCTTCCAGGTGGCCGCGAGGCTCGAGGCCGACGGCTGCCTGAAGGACGGCCGCCTCAGCTCCGACGCACTCGGAGCCTACGCCGACTGAGATGCGGAAAAAGACTACGGAACACACAACGGAAACACTGCTGAATGAGAGACGCCATGACCGAACGCTTTGAAAACCTCTTCGCCCGACTCGCCCAAAGGCGCGAGGGCGCATTCGTCCCCTTCGTGAACCTCTGCGACCCCGATCCCGAGACCTCGCTCGCCGTTCTCGAAACGCTCGTCGCCTCGGGCGCCGACGCGCTAGAGCTCGGGATCCCGTTCTCCGACCCGTGCGCCGACGGCCCCGTCGTCGAGGCCTCCGCCGACAGGGCCCTCGCCAACGGCGCCACGCCCGCACGCTGCCTCGACGTACTGCGCAGGTTCAGGACCGCACATCCCGAGACGCCCGTCTGCCTCATGCTCTACATCAACCTCGTCGCGACCCCCGGCGTCAGGCGCTTCATGCAGGCCGCAGCCGACGCGGGCGCAGACGCCGTGCTCATTCCCGACCTCCCGACGAGCATGCGCGAGGCCGAGCCCGAATGGGACGAGGCCGCCCGCGAGGCGGGCCTGCACCTCGTCGCCATCGTGCCGCCCAACGCCTCCGACGAGCGCGTCGCAAGAATCGCGGGACTCACGAGCGGATACACCTATCTGCTCTCGCGCGTCGGCATCACCGGCACCGACCACGCCTCGGGCACGCCCGCAGAGCGCATCATCCGCGACCTCGAGAGGGCCAAGGCCCCGCCCACCCTGCTCGGCTTCGGCATCTCCACGCCCGGACACGTCAGGCGCGCGCTCGAAGCGGGCGCCGCAGGCGTCATCGTGGGCTCCGCCCTCGTGAAGATCGTCTCCGAACACCTCGGCGACAGGGACGCCATGCTCAAGGCCCTCGGCAGCGCCGCCGCCTCCTTCAAGGCCGCCACGCGAACGGCCTGAAGAACCATGGACCACGCATGAGTATTCCAAATGTTTTTAGATTATTAAAAAGGGGCACCCGCAGACGAAAACTTCTGCTGGCGCCCTGCCTTCTTCACAAGAAACAGCGCCTAAACGCCTGCAACGCGGTTGCAAAAGATGTCTGACGTCCAACAGTCGCGTCACGCAAGCAGAAAACACTTGCAATTAGAGGATGGTACATGATAGGAGGTATCTAACAAATCAAACGACGGCATCCCGGAGGCAGGCGAACCCGCCGCCCCGAAAGCTCCCGTCCTCTTGAAGGAGAAATTCTCATGAACGACATCGTGATGGTCAACGACGCCAACGTCGAATCCGTGATTGCAGCCGACAAGCCCGTGATTCTCGCCATCGGCGCGAGCTGGTGCCCCGACTGCCGCCGCGCCCAGCCCTTCTTCACGCAGCTCGCGGCTGTCAACGCCGAACGCGCCGTCTTCGCCTCCTGCGACTCCGAGCAGAATCCGCAGGTCGTCGCGAAGTACGCCGTGCAGCACATCCCGACGATAGTCGCGCTCAAGGGCGGCAGGGAAGTCGACCGGATCGTCGAGGTGAAGACGCCGGGCGAGCTCAAGGCCTTCGTCGAGCGCAACATCTGACGCCCGCACAAGTCCTTCTCAGGATCTCCCGATCCGAGATATCTTTTTGAGGCACCCGCAGGACAAGACGTCTGCGGGTGCCTTTTTGTCTGAAAAATTCGTTGCACTGACATAGGAAGTCCTCAGTTCCGCCCATGTCTGCGCTAATTTTCACTTCTTAGACTTCAGTCCGATTCGAACAGTGCGCCGCGGCAAGCGAGCCGCTCTCCCGCGCACCGGCAACTGCAACTGTTTGAAGAGGTTTTGACAATGAAGATCAAGAACACCACTGCCGCCATTCTCGCCGCTGCCGCCATGACGGCCGCCACCACCGCCTGGGCCGTCGACGCCGCCCCCGCATCCGTCCCGCAGATCACGGAAAACGCGCAGCCGCAGGTTGGCATGAGCGCCGCAACTGCTGCGGCCGAAGAGGCCTACGGCGGCCAGACCCGCTCCGCCCGCCTGCACATGAGCCGCGAATACGGTCCCGTCTTGGACGTCCGCGTGGTGAAGGACGACGGCACGAACGTCCACACCTTCGTGGACGCGCAGACGGGCAAGGTGGTCGCCGCCGACGAATTCGGCATCGGCGAAGGTCGCCACATGTTCGACGGCCGAGGATACGGCCACCGCGATCACGACCGGGGCGACTGCGGCTTCGGCTTCGGTCACGGCTTCGGGTTCCATGGCGGCCGCGCCTGCTGGTGATGAATGATTCCGGCGCACGATGAGGCGCCCGAAATACAGGGATGAAGAACGGGAGCGGACTCGGAGCCGGCTCCCGTTCTTTGCTTTTGGGAACGAAGGCTTTGGAAAACCCGCCCTCAGGAGAAAACCGTGAAGACCGCGAGCGCGAGGAAGAGCACAGCGCTGCCGCGGTTGAGCCAGAGCGAAAATGCGGGGCTCTGCAGCTTCTTCGCCGCAGCGCCCGCCGCCCAGGCGATGGCCGAGAAGACGACGAAGGTGGCGAGGATGAAGGTAAGGCCCTGCACGACCATCTGAAGGACCAGAGCCCAGCCCGTCGTGCCGGGTGCGACGAACTGCGGGAAGAAGGCAAGGAAGAAGATCTGCACCTTCGGGTTCGTGATGTTCATGATGAGGCCGCGGCGCCAGAGTTGCACGGGCGAGAGCTCGACGGCGCGCTCCGTGCCGACGGGATCGGCCGCGTGGGTCCATGCACCCCAGGCAAGATAAAGAAGATAGGCGGCGCCCGCGAGCTTGATCGCCATGAAGAGTGCAGGAACGGCCGCGACGACGGCTGCAAGGCCACAGGCCGCGAAGAACGTCTGCAGCACCAGACCGGTCATGAGGCCGAACACGACGGTGACGCCCGCTCGCACGCCGTAGACGGCGCTCTGCGCGAGCACAAAGAGATTGTCGGGACCGGGAGCGGCAGAAAGCAGCAGGCTCGCGCCGAGGAATGTGAGCCAGACGGAGAAGGTCATGATGAGGGCCTGTTGTGCGTTGTGCAGTGTTGTTGTGTTTTGGCGGACCGTGCGGAAATGCACGGGACAAAAAAACCCGCAGCGGGCTACGGGAAGAGGCTTGGGCCTGCCGCACTGCGGGGAAACAGCAAGCTTCATATTGCGCGAGCTTCACCGGTTGAGCCAGGAGGTAATGATGCAACACGGGAGCTCGAGAGAGAAGCGCAAGTGCTTGCTTGAATCATCATAGAACAAGCATCCGCACTCAAGCCCCTTCTTTGAAGGGTTCTTGCGGCACGTCAGGAAAGGCCAACGGACGGGTTTATTACTGCAGGTCCTTCATAGTAAAATGGATTTTTCCCTTCCGATTCAGGGACCTCCGGCGAGGCCCCGTCCTCTTCCCTCCTTGTCCTCCCATCAAAGCCACCAGACGGTGCTCCAGGGCGACAGCGCCTCCTCCACGTCCGCGGCGGACGAAACCGTCTGAACGAGCGGGCGTCCCTGCGAATCGAGGGGAGGATTCTCAAGAAGCCTGATCGCCCACGGCTCGCCCTCCTCGACGATCGAGTGCCACAGCAGCACGGGGTGTCCAAGCTCGAGCGAGAACGCGACCTCGCGCAGGGTGCTCGAGCCCTCCTTTCCCGCCATCACCAGACTTCCGAGCCCGAGGGCCGCGATCGCGCGGTTGCGTGCGCGAAGGCTCTCCGCGCGCTCCTCGTCCGTGAACGAGAGTCCGTTCACCTGAGGGGCGAGCGAGATGAGCAGGCCGTATTCGGCGATGCGGCGCGCAAGGCGCGCGTTGGCGGGCGGCCAGGGCTGCGAGAGCGGCGTCCCCATGACGGCGATGGTGCGCCCGACCGTGCCCGACGGACTCCTCGCCTCGAGCGCGCCCTCGTGGGCGGCGGTGTCGATGCCTGCGGCAAGCCCCGAGACGACGACGGCCCCGCGTGCGGCAAGCTCGCGGGCGACGCGACGCGCATCGGCGCGGGCTGAGTCGGACGCATCCCTCGAACCCACTATCGAGACGCGCAGCTGGCGCTCGGTGAGCGACAGGTCGCCTTCGTGCACGAGCACGGCGGGATGCTCCTCAAGGGCGGCAAGCTCGGGCGGATAGGAGGGATCGGAGGCGGCGACGAGCTTCGTGCCATCGGGGAGCGTCTCGTCGAGAAGACGCACGACCACTTCGCGACCCGCGCGTTCAAAGGGGCGCTTTTCAAGCGTGACGAGCATGTCAAAGGCAGCTGGTCCGGAACACATGCCTGAAACGCCGTTTTTGCGGGGACGCGCGGCATTGGCCGGCCCTCGACTGTCCGTCTTCATGCAGTTCATCATAAGGGCCCCGTCCGATCAGTACCATTGGGTCTTTTGCCAAACGGGTTTACCCACTCGGGGAAAGCCCCATCAACACTACCACTCAGAGGGTATACCTGACCACGTTTCCCCCTATCATCAAATGCACCCGCATTCTGCGCAAGCTCCTCGCGCCGACATCATTCCACCCGCCGCCCGCCCATTTAAATAAGGGATCTAACCTACCTCCATATGGGTATTTCAACCTATTGAAAGCGGCACTTTTTTCCTCTTCTTCCCTCTCTCAGTGCGCTTTATTGCAAACGTTTGCGTTACGGCAAATTTCAGGGCGTCTTAACATGGGACTCTCCTCTATATTTAGGGCTGGAAAAAAAGCCGGACCTGTTGTCCGGCACACAATTTCCCGAATGCCCGCTAGGAGAGGTCCGAAGAAGACCGTCGGGGGTTCGGAAGACTTGAGATAGGAGAACTTTCCATGAAGAAGATTCTGGTTGCCACTGCTGTCGCCGCCGCCTTCGGCGTTTCCGGCGTTCAGGCTGCCGAAGCCATCACCGT
>ENA-UEQS01002272-UEQS01002272.1-human-gut-metagenome-genome-assembly--contig:-NODE-2272-length-10733-cov-7.564940_pt1 | contig 10733 bp, 10 predicted proteins | sample MGYA00242953_ERZ507953 | MGnify/ENA primary metagenome ERZ507953 (study PRJEB26167, sample SAMN06115474) | human gut metagenome | host: Homo sapiens | place: China:Jiangsu | collected 2016-07-06...
ACTATAAATTAAAGAATGCCATGGAGCTCGGCGGTATCTCTGTCAAAGTAAATATCAAAAGCCTCACGCAGGACACCATTGTAATTGAATCGGTTGAAATAGATAAACCCGTTATCAATTATGAAATTCTGTCGCTGACGCAAAATAACCTCTCCCAACTTCTGGAAAACATCAAAAAGAACACGGCTTCAGCCAAAAAAGCCGAACAGAAAGAAGTTAAAGCACAGGAAAAGCAAACTTCTTCAGCTGAAAAAGACAGCGGAGGGAAAAAAGTCATCATTAAAAAGCTGGTTGTCCGCGGCGGTGAAATTTCCGTTGCGGCCAGCGCTGCGGCCGATATCACCAAAACCACGGCAAAACTGCCGGAAATCACTCTGACCAATATCGGCGAAGACAAAAAAGGCGCTTCCGTTGCCGAAACGGTTTCCAAAGTTCTGACCAAAATTCTCAATACAGCATATAAAACCATTGTTGACAGTAAAATCGCTGACCTTAAAAACGTTGCCGAAGAAAATCTCAACAATGTTGTCGGCGGTGTTAAGGAACGCATCAAAGAAATCGGCATCTTTGGCAAATAAATACAAAAAACACAAAATCCCCGGATATTTCCGGGGATTTTTTTATCCGACCGAGTTAATAGTTCACAAAAGCACGAACACTGTTTACGAAAGAATAAGCTGACCGGTTTTATCGTCCGTCCAAGTATTCATTCAATATTCCCGGGGTCAGCAGTTGCGGCAGAATAACATAATCCTCGTTTTCGCTGTCATAATAAACATACAAAGGAATGCTGTTGCGGCCGTAACGTTCCAGAGCCTCGGCAATATGACGGTCTTTATTGGTCCAGTCCGCTTTGAACAGATGAATATGATGCTTTTGCACCAGTTCGGCAAACCGGGATGTGTCTAAAGCCAGTTTTTCATTAGCCAGACAGGTAATGCACCACTTGGCGGTAAAGTCAATAAACACCGGCTTATTCTGCCGCACCAGCTCATTGACCTGCCGTTCGTCATATGGCTGCCAGTCCAGGCTCTGCCGGCTGTCTGCGCTTTCGGTCGTCAGATGCCCGAGAACCCACATCAGCCAGAAACAGGTCAGCAAAACCGGAATGGCAAAAATCTTCTTTAAGATACTCATCCAGCGGCCGGGTTTCGGCAGCAGACGAGCCAGAAAATCGGGAAACAGCCCAATCAGCGTAAAGGGCAGGGCATATCCCAGGCTTAAAGAGAGGAATACCGGATAATAAACATAAATCGGCTTTGCCAGCGTATAGCCGATTGCAATACCCATAAACGGTGCCGTACAGGGGCTGGCAATCAACACCGCAAAAAAACCGGTAAAAAAAGCATTGAGTTTTTGCTTGGCAAACGAAATACGTCCCACACGGTTGGCAAAAGGATTCCTGAAATTAACCAAATCCAGCAGCATTAAAAAGACAATAAAGAAGATGACAATCATAATCACCACAAAAGTCGGTGACTGCAACTGAAAGCCCCAGCCGATATGTTCGCCTTTTTCGCGCAGCCAGACTAAAACCGTAGCCATCAGCAAAAAGCAGCTGACCACGCCAACCATATAAATCAAAGCCTCAATTCGCGCACTGCGGCGATTGTAAGCCCCTTGAACCAAAGCAATGGCTTTAATTGACAGAATAGGGAAGATACATGGCATAAAATTAAGGATAATGCCTCCCAGAAAAGCCATCAGCATAATAACCGGCAATGTCTGCGTTTCATAGTTAATCGGTTCATATTCGCTTAAACCGGAAGCTTTTTCCGGAGCCAGCAGATACCCCCGGCGGCCGTTTTCATGTTCAACCACAAGCACGCCCCCGGCATCTTCCGCTTTGTCATTGTCAACCGGAACCGAAACCGACAAATTTCCGCTGCGGTCAAAACCGACCTTTTGCGGCGCATTATTGACAATCAGCCCCTGCCGGAAAGGAATAAAGGTAATCTTCTGTACGTCTTTGGCAAAATTATGGTTTGGCGTTTTCAAATCAATCAACAGATTGCCGTCGGCTATTTCATAACGGGACTGCCAGGATGTTTTTACCGGAAAACTGTTGCTCGCTTTCAAAACTTCATCCTGCCAAATCTGAGGAATCTCGGGAATTTGTTCAACAATCGGCAGACTGAACGATATTTTGACCGTCTCCGGCATACATTCTTCCCGGCACGCCAGCCAGGAAACGGTTGCCTGAAAATCTTCCGCACCGTATTTTTTTATCGGATTCCCTTTGGGTTTCAGACGAAACTTCCAATAAGCCGTTTGGTCATAGCCATATTGAACCAACCCGTCAACAACAAATTTTTGCGGCAGGCTTTGCTCCCGGGTTTCAATTTCATAACCTTCGGGAAGAGACCATTTAATGCCGGTCGGCAGCCCGGCATCACCGGGATTAGACCAGTAAGTGTGCCAGCCGTTATGCATTTGCAGCCGCAGCAGCAAATCGATTCCGGCTTGCGGATTAAGCTCATCGGCTGAAGTAAAGACATCGGCCGAAACCTTATCTGTTCTGGCTCCCATAACCAAGGCAAAGCTCTGACCCGAACAGGTCAGAGCAGCCAGAAAAAAACAAAGCAGACCAAAGATTCTACTGCGCATCAGGCGTTTTTTCCTTTGCCTCTTTTTTCGGCTCGGCTTTTTGCCGTGCGGCAATAACAAAGTTATAATAAGCCGTGACGATAACGCTCAAAGCCTTAACAAACGACAGACAGCCCAGAATAATCGCAATCGGCATAAACAAACCCGGAATCAGGCAAAGCACAATCAGAGCCACCAGCGTTTCCGAACCTTGGGCAACGCCGCCCAGATAAAACGGCGACTGGCTGACTTCCGGCAGTTTCGGCGCATTGTTCTTATAAGCGATAACGGCATAAGAGAGCAGGGCGGCCGCCGCGGAGGTGAAACCGAACAGCAGGAAAATCGCCGCTACGGCATTCTGTGCCGGGTGAGCCAAAGCAAAGCCGAAAATGACCCCGGCATAAAACATATAATCAAGCGCCGCGTCAAGAAAAACGCCGAAATCCGTTTTGCCGGCATATTTGGCAATCGAGCCGTCCAGCGCATCAAAGGCACGGTTGATAAGAATGCAGAGCAAAGCAAAGCCGTACATTCCCATGGAAAGGAAATTAATTGCCAGCAGGCCGATAACAAACCCGGTAATCGTAACCGAATTCGCCGAAATGCCGGCCTGATGAAGCTTCTTTCCTGCCGCGTCAAAACCGACAAAGGCCTTGCGGTAAAGTTTTGTACACAATTCTTGAAACTTCTTAAAATTATCCTTGATTTTAAGCACGGCGGCTTTAAATTTCTCACTATCCGCCATAGATTTTATTTTATCTATTTTATCGCTCATTATTTTAACCTTTCATAAGATGCATTAGCTGATACTGATGAAAATAGTAGTGTAGTTTTTATTTAAAGTAAAATCATGAAACAGACTTATTAAATTTTTAAGGGTTCAAACCGTGAAATCAAGATTGCTCAAATATTTATTCTTTCTCGCCGCTGCCGTTACCGCCGTTGTCTATTATATCCGCACCCGGCAGCCTTATCAGATTATGTCCGGCGAAACGATGAACACCTACTACCGCATCAAAATCCGCACTGATAAAGAAAACAACTTATTACATAATGCAATCAGAGACGAACTTCAACGCATCAATACAGAAATGTCGGTTTTTGACAGCAGTTCGGAAATAAGCAGCATAAACAACGACGACAGCGGCGAATGGATTGACCTCTCGCCTGAAATGTCCGAAGTTTTGAAAGACGCCCGCAAAACCTATGTTGAAAGCAATGGCAATTTTGACCCCACGGTCGGCAAATTGGTTGATCTCTGGGGCTTCGGCACAACACGCAGCAGCAAACGCGTGCCCAGCGACGAAAAAATCAAGGAGGCCCTCAAGTCAACCGGCTTTGACAAATTGCGCTTTAACGGCAATTATACCCGGGTTAAAAAGAGCATTCCCGACGTCAAGCTTAATCTGTCAGCCCTGGCCAAAGGCTATGCCGTTGACCGCGTTGCCGCCTTGCTGGATGACAACGGTTATACCGACTATATCGTCGAAATCGGCGGCGAAGTCAAAGCCCGCGGAAACCGTTCGGAAGAGAGCAAAGGCTGGAATGTGGCTGTCGTTGAACCCAATACCCAAAACTATGAGAATGCCTACGTTGTCGGGTTGAAAGACTTTGCCGTTGCCACGTCCGGCGACTATCGCAACTTCTTTTATTATAACGACAAACGCTATTCTCATACCATTTCGCCCAAAACCGGCTATCCGGTCGAGCACAGTCTGACTTCGGCCACCGTCTTCCATAAAAGCTGCATGCATGCGGACGCTCTGGCCACGGCAATTATGGCCATGGGTGAAAGAAAAGGGCTTAACTTTGCCAACGAAAACAATCTGGCCGTCGTTCTTTTCGTCCGTGAAGACAATAACGCTTTTCGGGCCTTGCTATCCGATGAAGCTCAGAAACTCCTGGAAAACAAATGACAATTTTCACCCGGGAAGGAACAGTCAGCCGCATTTTGCCGCACCGGGTCGAAGTAACGGTTATCAGCGTTTCGGCCTGTCTGCATTGCCGGTTAAAGGAAAACTGCACCGTCAGCGATTGCCGCTCCAGAAACATTCTGGTTGAAACCGATAATCCGCAAAGATATGCACCCGGCAGCCGTGTAACCGTTTTAATGGACAGCCGCCTGGGGTGGTGGTCCGTCTTTTATGCTTATATTTTGCCCTTGATATTGGTTCTCGGCAGCTTATTTGCAATTTTGGCAGCAACCGCCGACGAAACTGCTGCCGCCGCGGGAGCTCTTGCCGTGCTTGTTCCTTATTATCTGCTGCTTGCAGCCATGAAAAAGCGCTTGCTCTCCCGCTATGCTTTCCGCCTGAAAGAGGAATAAATTGGGGAGTAATGGCAAAATTTCTTTGGCTTATATAACTTTCATGCTAAGATTCTGACAATTTTGATTAACAGAAAGAGCTGCTTTATGACGGAGATTATCTGGTTAAATGTTCTGATTGTCGGCCTGATAGCCGCGGCTGCCGCCGTTGTTCTCTATTTCACCGCAAAAAAATTTGCCGTTGAAAATAATCCGTTGGCCGACAAAATTGACGCCTTGCTGCCTCAGGCCAATTGCGGGGCTTGCGGCAAAGCCGGCTGCCGGGATTTTGCCAACGCCTGTGCCGCCGCCGATAAAAAGACCTTTGCCAAACTTTACTGTCCGGTAGGAGGAAGAAGTGTTATGCAGGGCGTTGCCGCTCTGTTAGGTTTCTCAGCGGCGGAAAAAGCCGAAACCTGCGCCGTTCTGCGCTGTAACGGAACCTGCCGAAACGCGCCGGATAAAACCGTTTATTCCGGCTTAGGCAACTGCCGCGTCGCCAACCTGATTTCAGCCGGAAGTTCCGGTTGTCCCGATGGCTGCCTGCGTTTTGGCGACTGCGTTAAAGTTTGCCGTTTCGACGCACTGCATCTCGACCCGGAAACCGGCATCCCGGTTATTAATCCCGATAAATGCACGTCTTGCGGCGCCTGTGTTAATATCTGCCCGCGCAAGCTGTTCGAGATTCGCCCGATAAGTCAGGAAAACCAGCAGGTTTACGTTGCCTGCTGCAATCGCCAGAAAGGGGCTGCCGCCCGCAAAAACTGTTCTGCGGCCTGCATTGCCTGCCAAAAATGTGTTAAAATCTGTACCGACATCACGATTGAAAACAATCTTTCTTATATTCCTGACACTGTTTCTCCCGCCCGTTTTGGCGCCGAACTGGCCACTGCTTGCCCGACCGGAGCCATCGTCTATAAAAAACAAGTAAAAGGAGAACGCCATGACGCATAAAAAAACATTCCAAATCGGCGGTATCCACCTTGATAAACACAAAATATCCGCTTTAAACCCGATTATCGACGCCGGAGTCCCCGAATTGGTCTATATTCCGGTCAGGCAGCATATCGGTGCTCCGGCTGTTCTCCAAAAGACCAAAGGCGACAAAGTAAAAATCGGAACACTGCTTGCCGCCGCCGACGGTGTCGTTTCCGCTGACGTTCACTCTTCCGTTGCCGGAGAAATCGTTAAAATTGAAGAAATGCCGGGAAGCAGCGGCTATCAGGAACTGACCGTCGTCATCAAAACCGCGCCGGACGAATTTGAAACAGGCATTGACACCGGCAGCGACATTGTCAAAGAGATAACGGCCTCCCGGGAAGAAATTATCTCCGCCATCCGCAAAGCCGGAATTGTCGGTATGGGCGGCGCCGGTTATCCGACTCCGATAAAAACCGAGCTCCCCGAAAATAAAAAAGCCGACTGTCTGATTGTCAACGCTATCGAATGCGAACCCTATCTGACTGCGGACGGAGCTTTAATGCTTGAAAAGGCGGAACAAATCATCATCGGTGCCAAAATCATCAATAAAGCGCTCGGAATCCAAAACGCCGTCATTGCCATTGACGAAAACAAACCGCAGGCAATCGAAAAACTCACGAAAATAAGCAAAAGCTACATTGGCGTCAATGTCCGGGTCTGCAAGAGCAAATACCCTCAGGGCGGCGAACGCCAGCTGATTAACGCCATCACCGGCAGAGAGGTGCCTTCGGGAAGGCTGCCGATAGATACCGGCTGCATTGTTCAAAACGTTGCCACCGTCTTTGCCATCTATGAAGCGGTTATGAAACACAAACCTCTCTACGAACGAATTCTTACCGTAAGCGGAAACACCGCACTTACCACACCGGGAAATTACCGGGTCAGGGTAGGGACGCCGGCGGAATATATTTTGGATTTGGCACAAACCCGCAAAGAAGAAATCGGCAAATTGCTTTTCGGCGGGCCGATGATGGGAACGGCGGTTCCCAACCTGCAAACCCCGATAACCAAACTGACCTCGGGGCTGCTTGTTTTGTCTGCCGCCGAAGCTCTCAAACCGGACGAAAGCTGCTGCATCCGCTGCGGCAAATGCGCCGAAGTCTGCCCCGTCGGACTGTTGCCGTTCAACATAGCTTCCGATCTGCGGCGCAACGACACCTCACGCCTCCGCGAACTTCACGTTATGGACTGCATCGAATGCGGCTCCTGTGCCTATACTTGTCCGGCCAAAGTTCCGCTTCTGGACTATTGCAAACTGGGCAAATATGAATTCAAAAAACGTAAATAAGGCTATTGGACCATGCTGAAAATTTCAACCACGCCTCACATTTTTTCTCCGGTAACCACGCAGAGCCTGATGCGGGATGTTTTAATCGCCCTCACGCCTGCAATTATCGTTGCCTTGCTGATGTTCGGTATCGGCGCTTTGAAAGTATTGCTGACGTCTGTTGCCGCCTGCGTCATGTTTGAATATCTCATTACCCGCTATCTGCTCAAAACAGCCAATACGATCAGAGACTGCTCTGCAATGATTACCGGCGTTTTGCTGGCATTCAACCTGCCCAGCAGCATGCCTGCCTGGATGATTTTAGTCGGTGCGTTTGTTGCCATCGGTATAACCAAAATGGCATTCGGCGGATTGGGAAAAAATATTTTCAATCCTGCACTGGCCGGACGTGTCTTTCTGTTTATTTCCTTTCCCGTACAAATGACCACCTGGCCCAAGCCTGATTTTCTTAATTTTATGAATATCGACGCCGAAACGGCTCCCACAACGTTAAACATCCTTAAACACATCAATGATACGGGGTCTGCCGCATTCCGAAATGCTGCGTCGTCTCTGCCGGATTACGGACAAATGCTGGTTGGTAACATGGGCGGCTGCCTGGGTGAAGTCTCGGCGCTGGCACTCTTCCTGGGATTGCTGTATCTGCTCTGGCGGCGGGTAATTACCTGGCACATTCCTTTTTATTATGTATCAACCTTTTTCCTGCTGACTGCCGTCACCTGGCTGAACACTGATGATATCCGTTTTGAGCCGGTTACTCATCTGCTCTCCGGCGGCCTGCTGCTCGGGGCTTTTTTCATGGCGACGGACTATGTAACCACGCCCATGACCCGCAAAGGCCAGGTTATCTTTGCCGTCGGCTGCGGCATTCTGACTTATGTCATCCGTTTTTACAGCGCTTATCCCGAAGGCGTTTCCTTTGCAATTTTGATTATGAACGCCTTTGTGCCGCTGATTGACAAATTAACCCCGCAGCGTGTTTACGGAACCCGGAGGAGATAAACATGAAACAAACCTCTCTCGCCAAACTTGTTTTCGTCATGCTGGTTGTTGCCTGTGGTTCCGCGGCTGTTTTAGCCTGGGTCTATGCCATAACCCGCGAACCGATAAAAAAAGCCGGAGAAGCCAAAGAACTGGAAGCTGTTGCCGAAGTTATCTACGGCGGTTTTGACAATGATCCGTTTCAGGAAAAAACATATATCAACACGGCTGACGGCAAAGAACGTCTGGTTTTGTTTCCCGCCCGACGCAACGGAACCATCAGCGGCGTTGCGATCAAAACCTCGACCAATAAAGGCTTCGGCGGCAAAATGGAACTGATTGTCGGTTTCTTTCTTGACGGCACCGTCAGCGGCTATAAAGTCATACACAGCAATGAAACCCCCGGGCTGGGGACCAAAGTCAGCGAACCTCGGTTCAAAGAACAGTTTGCCGGCATCCGCCCCAAAAAGCACCTGTTTAAGGTTAAACAGGACGGCGGCGAGATAGACGCCGTTACCGCGGCAACCATCAGCTCCCGGGCCGTCATCGATGCCATTCAGAAAGCCTATGACGCTTATAACAAATTCAGTACGGGAATTTAAGCCATGAACTCACCAAGTTACCAAAATTTTACCCGCGGCCTGATTCGTGAAAATCCGACACTGGTTATGCTGCTCGGCATGTGCCCGACTTTGGGGGTAACCACTTCCGCGCTCAACGGCCTGGGTATGGGACTGGCCACATTGTTTGTGCTTCTCCTTTCCAACACGGCCGTCTCCGCCGTTAAAAATTTTATTCCGGCCGCCATTCGCATTCCGTGCTATATTACCATCATTGCCTCTTTCGTAACCGTCGTGGAACTCCTGATGGCCGCTTATTTTCCTACCTTGCACGCCGCCCTCGGCATTTATATTCCTCTGATTGTCGTCAACTGTATTATTCTCGGACGGGCCGAAGCCTTTGCCTCCCGCAACACTGTCGGACAATCCGTCCTTGACGCATTGGGAATGGGACTCGGCTTCACCTGGGCGCTGTTGGCCTTGGGACTGATACGGGAAATTCTGGGGGCGGGAAGCGCTTTCGGCTTTAGTTTCGTCGGCGAAGACGCTTACCCAGTTTTGCTCTTTATCATGCCGCCGGGAGCCTTTCTGGCTCTGGCTGGATTAATCGTCGTCTTCAACTGGCTGCGGAGAAAATAAGATGAGTTATGTAATGATTTTTATTGCCGCAATCTTTGTAAATAACATTGTTTTGTCGCAGTTCTTGGGAATCTGTCCTTTCCTCGGCGTCTCTAAAAAGATTTCCACGGCTTTGGGCATGGGGTTTGCCGTTATGTTCGTTATGACAATTTCGGCCATTGCCACCCACCTGATCTATTATCAGCTGCTGGTACCGAACCGCCTGACATTTATGATAACCGTCGTCTTCATACTGGTTATCGCCGCTCTGGTGCAGATGGTGGAAATTATTTTGCATAAGACATCTCCGCTGCTATATCAGGCTCTGGGTATTTTTCTGCCGTTAATTACCACCAATTGCGCCGTTCTGGGCGTGGCAATCCTGGCCATCCAGAAAGATTTCGGCCTGCTTTCCGCCGTTTGCTACAGCCTGGCCAATGCCATGGGCTTCACGCTGGCAATAGTCTTATTTGCCGGCATCAGGGAAAGGCTGAGCGCCGCGCCGATACCCAAAGCGCTTCAGGGCGTGCCGATTGCCCTGATAACCGCGGCCCTGTTGTCGATGGCATTTATGGGCTTCTCCGGTATCAGCCGTTAAAACAAAGCCCCGGATTTTCCGGGGCTTCTTCTTTCACGCTTGTTTTTTCAGTTCTCTCAACAGGCTCAGCACCTGCGGATGAGTAATTTTTTCTTCGGCATAATTGTAAAATTCTTCAAACAATCTGCCGCCGTAAGTCTGCGTCTCATCATAATAACGCGCCTGAATAACGGCATCAAGCTTGTCCATATTGCGGACAAACACGGCTTCCGGCGTTTTCTGTTCTTCGAATTCGGCAAACAGTTCCGCCAGTTCGGGGTAGTCCAGTTCTTTAACCAGCCGCTGCATTGCATCGGTTTCCAATTCATGTTTTTTCTCTGGAGCGATCCCGCTGCCGGGGGTAAAATCGCCGACATAGATCTCCGCTAAATCATGGATATTGGCCATTTTCAGACATTTGCACAAATCCAGCTCCGCCGGAGCATACAATTGCACCAAAAGGCTCAAACTCCAAGAGTGGGCGGCATCGCTTTCCGGATTTTCAATTTTGTGATAAACCCAGCCGCTGCGCTGCAAATTTTTCATTTGCCCGCTGATTTTCATAAACTTTTTAATCGTAGCCATAACTGCACATATATTAAGATAAACATTTATTAAACTATATTCGGTTTCTCTCACTGCGTCAACGGCAAAACAAAGAGCCGGAAACCCGGCTCCCGTCATAAGCTCAGTTCAGCAAACCGCCGCTGTTTGCCGTCAGGTCCAAATAGATGTACTGCTCGGCCTGCAGAGGCTGCGGTATCGGTTTAGACCGTCTGGGAGCCTTATAATCAGCCCAGGCCTCAAAAACCTCCTGCGGCAGAATATAACAGTCCC
>ENA-UEQS01002273-UEQS01002273.1-human-gut-metagenome-genome-assembly--contig:-NODE-2273-length-10733-cov-7.096659_pt1 | contig 10733 bp, 9 predicted proteins | sample MGYA00242953_ERZ507953 | MGnify/ENA primary metagenome ERZ507953 (study PRJEB26167, sample SAMN06115474) | human gut metagenome | host: Homo sapiens | place: China:Jiangsu | collected 2016-07-06...
TTTCTGAGGATGCGCGCATCCTCCTTCGGATGGAAGTAATAGTTTGGCCGCCGCCCGATCTCAGTAAAGCCGAGCGCGGCATAGAGGCGGATGGCCGCCTCGTTGGAGTCGCGCACCTCGAGCGTCAGCAGCTCCGCGCCATTTTCTGCCCGCAGCGCCGCACACAGCGCATTGACCAGCGCCGCCGCAATCCCCTGCCGCCGGTGCTCCGCGCCAACGGCCAGATTCATCATATCCGCCTCGCCGAGCACGGTCTGGCTCCCGACGTAGCCGAGGACCGTTTCGCCCTTCGCTGCCACGAGCCAGAGGCTCAGCTCGTTTTCCAGTTCTTTTGCGATCACCTGCTCCGGCCACGGGTCGGAAAAGCACGCCCGCTCCATCGCCGCGACCTGCGGCACATCCGCCGCGGTCATGGCCCGAATGTTCCAGTTCATTTCGCCGCATACCAGCTTTCTCCGATCTTGGCCTCGGCCAGCAGCGGCACCTTCAGCGTCATCACGTGCTCCATCTGCTCCGCCACGAGCTTTCGCACCGTCTCGGCCTCCTCCACCGGACACTCGGCAGACTTGTCAATCTTCTCCCCTGCAATAACCTGCTTTATTTCATCGCCGGTCAGGGTTTCATATTCAATGAGGGCTTCGGCCAGCATGGTCCACTCCTTTTCTTTTTCTTTAAGGAGTTTTCTGGCGCCCTCATAACCTTCGGTAACCAGACGCTTAATCTCCGCATCAACCAGGCGGGCGGTTTCTTCGCTCATATTCTGGTTCTGGGTAACGGATTTGCCTAAAAAGACCTCGCCGGAATTTTCGGCATATAACACCGGACCGAGCGCATCGCTCATCCCCCATTCGGTAACCATTGAACGTGCCAGATTGGTTGCCATCTGAATATCACCGGAAGCTCCGGAAGTAACGGCATCATAACCAAACTTCATTTCTTCGGCCACACGGCCGCCCATCGCCACAATCAGACGAGACATCATCTGCTGGCGGGTAATGGAATAACGGTCTTTCTCCGGCAGCTGCTGAACCATACCCAAAGCCCGGCCGCGCGGAATAATCGTCGCTTTGTGAATAGGGTCGGAACCCTCGGTATATAAACTGCAAATGGCGTGGCCGGCTTCATGGTAAGCGGTATTCATCTTTTCCCGGTCATCCATTGCCATCGACTTGCGCTCAGCACCCATCAAAACTTTGTCTTTTGCTTCGTCAAAATCTTTCAGCGTTACCTTGCGTTTGTTCTTACGGGCAGCCAGCAAAGCGGCTTCGTTAACCAAATTGGCCAAATCGGCCCCCGAGAAACCGGGCGTGCCGCGGGCCACCGTGGTCAGATTAACGTCCTTTGCCAGAGGAACTTTTTTGACGTGAACCTTCAAAATTTCTTCCCGTCCCTTAATATCCGGATTGGAAACCGTCACCTGACGGTCAAAACGCCCCGGACGCAGCAAAGCCGGATCCAAAACATCGGGACGGTTGGTCGCCGCAATCAAAATTACGCTCTGATTATCGTCAAAGCCGTCCATCTCCACCAGCAACTGGTTCAGCGTCTGTTCGCGCTCGTCATTGCCGCCGCCTAAACCGGCACCGCGATGGCGGCCGACCGCGTCAATTTCATCGATAAACAGCAGGCAGGGCGCATTTTTTTTGGCTTGGGCAAACATATCCCGCACCCGAGAAGCACCGACGCCGACAAACATCTCAACAAAATCAGAACCGGAAATAGAAAAAAACGGAACGTTAGCCTCACCGGCCACCGCTTTGGCCAGCAGGGTTTTACCCGTACCCGGAGGGCCGACCATCAGCACGCCCTTCGGAATACGTCCGCCCAGCCGCTGAAATTTGCTGGGATCTTTTAAAAAGTCGATTATCTCTTCCAGTTCCTGTTTTGATTCGTCACAGCCGGCCACATCGGCAAAAGTCACCTTTTTATTATTCTCAATCAGCCGTGCCCGCGATTTGCCGAAACTCATCGCCTTATTGTTGCCGGAACTGGCCTGCCGCATAAAATAAACCCAGACGCCGATGAGCAAAATCATCGGAAACCAGGAAATCACAATTCCCCAGAAAGTGTTGGACGAAGTGTCTTCCGGCTGAGCCTCAACCTTCACGCCGTTTTTGCGCAGCGTTTCCACCATCGTCGGATCATAAGGCGCATAAGTGTAAAAATTCCGTCCGTCCGTCAGCTTGCCTTCAATATTGGCACCGGCAATCGTCACCTCGGAAATACGCTTGTTTTCCGCTTCATTCATAAACTCGGAAAAAGCCAAATCGGCATAATTGGCCTTTTTGGCGGTTTCGCTGAAATGATTCATCAGTGAGGAAAGCAGCAAAATAGCCACCAGCCAGACAATAATATTTCTTCCTGAACTCATTTGTGATTCCTTAAATTAGAAATGTAACTTAATTATATATAGGGTGAAGCAGGCTAAAACTCAATAGGCATTTTGTTTTTCACCAAAGCGACCCGTAGTTTGTAAGGCAATTCCTGCCGGGCATATTCCGGAAAAATACGGATAAAGTCGGCCCAGACATTTCGGGGCATCCGTCTTTTCAGTTTCAGCTCCGGAATAATCCAGACTTTGCCTTTAGAAGTAAAAATCTCACAGTTTCCCAACGTTGCTCCGCGAAAAGCCTCTCCAACTGCAGGAGACAAGAGTCGCCTCATCAGGCGCTCCACATCTTCCGCCCGCGGCGTATAAGGTCTCTGCCCGATTTCCTTAATCAGCTGCCGCAGCACCTGATAGACAATTTCCTCGTGTTCCTCCCGCAGCCCGCGCAATCCCAGACTGACACCGGCGCCTTCCCAATAAAGAACATTGTTCTGAATGAATATTTCCGTCTGCCGGCAGATATAATCCCGGCTGCGCGACAACACCCGCATGGTTCCCGCAATCCGCCCGGTCGTAATTCCGGCCATTTCTTCCATCAACGGCAAAAGTTTGCGTACCCGACAGCGCAGAAAATCATCGCTCTGATTGCTGGGGTCATCCACCCATTGAACTTTCTGCATGTGAAGATATTGCTTTAATCTCTCTGCCGGAACCTCCAACAAAGGGCGAACAATCTTCAGCCCGTTCAATCTGCTCACCGCAGCCATACCGCACAAGCCGGTCAGGCCGCTGCCGCGCTGCAAACGAATAAGAAAAGTCTCGGCCTGGTCCTGCTGATGATGCGCCATACACAAAGTCTCCACTCCGTGCTCATGGCACCAAGAGCATAAAAGCGCATACCTGGCGGTTCGCGCCGCCTCTTCCACCCCCGAACGGGGCTTGTCGCCTTTCCAGGTCAAAATATGATGTTCTATTCCCCGCGCAGCGGCCACACCGGCAACATATTCCGCTTCCGCCCGGGATTCCTTCCGCAGACCGTGATCTACCGTTAAAGCCGCAACTCGGCGTCCCAAAGGCCGCAACTGCTCATCCATCAACAACAGTAAAGCCAGAGAATCAGCCCCGCCGGACACTCCGACCGCAACCACATCTCCGGTTATTTCTGATAAATTGATAATATCTTTTAAATTTGTCATTATAATTAAAACTAAAAAAGTTTGGATAGCATGTGCAACCAGAGTAATTTCTAACGGTGAAAAAATTTTTAGTGTACACAGAAGTACATGAATTTTTCGAAACCGTGTAAAATTGCTCTAGTTGCCAGCTAAACTGACTTTTATTTGCATTTGAGTTTGTCAGCCTCAGCCTTGGCCTTCGCCAATAAAGATTTGTCAGCCTTGGGAAACTCCTCGGCAACATTGGTTAAAGCCGTGCAGGCTTCGGTTTTCTTATTCAGCTGGTTCATGGACATGCCGAGCTTATAAAGGCTTTCCGCCCCTTTGGCTCCGTCTTTGTACTTTTCATAGCCTTTACCGAAAGCAACTGCCGCTTTGGCATAATTTTTCTGGCTGTAATAAACCTCGCCCAACCAATATTGGGCATTTGCCGCCAATTTATCTGTGGAGAAACGGTCAAGAATCAAATTAAAATTCTGCTCGGCTTTGGCGGTATTTCCGGCATTAAAAGCCTCCAGACCTTCCTGATAAATTTTATTGACGTCCTGTCCTTCAACCGGCGCCAGATCGCCGCCTTTAATTGAATCACCGACCAAAGATTTCGGCGCATTTTCGGCTTTCGGAGCATCAAACTTGGCCGTTTTGGCTTTTGTACCCGCTCCGCCGTTGATAGGCTTTCCTTCAATCATCTTTATCCGAACGTCAACATCCTTGTTAACCATGTCCAGACGGTCATTCAGCGTTTTAATTTTATATTCCAGTTCTTCGATTTTGCCGTTCATATTGCGCATCTGCTCCTCAAAATCGCTCATACGAACCAGAATATCTGACGATTTTCCGGCCGGAACATTGCTCTGTTCGCGATACATCTGGCGCTGCAACACCTCCAGATCTTCGCGCAGGTTGTCAACATCTGTCTGGTAAGCATAACCGCCGGCCGCCTGCACTTGCGGCGCCGCAAGCCATAAACTTAAAATCAATCCGGAGAATTTTAATTTATTCATCGAGAACACCCTTACAAAAATTAAAACATCATTGTTTTGTAATGTAATACCAAAACAAGATAAGCTCAAGCCTTAAACATCATGTATCCCAAAGCCCTAAAAAAAAGCGCACCCCTTTCGGAATGCGCCTTAAAACCTGTACTTCTAAAGGAGGTATTAGTTACCAGCTTTAACAACGGTTACAGCACGACGGTTTTGAGCCCAGGCAGCTTCATTGTTGCCCAGAACGGCCGGACGTTCTTTACCATAAGAAATGGTAGAGATTCTGTCAGCAGCGATACCCTGAGAAATCAGGTACTGTTTAACAGCGTTAGCGCGGCGTTCACCCAAAGCTAAGTTGTACTCTCTGGTACCTCTTTCATCGCAGTAGCCTTGAACGATTACGTTAACTTCGTTGTGTTTTTTCAGCCATTTAACCTGGGTCTGCAGAATTTCGGCAGAGTTGTCGGTAATCGCAGAGCTGTCGAAAGCAAAGAATACTCTGTCTTCGGCATTAGCCATGAAGTCACGAGCCAGTTTTGAATCGCATTCAGCGCCGCCGAACATGCCGCCCAAAGAGGAACAGCCGGATAAAACAACGATTGCAGCGAATAAACTTAAAAGTTTTTTCATTTTATTATTCTCCATATGGGTTACTTATTTAATTGCTAAACAACTAATACAGTTCTAACTTAACAACAAAAATTTAATTTTCAATAACAAAAAGACTTTGAAGTTAAAAAAATTATCAAAACCCGGAGATTTCCGACAATCAAAAGAATCTAAAAAAACAAAAGAGCCACTGTTATGGCTCTTTTGCATAAGGATGAAAATCTCAATCAACCAATTCAAAGTTTTCCTCTTTGAAATCGACCACACAGGGAATGCCGCAGTTATAATCGACCACCAAAACTTTTTTGGACAGTCCCTGCGTATTTTCCACCAGGCCGACCAGCTGAGACCAGACTTCATAATCACGCCCGGCAAGAAAATATCCGCGGGACTTGTCACAGTGATAAACACATTTCTTTACGTCGCTGATTTCTTCCAGCCGGTGTTCCTGCCGCAAACGCACCATAAATTGCTTAACGGCTTCAGGATGACGCCATTCCGAATTCATCAGAACCAGCTCAAAGCGGTCGTCTTCTTTCATCTGATAAACATTCGCTTCACACAGGACAAGGTCGTCCGGCGCCGTTTTCACGTCGCTTTCCGGTTTCACCAGCAAAGCACCGTAACCGCGCTTTTCACTGCTGAACAAACCGTTTGACGAATGAGGACGATAGCCCTGTATAAAAATTCCCGGCACCAAATCAGCTTTTTGCTTAAGTCTTCCCGCAAGAATACCGGCAACGAAATAAAAACCGACCGGAATAATTTTGCTTTGGCGGATTTTGGGCCACATGCTGCAACTTTCAAAAACCGCGAGATCCGAACTTCCCTGAGAACATCTTGCTCCCGTCAGGAATTTTTCTGTCTGTGTCATAAATACTGTTTTTTTAGAGGTTAATAATTCAAGTTAATTATACAAATTTAATCGATTTATAACCGCATAAACCCACAATGTCAATGTTTTCCGCACCATTGTTTGACAAATTTAAACAAATAAAACCGGCAAGCGTCATAGCTGCCGTTCTTTTCGTGCCTTTTCATCAAATCAGAATATGATACATTGCATAAAGTTTCTTGGCTTCCGCACAAAGGCGGTCTGCCTGAAGCTGCACATTCGCCAGCTCCTGATGAACTTTGGTAATCGCCAACGGCTGCGATTTTTCAAACGCCGGCAGCCAGTCGATAAACAGTCGGTAATTAGCGCCGCAAGCCGGAGAAGCCAAGGCATATTTCACTTTTGCCGCCATTAAGTCGGCAAAAGGAAATTTCAAACAGAGCAGGCCGCTTTCCAACTGTTTGCTCATGTTCGGCGAATACAATGCCGCTTCAATCTGGGTATTCCAGCCGCTGTCTTCCCGTTCGGTCAATTCCTTTGCCAAAACCAGAAAATCACGGGCCAGCTCCTTAATTCTGAACAATTCCTGATTATGTTCCAGCAGCACAAACAGTTTTTCCAGCTCATAATCGTTGTAATTGCGGGCATCTTCCAGAAAATCCCCGACGAAGGCATTTAACAAATCCTGCTTCAGAAAATGAACAATTTCCGCCCACGAAGCCGGACTGTTTTCCGTTACGATATTCTGACGCTTTTTAAAAGTCAGAAACATATCGTCATTTTTCATTTTGCGATTAACGCTTAAAACCTTTAGTGCCGCATATTGGCTTTCAAATTGTCTGATATTCATAAAAATAAAATTTAGGATTTTAACAAATCAAGCAAATGTTCACGCTCCGGCGTCTTGTCATAACTGTTCCGAGATGTCTGCACCACAGCGGACAAATGTTCTTTCACCGTCCTGATCTCAGCCTTTTCGTCTGCCAGTGCAACAAGCCATGAAACAAAAAAACACGCGTCTTTTTCTCCCGCTTCCCGATATACATAGCGAAAAACGCTCTCGCAATCCAAAATACCGGCAACGGCGGCTGCCTTGCCGCGAATATTCATGTCCCCGTGCAAAGAAACTTTGCCGAACAGACGCAGCAATTCTTTTTCACACCCACTGCACAGAAAGGGATACTCCCCGAACAACTCCAGCAGCGCACTTAAACAAGGCAGCGAGACATCATACTTTCCCGGAATATAAGCGGACAATTTCCGCAAACCGCAGTTTAAACGGCTTTTGTCCTTTTGCAAAGCTTTCTTCTTGACGGCATCCGTCTGCAGAGCGGCATCCTGTTTCAAACTGTTTACCGCCGCCAGATAACCGCCGTATTGCTTTTTCCAATCTCTGATATCCATAAAATTAATAATTTAAAGGTTTATAATAGTAAAAATATTCCCCCTTTTAACACCCGTGACAGATTTTGTCAATTTTCAAAAACAACCCGATTTAAACTGAAAAAGGAGAAAATCGCATAACGATTTTCCCCTTTTCAGCTCAAAACGAGTTAACGGTGCTTAGCAGGCTTTGCAGCAGCAGGCACTGTTATGGCTGGCGTTTTCAACAGCCTTTTTCTGTCCCTTCTGTTTAACCGCAGCCTGAGCAGCAGCCAAACGGGCAACCGGAACACGATAAGGCGAGCAGGAAACATAGTCCAAACCGACGGCATTGAAGAACTCAATGGACTTCGGATCACCGCCGTGTTCACCGCAGACACCCAGATGCAGATCCGGATTGGTTGCGCGGCCTTCAACGGCAGCACGGCGAACCAGTTTGCCGACGCCGTCAACATCGATGGAAGCAAACGGATCAGCAACATAAACGCCTTTGGCTCTGTATTCGTCAAGAATAGCACCGGTATCGTCACGGCTCATACCCAAAGTGGTCTGGGTCAGGTCGTTGGTACCGAAACCGAAGAACGCGGCAGACTGGGCAATTTCTTCAGCCATCAGTGCAGCTCTCGGCAATTCAATCATCGTGCCGACCAGGTAGTCAATCTTCTTGCCTTTTTCAGCGAAGACTTTTTCGGCGGTCGCATCGATAACGGCTTTAACGATATCCAGTTCTTTCTTGGAACCGATTAACGGAACTTCGATTTCCGGAGTAACTTTAATGCCGGCATCCTGGCATTCCAGAGCAGCCTCCAGAATAGCGCGGGTCTGCATTTCGGCAATTTCCGGATAGGTAACGGCCAGACGGCAGCCGCGGTGACCCAGCATCGGGTTAGCTTCATGCAAAGCATTGGCGCGGTTTTTAACCTGTTCCAGAGTCATACCCATCTTGTCAGCCAGTTCTTTCATTTCGGCATCGGTATGCGGCAGGAACTCATGGAGCGGCGGGTCCAGCAAACGAACGGTTACCGGCAGTCCGTCCATAATTTTGAACAGATCTTTGAAGTCCTGTTTCTGGTAAGGCAGCAGCTTAGCCAAAGCGGCACGGCGGCCTTCTTCGTTCTCGGACAAAATCATCGCGCGCATATCCGGAATACGGTCTGCGTCAAAGAACATATGTTCGGTACGAGCCAAACCGATACCTTCGGCACCGAAGTCACGGGCAGTCTGCGCATCTTTCGGCGTTTCGGCATTGGCACGAACGCTCATGGTGCGGATTTCATCAACCCAGCTCATCAGCTTACCGAAGTTGCCGGAGTTGGTATCAGCCTTAACCGTCGGAATTTTGCCTTCGATAATCTGGCCTTTGGCACCGTCCAGAGAAACCCAGTCACCTTCTTTGACAACAACGCCGGACTTGGTAGCCATGGTCTTCTTGGCATAATCAATGGTAATATCCGTTGAACCGGAAACGCAGGGAGTACCCATACCGCGGGCAACAACGGCAGCGTGAGAGGTCATACCGCCGCGGGCCGTAATAACACCCTGGGAAGCATGCATACCGCCGATGTCTTCCGGAGAAGTTTCGTTACGGATAAGAATAACTTTTTCGCCTTTGGCAGCCCAGGCTTCGGCATCTTCAGCATTAAAGACGGCACGGCCGACGGCAGCTCCCGGAGAAGCCGGCAAACCGGTGGCAATAACTTTTTTCTCGGCTTTCGGATCAAGCATCGGGTGCAGCAGCTGGTCTAACTGGTCGGCACCGACGCGCATGATAGCCTCTTCTTTATTCAGCAGGCCTTCTTCAACCATTTCAACGGCCATGCGAACGGCTGCGGCAGCGGTACGTTTACCGTTGCGGCATTGCAACATCCACAGTTTGCCGTGTTCAATCGTGAATTCCATATCCTGCATATCTTTGTAGTGATCTTCCAGCTTATTGCGGACATCAACCAATTCCTGATACAGGTGCGGCCATTTTTCTTCCAGAGAAGTGCCGTCGCCTTTGGAAGCCATCGGCTGCGGCGTACGAATACCGGCCACAACGTCTTCACCCTGAGCGTTAACCAGATATTCGCCGTAATAAACGTTTTCACCGGTAGCCGGGTCGCGGGAGAAGCAAACGCCGGTAGCGCAGTCATCGCCGGCATTGCCGAAGACCATGGTCTGAACGTTAACAGCAGTACCCCAGTCGCCCGGAATATTGTTCAGTTTACGATAGGTAATTGCGCGGGCAGCCATCCAGGAACCGAATACGGCACCGATACCGGCCCACAGCTGATCCCAAGGATCCTGCGGAACAACTTTGCCCAGTTTCTGGCCGATTTCTTTATATTCTTTAACCAGTTCTTTCAAATCTTCGGCCGTCAAATCGGTATCAGACTTGTAACCTTTAGATTTTTTCATATTTTCCAGAGCTTCTTCATAGAGGTCCAGATCAGCGCCCAGAACAACGTCGGAGAACATCTGCAGGAAACGACGGTAAGAGTCGTAAGCGAAACGTTCGCTGCCGGAAGCTTTGGCCAAAGCCTTAACGGTTTCGTCATTCAAACCGAGGTTCAAAACGGTATCCATCATACCCGGCATGGAAACGCGGGCACCCGAACGAACCGAGAACAGCAATGGGTTGTTGGCATCGGCAAATTTTTTGCCCATGACTTTTTCAACTTCGGCCACAGCGGCTTTTACCTGATCTTTCAGGTCAGCCGGATAGGTGTGGTCGTTGTTGTAATAATATGTACAAACTTCAGTTGTAACCGTAAATCCCGGAGGAACGGGCAAACCGACGACATTCATTTCTGCCAGGTTAGCACCTTTACCGCCGAGGAGATTTCTCATGCTGGCATCGCCTTCCGCTTTGCCGTTACCAAATGTATATACCCATTTACTCATGGTTTGTTTAAGCTCCTATAGCTGTTAAAGTTAAAAACACGGATTCGCCGGAAAGATATTCTGTCAACCTGACCAAAGCTTTTTAAGGAGCGCCTGACTTTTCCACGATTCGGAAAAGACAGACACCGCAAAATCAGCGGACAGCAAGGGACAGAAGCCGTTACGGCTCACCCACTGAAACTGCCGCGAATTTATAACAGATTGCGTGATTCTTCAAGCAAAAAATGCTAACCCCCCGATTCTACCCACAAATTTAAAATTCCGTCATTGCCTGTCTTCTCTCAAATCATCACGACAGATATTTTTTCATTGCTGTCCCTGCAAGTGTCTTTTTTGCTGCTGTCATGCCACGGCTTTTTTTTGTTGTCATGCTCCGGCTTGACCGGGGCATCTCCCGGCGCCTTTCTCTCTGTCATCTATTGCCTCACCCGCCGGGTGCGGCTTGACCGGGGCAGCTTCAATCCGGATTACCCGATCAAGTCGGGTAATGACAGTAAGGAAAGCAAATCGGGTAATAACTGTAAATGGAA
>ENA-UEQS01002278-UEQS01002278.1-human-gut-metagenome-genome-assembly--contig:-NODE-2278-length-10711-cov-4.103160_pt1 | contig 10711 bp, 6 predicted proteins | sample MGYA00242953_ERZ507953 | MGnify/ENA primary metagenome ERZ507953 (study PRJEB26167, sample SAMN06115474) | human gut metagenome | host: Homo sapiens | place: China:Jiangsu | collected 2016-07-06...
CGCAAGATCATCGACGACGAGCAGAACCTGTTCATCATCGTTTCGGCGATGGGCAAAACGACCAATGCCCTGGAAAAGGTGTTCGAGGGGCTTCAGAAAGGCGATAAACAGCTCTCGCTGGAGCATGTCGAGTCGCTGCGGAAGTACCATGCGGAGATCATCGACGAGCTGTGGCACGAGCCGAAGCGGCTGCCGGCGGTCGACGCGCTGTTCGGCGAACTGGAAAAGGTCGCGACGGAGACCGTCTACAAACCCGGCGACGCCGAACTGTGGTACGACACGATCGTGGCCTACGGCGAGCTGGTCTCGACGACGATTATCTCCGAGTACCTGAACTACGCCGGGGTGTCGAACCGCTGGATCGACATGCGCCGCTGTTTTCTCACCGAGCAGCGCCACAAGGACGCCGGGGTGAACATCGAGGCTTCGGCTTCGCTGCTGAAAAATGCGCTGGGCAAATGCGTCGAGAACATCTTCATCGGACAGGGCTTCATCGGCGGCGCGCCCGACGGCACGACCACGACCCTGGGGCGCGAAGGCTCGGACTACTCGGCGGCCGTGGTGGCCAACATTCTCGACGCCGAGTCGATGTCGGTGTGGAAGGATGTGGACGGCGTGATGAACGCCGACCCGAAAGCGTTTCCCGATGCCGTGCAGATCGCCGAGCTGAACTACCTCGACACCATCGAACTGGCTTACAGCGGCGCGCAGATCATCCATCCGAAGACGATCAAGCCGCTTCAGAACAAGAATATTCCGCTTTACGTGCGGCCCTTCGGCGACAAGCGCAAACCCGGCACGGTGATCCGAGGCATGTCGGCCCCGGTCGACGTTCCGATCCTGATCCTCAAGAAGGATCAGGTGCTGCTGACCATCCGGTCGCGGGATTTCTCCTTCGTGTTGGAAGAGAAGTTCGCCACGATCTTCTCGCTGCTGGAGCGTTTCCGCATCAAGGCCAACCTGATCCACAATTCGGCCGTGAACCTGAGCCTGTGCGTCGACAACTCGTGGCATATCGACGAGGCCATCGAGGCGCTGCGCGAGGCGGGTTTCGACGTGATGAAAGCCGAGAACATGGAGCTGCTCACGGTGCGCGGCTATACTGACGAGCTGTGGCGGCGTTACGCCCGCGGTCCGCAGGTCTTCGTGCGGCAGGCCACGCAGTCCACCGTGCGCGTGGTCCGCAAACGGGAATAACCGGTCCCAAGGGCCGGATTCATGGGCGGGAGCGCCGGATGCGTTTCGAGCGTGTCCGCGTTCCCGCCCCTCTTTTTTCCGTTATTGCTGTCCGGTGCGGAGTTTGTGGATAATGCCGATCATCGACGTGTCGCGGATTTCGCCGTTGCGCTTCATGTTCCAGATCGTGCGGGCGATATACCGCTCGATGTCGCGTTCCAACCGTTTGTAAAGCGGGCTTTTGGTGTAGTTTTCGTTGTCGAGCAGCACGTCGCGGATCGAGCGCAGCGAGTTGGTGTAGTTCGACATCTCGTTCTTGAGCGCCACGCCCTGCTTCTTCGAGGCGGTGATCTTGGCGATCGACATGGCCCGCAGCTTCTCGCACACGGTGTTGAGCATGATCAGCACCACGTTGTCCATCAGCGTGTGCCCGTGCATGAACAGGTAGGCGTTTTCGGGCGTCAGGCCGCGCCCGCGGAGCTGCACCTCGAACTCCTTCATGGGTTCGATCATCCGCGGGTTGCGCTGGCGGAGCAGGTTCTCGCGCTTCGAGACGTTGCGCCGCAGCCACTCGATCGTCTTCGAGCCGTTGTCCTCGATGTCGAGGTAGCCGATGCGCACCGACTGCTTGAAGTCGATCAGCGGAAAGACGTTCTCCGTGGCCAGCTGCGCCGAGTAGGCGTACCAGAGGAACAGCGGGTAGATCGTGCACGAATATTCGTGCATGAACTTCACGAAGTCGAAGATGCGCGTGTCGTTCTTGGTGGCCTTGACGCAGACGTTGTGCAGCGAGGGGGCGTAGCAGAGGTAGTTCTCGGTGGCGTAGGCGTAGGTGTGGAACATGAATTTGGCCTCGGCGACCTCCTTCGACTGGGGCGTTCGCCCGGCGAAGAGGTAGTCGAAGTCGGAGTCGACGCAGAGGAGCAGTTCCTCCGACGAACGGGGGATCATGCCCATGAGGACCTTCTTGCCCTTGGGCAGGTCGCCGCGGTCGGGGACCGAGATTTCGAAACGCAGGTAGGGATTCTGGAAATGGTCGAAGATGCCGCGCCAGAAGGCCACGTCTTCGTAGCCTTCGACATAGACCTTCACCAGCCGCTGGTCGGGGTTGGCAGCGGTTTGGGCAGTTCGTCGAGCGTCATCGGACGCGTGAAGGGGTTGAACTTGCGCAGTTTTTCGCGGAACTTCTTTGCCATGCGTTAACAAAGATAAATATTTTGCTAATTTTGCGCAATAAATGACGCCGCTTTCGGCGTTTAATTTCAACCATTCGAACAACTATGGCCGACAACGACTGGAAATCACGGCTCGGGATGGTCTATTCGACCGACCCGGGTTTCAACTACGAAACGGACGACGAACCCGAAGCCGAGACGCTGCCTGCGGGGCAGCAGGACCTGCGCGTGTGGCTCGACCGCAAACAGCGGGCGGGCAAGGTCGTGACCCTCGTCAAAGGTTTCGTGGGCCGAGATGCCGACCTTCAGGAGCTGGCGCGCATGCTGAAATCCAGGTGCGGCGTCGGCGGTTCGGCGAAGGCGGGCGAAATCATCATCCAGGGCGACCACCGCGACCGTGTGGCCGAACTGCTCATCCGCAGCGGCTACCGCTGCAAAAAAGCCGGTTCGTAGCGTGCGCCGGCAGCTTCTCCTCTTGGCGTTGCTGTGCGCGCTGTGCGGTGCCGAACGCGCCGCGGCCCAGTATTACACCTGGGGTTCGGACCCTCCGCAGAAGTGGTCGGCGATCCGCACGCCCGACGTGCGGATGATCTATCCCGATACGGTCGCCGGCATCGCCCGGCGCACGCTGTTCTACATCCGCTCGGTCCGGCCCGACATCGGTTACGGATTCCGCCACGGCCCGATGCGCATTCCCTTCGTCATGCATCCCGAGAATTTCCAGTCGAACGGACTGGTGATGTACCTTCCCAAGCGCGTGGAATTCCTCACCTCGCCCGCCGTCGACAGCTATTCGATGCCGTGGTACAAGCAGCTCGTGGCCCACGAGTACCGCCACGCCGTGCAGTACAACAACCTCGACCGGGGCGTCATCCGCGCCTTGAGTTACGTGCTCGGACAGCAGGGGTCGACCATCGGTCTGCTGTGCATGCCGATCTGGGCCATGGAGGGCGACGCCGTGATGTCCGAAACGATGCACTCGTCGTTCGGCCGCGGTCTCCAGCCTTCGTTTTCGATGGCCTACCGCGCCATGGGCCGAGTCGGCAGCCACCGCCGCAACCTCGACCGCTGGTTCTGCGGCTCCTACCGCGACTACATTCCCGACCACTACGAGCTGGGCTATCAGATCTGCTCCTACGCCTGGGAACGCTACGGCGAGAACATCTGGGACAAGGTCGCGTGGTACGGGTCGCGCAACCCCTACGTGCTGGCCACCACGCGCGTGGCGCTGGGCAAATTCTACAAGACCAACGTCATGAAGCTCTTCCGCGAAACCTTCGACGAACTGGAACGCTACTGGGATTCGCTGCCGGAAACCGGGGACAGCGCCGTGCCGCTCACCGCGCTGCCCGAAAAGAACCACACGACCTACCAGTGGCCCCTGCCGCTGGGCGACACGGCCGTCGTGGCGCTGAAAACCGACCTCGACCGCGTTTCGCGTTTCGTCGTGATCGACCGCCGTACGGGCGGGGAACGGACGGTCTGCCATACAGGGCTGGTCTCGACCCGTCCGTCGATGGCCGACGGCCGCGTCTGGTGGACCGAGTACCGCCGTTCCACGCTTTTCGAACAGCGCGTCAACTCGCAACTGTGTTATATGGACCTCGCCGACGGTGTGCCCCGCACGGCGGAACGGCAGCGAAATACGCTCTATCCCACGGCTTCGGGCGAGGAGTTCGGATGGGTCGAGTACAATCCCGACGGCCGTTATACGGTCGTGGTGCGGCACGGCGAGGGTCCCGAACGGCGGTTCGAAACGCCCGTCCGGTCGGAGATTCACGGATTGGCGTGGGACGATCGGACGGTGGCGTGGTACGTTCTCGTCACGGACGACAGCGGCATGTGGATCGGCCGCATCGACTCCGACGGCCTGCATCCGATTACCGAGGGGGCCTACATCACCCTTTCGAACCTGCGGGCCGGGGGCGGCAAGCTCTATTACGGCTCGATCGCCTCGGGCAGGGACGAGGCCCACTGTTACGACCTGATGGCCTGCCGCGAATACCGCATCACCACCTCGGCCTACGGCTCCTTCGCGCCCGCCCCGGCGGACGGAGGGGTGCTGCTGACGACCTACGACCGCCTCGGCTACCGCGTCGCGGAGCAGCGGGTCGCCGCCGATGACAGCCTGCTGATTCCCGTTACGCCTTCGCGGCTGCCCGTCAACGTGGTGAACCCCCCCCGCAAACGCTGGGACGTGGTGAACCTCGACACGGTGCGCTATACGCGCGCCGATTCGGTCGGACAGTCCGGCGAGTTCCGCGCGAAGCGGTATCGCAAGGTGCCCAATCTGGTGAACGCCCACAGCTGGATGCCCGTGGCGTTCAACCCCTTTGCGGCGGTCGACGAACACGTGATCGACCTCAATGTGGGCCTTACGCTGATCTCGCAGAACCTGCTTTCGAGCGCCGAGGCCTACGCCTCCTACGGCTGGAACCGGCACGAAGGCTCGCTCGTGAATCTAGGCGTGCGCTATTTCGGACTGGGCGTGCGTTTCGACCTGGACGCCTCCTACGGCGGCAACCAGCTCTTCTACTCGCTGGCCGGCCGCGACGGGCAGGGCAATCCGGTCTACCAAAGCCGTCCTGCTCCCGACAAATATTACTCCGTGGGGCTGTCGGCCACGCTGCCGCTCTATTTCCAGCGGGGTTATCACACGCGCCAGCTCTCCCTCTCGGCGGGCTGGAACTACTCCAACGGCATGGTTGCCGATCTGGGCAAGATCGAATGGGAGAACGGCAGCATCTCCAACATTCAGCGGGTCGGTTTCCGCGAGGGGCTGCACAAGGTTTCGTTCGGAGCCGGATTCTCCGACCAGGTGCGTATGGCGCACCGCGACATCGCGCCCCGCTGGGGCTACACCTTCAGCGCGAACTACACGTTCAACCCCGAGAACACCCATTTCAGCGACCTGATTTCGTTCTACGGACAGGCTTATCTGCCGGGATTCGCGCCCCACAACTCGGTGCTGGTGGCCGCGACCTACCAGACCTCGATCGGCGGCTACAAATTTCCGTCGGGATATGCTCCGTTGAGCTACAAATCCACGCGGCTGGTTCCGCGCGGGTTCACCTCCGCGGACATCGTGTCGAACAACTACACGGCTTTTCAGGCCAACTACCAGCTGCCGGTGTGGTATCCCGAGGGCGGCATCGGCTCGGTGATCTACATCAAGCGCATCCGGCTCAACGCCGGAGGCGACTACGCGCAGTTCCGCGACGTGGGCCGCGGAGGAATGACGTGGCGGCGGATCTGGTCGGTGGGCGGAGACATCGTTTTCGACTTCAACGCCTTCCGGCAGCCGGCGTCGGCCACTTCGACCTTCAAGCTGTCGTGCTACCATCCGTCGAGCGGCGGGGTGTACGTCGCAGCGTCGGTGGGACTGCCGTTTTGAGGGATTTGTAATATATTTCGTATCTTTGTCGCAAATATCGTCGTATGGGACAGAAAAAAAAGACGGGTGTCAGCCCGAAAACGATAAAATGGATCTGGTACGCGGCTTTCGCACCCTTTGCGCTCGTGGCGTTGATGCTGGTGCTCACGGTCTTCGGCGTGTTCGGCCGCATGCCCTCGTTCGAGGAGCTGGAGAATCCCCGCAGCAACCTCGCCACGGAGATCTACTCCGAGGACGGCAAGGTGATCGGAACCTTCTTCGTGCAGAACCGCTCCTATGTGCAGTACGCCGACCTCTATCCGTCGGATTCGACGCTTCACATCCGGCTGGCCGGGCATGAGGTTCCGCCCATCGTCGCGGCGCTCATTGCGACCGAGGACGTCCGTTTCCGCACCCACTCGGGCATCGACATTCCTTCGCTGGCGCGTGTGGCCGTGAAGACCCTGCTGTTGCAAAACACCTCGCAGGGCGGCGGCTCGACCATCACGCAGCAGCTGGCCAAGAACCTCTTTCCGCGCGATACGGTCCGCAACCGCGGCGCCGTCGTCCGCAAGGCCAAACTCGTGACCTCGCAGTTCAAGGAGTGGATCACGGCCCTGAAACTCGAATACAACTACACCAAGGAGGAGATCGCCGCCATGTACCTCAATACGGTGGAGTTCGGCTCGAACGCCTTCGGCATCAAGTCGGCGGCCCACACCTTCTTCAACAAGGAGCCGGACGAACTCAACGTGCAGGAGGCGGCCGTGCTGGTGGGGGTGGTGAACGCCCCGACGCGCTATTCGCCCATCCTGAATCCCAAGAACGCCCTCGTGCGCCGCAACCTCGTGCTTTCACGCATGGAGGAGGCCGGGGCGCTGACCCGCAGGCAGCGCGATTCGCTGGCGGCGCTGCCGATCGTGACCAACTACAAGCCCGTGTCGCACAACGAGGGTGCGGCGACCTATTTCCGCGAGATGCTGCGGCTGGTGATGAACGCCCGGCCTCCCAAGCGCAGCCAGTTCTACAACGAGTGGGACTATGACCAGGCGGTGGAGGAGTACAACGAGAATCCGCTCTATGGCTGGTGTCACAAGAACCGCAAGGCCGACGGCACGCCCTACAATATCTACCGCGACGGGTTGAAAATCTATACCACGATCAACTCCGTGATGCAGACCTATGCCGAGCAGGCCGTGCAGCGGCAGATGGAGAAGGAGATTCAGCCCAAGATGGACGCGCAGTTCCGGGCGACGAAGACGCTTTTCGTCGATGCCGACAAGGAGGAGCGCGACCGGATCATGCGCCATGCCGTCCGTTATTCGGACCGTGACCGCGAGATGAAGCACGCCGGGGCGGGCGAGAAGGAGATCAACGCCGCTTTCGACAAACCCTGCAACATGCGGGTGTTCACCTACAAGGGCGAGCGCGACACGCTGATGACGCCGCGCGACTCGATCCTCCACCACAAGCGTATCATGCGTGCCGCGATGGTGTCGCTCGATCCTGCCACGGGCTTTGTAAAAGCCTATGTCGGAGGGCCTAACTTCCGTTACTTCAAGTACGACATGGCCAAGCAGGGCAAAAGCCAGATCGGCTCGACGATCAAGCCCTTCGTTTACACCTTCGCCATCGACCATCTGGGCCTGACGCCCTGCACGATGGTTCCCAACCTGCCGACGACCATTGAGACGGCCAACGGTACGGCCTGGTCGCCGAAGGAGGCCGGCAATGTCGAGTACGACGGGGTGCTGCACCCCCTCAAGTGGGGACTTGCGCGCAGCCGCAACAACTACTCGGCGTGGATCATGAAGCAGGCCAAGCAGCCGGCTGCCGTGGCCGATTTCATTCACAACATGGGCATCCGCAGCTACATAGACCCCGTTCCGGCGCTGGCTCTCGGCTCTTCGGAATCGAACGTTTACGAGTTGGTGAGCGCCTTTTCGACCTTTGCCAATCAGGGCGTGCACACCGATCCGATCTTCGTGACGCGCATCGAGGACCGTCAGGGCAACCTGATCGCCAGTTTCATTCCCCAGTCGCAGGACGCCGTCAGCGAACGCACGGCCTACACGATGCTCACGATGCTTCAGGACGTGGTCAACTCGGGGACGGCGGGCCGTCTGCGGTGGCAGTTCGGGCTGACCGACATGGAGATCGGCGGCAAGACCGGAACTTCGAACAAGAACCGCGACGCGTGGTTCATGTGCGTGACCCCGAAGCTGGTGACCGGCGCCTGGGTCGGCGGCGAGGACCAGTCGGTGCACTTCATCCGCGGCGGCGAGGGCAGCGTGATGGCGCTGCCGATCGTGGGCGAATATATGAAAAAGATCTACGACGACGGTCGTTTCGGCATCAGCCGTACGGACCAGTTCGTGCGTCCGGCGATGATGCCCCGTTACGACTGCGAGGACGAAGTCGACTCCGAGGGGCGGAACAACCCCGAGGACGAGAATTTCTTCGACTGACACGGACCGGGTTTTCTGTATCCGATAAAAGTCCGGGCCGCCCTCAATGGGCGGCCCGGACTTATTTGAGGATCGAACCGGTTTCGCTTATTCGGCCGGGGTGCCGGTGGTGAGGTCGTTCCCGTCGGCGTCCATCAGCTGAACCCACGTGAAGGGACCCACCGGGAAGTCTTTGGCCGTATAGCCCGGACGGACAGCCGGCGAGGTGTAGTAGGATGCCTGGTTTTCCGTCCATCTGAAGAACTCTATGCCGACGTAATCGGTGCCGGTATTGTAGCCGGAACCGTACATCGTTGCCTGGCCTGCCTGCGCCTCGTCGTAAATGCCGACGAGTTTGGGCGAGGTCTGGGTCGTCGTAAATGACGAGTAGGCTCCGGTCGAGTGGGTTATACGGGAGTAGCGAGTCCGGATCGGGTAGACTCCGTCGTAGCCGTAAATCGCATTGTCGGTTTTCGTGTAGAGAATACCGGTCGACTTCGGAATCGGGATGGCCGGAGTGGAGGCGCCATTATAGGATGCCTGGTAATATGCCCGCAGGTCGTACCTGTTTCCGTAGATCGTGATGCCCCAGCCCCGGATCATGTAGGACGAGTTGACGGTGCCCGGTTTTACGATAACCTCGAATGTTACGGGAGCTTCGTTTACCTGCGAGGTGGTGCTCGTAACTCTCCATTTGCCCAGCCATCTCTTGTAGAGAGGATCGGTATTGTCCGGCAAGAGCGAGGCGTCGATCGAAACCGGAAGCGACGTGATGGGCGTGGTGGAGACGATGAATCCGTTGGAGACGGCGCATCCGAATACGACGGCTACGTACTCGTCGTAGAAACTCGGATAGTTGAGCGTATAGGTGTCCGCACCTTTGTGGAGCAGGCTGGCTGCGATCGCTTCGGGATCGTCGCCTGCGCCGATGTTGCCGTTGAGCGTGCCGACCAGGCTTTGCAGGAGCTTTTTCTCGCGCTGGGCCTCGAATTCGGACTTCAGCATCAGCCCCATGTAGTAGTACTCCGTATCCGTTGATGGAACTGTATTCACCGTAACGCTGTTGTAGGTCTTTGTGGCATCGGGAACGGTCACTTCGAACGTGATGTCCGACCGGACCGGCTCGGGCGTCATAATCTTGAAATCGGCGCCGTTGACTTCGGCGAAATAGTAGTCGTCGACAAAGGTGAAGTTCTGTGCGGTCACTCCGTCGATCTCGACCGGCATGTAGAAACTGATGCCGGCCTTGGTGTAGATGAACGGTGCGTACACGGTGGTTTCACTGTCGATCTTGACCGCAAAGCGACGGTTCGTGAGCGTTGCCGAATACGTCTTGTCTTTCACGACGAAGGAATAGGTGTTGAATGACATGTCTTCCGCATTATTCCGGTAGGTCTCCAGGTCTTCCGACCAGTCGGTGTCCGCGGAAACGGGGGTCAGGATGTAGTAATTCCCCGTGATGATGCCGCGCAGGACGACCATTGCCGCGGATGTCTCCATCACCGTGAATTTGTAGTCGCCCTCCATGCCCTTGTAGGTCGATCCGATGTTGTCGGGATTTTTCGGGTGTACGAAGTAATTGATGAGCGAGTTTTTCGTATCGAAATTGAGCGTGACGCCCAGATCCTCGCCGAGCGAATAGAGGCTCTTCTCGGTGATGGACGGGTTGCTTTCGATCTCGGATGCAACTGTGACGCTGCCTTCGGAGAATTTGAATAACAGGTTGTATCCGGCTGACTCCTGGGTCGGGGAGGGGAAATAGCGCACGTGCCATCCGTTTTCAGCGCTTTCGAGCACGGTCTTGGCCTCCTGCTTGGCGGCTTCGATGCGTTCGGAGGCGGATTTGTCGAAAAGATCCTCCTCGTCGAACAGGCATGAGGTGAGCAGGGCAGGAATGGCCAGAACCAGAAATAGTATGATTGCTGTTTTTTTCATATTCGGTGTCGCTTATTCGTTTGTACCGGAATTTTCGGGCGAGTCAGTATCTTCGTCATCCAGCGAGTCGAAGTCGAGGTTGGGCGCTTCTTCCGCACGGCGCAGTACGATTTCCCGCAGTTCGTTCAGGTCGATGTTCCAGGTGCTTTTCATGTAGTTGGAGACGATTTCGAATTTGGCTTCGATTTTCGGCCGTCCCGTGTCGCCGGCCGTCGTCAGCATCTCCTCCCACTCTTCTGCGCTCCGGTTGACGTAGAGGGCGATGAGTTCCACGAAATCCTCGCCGTCGGCTTTCGATGCATACGGGGAAATGAATCCTTTTTGCAGTGCCGATTCGGTGGTCTTGTAGATTTCGAAGCATTGGTCCTGTACGTAATCCGGGCCGGAAATCTCCGCGAAATCGGTGGGGTAAGGTTTCGTCTGATTGAGGATATGTCCGAATTCGTGGTGGATCGTCTTGAAATAGGCCGTCTTCGCATTGACGGTCTTGGGGTTCAGGTTGTCGAGGTTGTAGAGCGTGATCTTCGCCCCGGCTTCGGCCGTTCCCAGCACCATCGCTCCGTTGGTCTTGTAGGCATACGAGCCGACCAGGAAGAGGATTTTCG
>ENA-UEQS01002291-UEQS01002291.1-human-gut-metagenome-genome-assembly--contig:-NODE-2291-length-10659-cov-4.962011_pt1 | contig 10659 bp, 6 predicted proteins | sample MGYA00242953_ERZ507953 | MGnify/ENA primary metagenome ERZ507953 (study PRJEB26167, sample SAMN06115474) | human gut metagenome | host: Homo sapiens | place: China:Jiangsu | collected 2016-07-06...
CTTGCCCGTGGGGTTGTTGGGGTTGTTGAAGATCATGAGCTTGGTCCGGTCGCTGACGGGCGCGCCGTCCCAGTCGTAGTCGGGTTCCTTGAGCACGTAGGGCACGGGTACGGCATGGAGCATGGGGATGCTCGAATAGTAGAGGAGGAAGCCCGGCGAGGGCACCAGCACCTCGTCGCCGGGATCGAGCAGGGCATGAGTGCAGAGCATGAGGGCTTCCTGCGCCCCGGCGGTGATCATGATTTCGGTCTTGGGATCGTAGTCCAGCCCGTTCTGGCGCTTGAGGTAGGCGGCCACGGCCTCGCGCATGGGCAGGATGCCCCGGTTGTGCGTATAGTGGACGAATCCCTTGGCCAGCGCGTCGTTGGCGGCGGCCTTGATGTGCTCGGGCGTGTCAAAGTCCGGGCGGCCAATGCTGAACACGAGCACTTCCTTTCCCTCACGGCGCAGGGCGTCCGCGGTCTGGGTGACGGAGCTGATGGAAGCGGACTTGAGGCCGTTGGCGATGCGTGAAAATCTTTGCGTGTCCATAAGGGTTCCTTTGCTGTTCCGGGCGGCCCCGGCGGGGCGTGCCGTTTTTAGGGAACGGCTTCCCGTTGCCGGGGGAGCCGTGCTCCGCAGGGGAGGCTCCTCCGGGGCCGCTTATGCCCGGAATGGGGTTGCGTGGTTGAAGCCGGGGCCCTGCGGAGGCCGCATTCCCGCAGGGAGTCCCCGGCGGCTAGGCTTCGGATTCGGCGGGCGAGTTGCCGGCATCCTTGTTGATCTTCCAGATGGCGAACCCGGTGAAGCCGTAGGTGAGGGAGAAGATGGGGACGATCCAGTTGACGAAGGCATAGGGGATGTACTGCATGGCGTCGATCTTGAGGACGCCGACGATGAAGAAAGCGGCCATGGAGTACGGCACCAGCGCGATGCCGAGGGTGACGGCGTCTTCAAGCGTCCGCGAGAGGACCCGCGACTGGATGCCCATGTCGCGGAACTTCTTTTCAAAGGCGCGGGCCGGGACGATGATGGAGAGCATGCCGTTGCCCGTGCCGATGGTCATGAGGTAGCAGGAAACCAGCGTGGCGAGGATGAGCCCGCCGGGGGAGGTCACGGAGCGGGTCATGCGGTCCACGACCACGCCGAGCGCTCCGGTACCTTCGAGGATGCCGCCGAGCGTCATGGCGATGAGCAGCAGGAAGACCACGAAGGACATGCTGGTCAGGCCGCCTCGGGAGAGGATCTTGTCCACGAGCGGGTGCCCGGTCTGGGAAACGTAGCCGTCGGTGGCGGCCTTGAACATACCCTTCATGGTCATGCCGTCCTGAATGATGAACGCGCAGGCTACCCCGACGAGGATGGCGATGACGAGCGTGGGCAGCGGCGGGATGCCCCGGATGGCGAGGGCCACCAGCACGATGGGCGGCAGGGCGAGGAGGAACGAGCGGTTGAAGTTGGCTGAGAGGGCGTCGGTGATCGGGGTCAGGTCGGGCATGGCTCCGCCGCTGTAGTTGAGCCCGAGGTACCAGTAGAGGCCGAGGGCTACGAGGGTGGCGGGCACGGTGGTGTAGAGCATGGAGCCGATGTGGGAGAAAATGTTGGTCCCGGTGATGCCCGAGGCGAGGTTGGTGGTGTCGGAAACCGGGGACATCTTGTCGCCGAAGTACGCGCCGGACACGATGGCCCCGGCGGTGAGCCCGGTGGGGAAGCCGAGGGCCTCGCCCACGCCGAGCAGGGCCAGGCCCGCCGTGCCGATGGTCCCGAAGGAGGTGCCGGTCATGAGCGAGAAGACCGCGCAGATGAGCACCGTGCTGACGAGGAACATGGAGGGCGAGAGGAGTTTCAGGCCCCAGTAGAGGAACAGGGGGATGACACCGGCCTGAATCCAGACCCCGATGAGCGTGCCCACGAGGAAGAGGATACAGGTGACGATGATGATGCGGTGCACGCCGTTGACGATACAGGCTTCAACCTCTTTCCAGGTGAACCCCGCCATGATGCTGAGGAGCGAGGCCGTGATGGTGGCGAGCATCAGCGGCACGAGGAACCCCACGCGCAGGACGAGCCCGCCGAGAAGGATGACCAGAATGGGCAGGAAGATGATCGCCAGAGCCATACCGAAGCTTACGGTCTTCTTGTCGTTCATGCCGGCTTTCCTCATGCGGATGGGCGAATGGACGAGAGCCCATTGACGGAGAACTGCGGGGGAAGTCCCCGGAGGCTGTTTTCCAGGTTGCCGATGGCCTGACGGATCAGGCGTGCGAACGCCGCGCGGGTGACGCCCGCGAGGTGGGGAGAGAACAGCACCCGGCGGCGCGCTTCCGGAGAAAGCCGGAGCAGGGGATTGCCGGGCGAAGGGATTTCACTTTCAAAGTTGTCGATGGCCGCGCCTCGGATGACGCCGCGTTCGAGGGCGGCGGCAAGGGCCGTTTCGTCCACGATGCCGCCGCGCGCCGCGTTGATGAGGATCGCGCCGGGCTTCATGGAAGCGAGCCGCGCCGCGTCCACAAGGCCGCGCGTGGCGTCCATGAGCGGGCAGTGCAGGGTGACGATGTCGCTGACGGCGAACAGTTCGTCGAGATTGACGCGCCGGATGCCGTGCTCCTGCGCGAATGCTTCGGGCCAGAAGACGTCGGAGGCCACGACCGTTGCCCCGAAGGCCGCAAGGCGGGGGGCCAGCGCCCGGCCGATGCCGCCGAGCCCGACGATGCCCACGGTGGCGCCGAACAGTTCGCAGGCGCCCCGGCCGAGGATGCGTTCCCGTGCCTGCGCATAGGCGCCGGACTTGATGGCCTCGTCCGCGTAGGCCAGCTCGCGCTGGAGGCAGATCACCGCCCCGATGACGTGCTCTGCCACGGTGATCGCGTTTTGTGCTGGCGAGTTGCATACGATGAGGCCGAGTTTCGCCGCCGCCGCGTGGTCCACGCTGTCGAATCCGGCCCCTGCCGTCTGGATGATGCGCACGGAGCCGAGCCGGGCCAGCAGATCGGCGTCGAGGCGGGGGTGCGAAGGCGGCATGAAGAGGCCTTCAATGCCCGCAGAGGCCTCCGCGATGGCGTCTCGCCTGTAGTCGGCAAGAAAAGCAAGTCCGCCGGGAATCTCCACGCCGCTTTCCTCGAAACGCGACTTGGGGAGCAGACTGAGCATATGAGTCATTGTATCCTCCCTGGAGCGGAATTTCCTTGAAACGGTGCCGTTTCAAAGACGTCATTCCGTGGGAAACGGTTTCCCCGGAATCCATGCGGCATTGCGGCGCGCCGGACCCGCGTCCGGCGTGAGGGCTTCTTGTTGCAGAAGGTCCTTACGATGCCGGATGGCGCAACATCCCTCTTCTCCATGAACCGATGCGGGCATGGAGATACGGATTGGTAAAGGCTTTGGGGAGAGGCAATACAGGATAGCAGCAAAAGGCTTCCTGTTTCCAGCATATCGCTATTCCGTTCGTGTAAGTGAAGAACGTATACAGATATGCATATATGTTTTTTTCAATATATCTGTTTCGTTTCATACTATGGACAGTGCGATACGAAGGCACACCCATACGGAAGAACAACAGAAGCCTGATGACGCGTTACTGGGCCATTGAGAGACACATGTGTTTCTTTTTGTATTTGATATAACAAGTTCCGTGCCATGTATAAAAACTGTTTTATTTTTGATGATTACAAGAAACGACTTTTGGGATGTGACAATATGCGGAAAATAAGCCTATAATCCGGCGCAGAAATCGGACTATAGGCCGATAGGGAGGATTATATGCCGGATGCGTATCAGGATGGTGTTTTTTTTCACAAATCCACACGGATTCTGGCCATGCCGGACGTCAGGGAATCGCTCATCGCGTTCTACAAGCTCCTGAAAGAGACGTTCCCGCTGGAAGGGATGGTCATGCACCATTTTCTGCCTTCCTCGCAGTCCCTGCTGGAACTCCATTTCATCCACGACGGCGGCATCCACTTCCTCGGGCGGTTCATTCCGTTTTCCCGCGAGCAGACCATGTTTCTTAGGGCCTTTTCGCTGACCGGGGGCGTCAATGCCATCCCCAACAGCCAGGAAGTCCGGACCGCCGAGAGCGTGAACAACGACTTGCGGGAGTACATCGAAAACAGGCCGAGAGCGCACCTGGTGTGCTGCCTCAAGGGGGCGGGCGCGCCGCTCGGCCTGTTGCGGCTCATCGGGACGGAGGTGGGCTGTTTTACAGAAGAGCATGAGCGGAGGCTGGGCCTGCTGGCGATTCCCTTGAGCTTCGCGCTGGTCAAGGTGCTCCGTGAGGAGGAGGTGCAGCGGTTCTTCTCCGCGCACGGCTACGATACGCCCTCGCAGTCGCCGCACGAGGACGACGCGCCCGCCGAGCTCATAGGCACTTCGGGCGGGCTCAGGAACGTCATGGAAACGGTGCGCAAGCTGTCGGGGACCGATGCGCCGGTGCTGATCCTCGGGGAAACCGGCACGGGCAAGGAGCTTGTCGCCAACGCGATCCAAGCCAGATCGCAGCGCGTGGGCAAGCCCTTCATCAAGGTCAATTGCGGGGCCATCCCTGAGACGCTCATGGACAGCACGTTGTTCGGGCACGAGAAAGGGGCCTTCACCGGGGCGCATTGCGCTGTGGGGGGCAAATTTGAGCTGGCCAACGGCGGCACGCTGTTTCTCGACGAGCTCGGGGAGCTTTCCCTTCAGGCGCAGGTGCGGCTCCTGCGGACCCTTCAGAACCATGTGGTCGAGCGTGTGGGCAGCACGACTTCCATTCCGGTGGATGTTCGGATCATAGCGGCAACGAACCGAGATCTGCACAAGATGCTGCGCGAGGGCACGTTCCGCGAGGATCTCTATCACCGCTTGAATGTGTTTACCATTTCCGTCCCCCCACTGCGTGAGCGGCTGCAGGATCTGCTCCCGCTGGCCCGGCACTTTATCGACAAGGCCACGCGCCGCTTGGGATTGCCCCCTATTTCCGGCATCGAACCGGATTCGGCGGAACGGCTCCTCCAATATGACTGGCCCGGCAACGTCCGGGAACTGGAAAACCTCGTGGAGCGGGCGGTGATTCTGGATTACAACAGCAAGCTCAAGCTCGATCGCTATCTCCAGCCCGTTCTGGAACGTGCCGTTCCCGGACGTTCCAGAACGGAGCATGGCGAGGCGCTTGAGGGGCGGGTGCGGGAACTGGTGCGGCGCTGTTTTGCGGAGTGGATGGAAAAGGGGATGCCGCCGGAAGCGGGGGGGCCCGTTCCGTCTCGCTCGGGCCGGGAGCACAGGCCGGACAACGCCGCCGGACGTGGTGAGGCGCTCCTATCCGAGAAGACGGGAGCGGCGTCTATGGGGGCGGCATCAGGCTTTCCGGAATTTCGGAGCGAAGCAGCGCTTCGGTCACTGGATGACGTGGTACGCGAACATATCGAGGCCGCCCTAGACCGTACGGGCGGGAAGATCCACGGCCCGGGAGGCGCGGGTGAACTGCTCGGGGTGCATCCGGATACGTTGCGCAAGAAGATGAAGAAAATGGGCATCGTCAGACCGTCGGGCCGACGTGAGGGCAGATAAGTTTCAGGAAGGATATAGAGGCAGCTGGGAAGGAGGCGTTTTTTCAGCAACGTTCTCCTCTCCAACTGCCGGCGCAGTTCGCGTCTGCCTCGCCCTTTCCAAAGGCTTTTGTGTTCATTGTTATCTTTTGGAATATGGCACTCGCAAAATGGAAATGCTCTAAGTGGGATTACGCTCAGTTTTCCTCGGAATAAGGCCACGTTTGCGTAACTTGCTGGTGCTCCCTTCTTTTGCCTTCAATTGCCTTCAATCCGAAGGGACTCTCCGCACGACCCGTTCCCTCCGTCCGGGGGTGCAAGGGGAATCATTCCCCTGCCGGGGGAGTCTGAGGGGACGATGAGCCCCCTCAGCTTTTCTCCTCTACAGCAGCCCAAGCGGTACGGCGATAGCGAACATGACGAGGGTCATGACCACGACCCAGACCACGGAAATGAGGCACCCGGGCTTGAACATGTCGAACATCCTGTAATATCCGGCGGGGTAGGTCACCAGAGGGACCGCATCAAGCGGCAGCAGGAATGCCGCCGACACGCTGAAGCCCATCGGTATGGCAAGGACGGCGGGGTTGACGCCCATGGTCCCGGCAAGGGCCGCCAGCGCGGGGAGGAGTACGGCGACGATGGCGGTGTTCACCGGGATGAGCAGGTGGATAACCACGGTAAACAGGGAAATCACCGCTATAACACCTGCAAGCGGCATACCTGCGACGCCGCCGAGACAGGTATGGGCGATCCACGCCGCGCCGCCCGTTTCCCAGATAGCCATGCCGAGGGCGTTGGACGCGCCGATCAGCATGAGGCTGTCCCATCCGATCCGGCCCTTGTCCTGTTCCCATGTGAGCAGGTCGACGGTCGGGAGCGCGCAGATCGCGCAGCCGATGACCGCCGCCACGGGCAGCGGGATGCCGTGCAGCTTTTCCGTGCTCCAGAGGATGAAGTTCACGGCCAGCACGGCGATGAACACGCTTTCCCTCCGCCCAAGCCCGCCGAGTCCGGCGTATTCCCGCTCGACGAGATCCATGCCCGCGAGTCGTCCGATTTCCGGGGGGAAGGCCCGGATGACGAGCCACCACGCCAGCGGCGTGAGCACGAGGACCATGGGCATCCCGATAGCCGTCCACTCGAAGAACCCGATGTGTACGTCGGCGGTGCTCTGGAGGAGGCTTATGGTCAGCATGTTCATGGCGCTTCCCGCCGGGGTGCCGACGCCGCCGATGAGGCAGGCGATGGGCAGCCCGAGCATAACCGCCTTGCCGAAATTGCTGGTTCCCTTCACACAGCCGTTTTTTTCGAGCAGCAGGACAGCCACGGGCAGCATCATGGCGACGACGGGTATGTCCGCGAGGATGGTGGAGAGCAGCGCGCAGACCATCATCAGGAGCAGCAGGAGGCGCACCGGGGAACCCTTGGATCGCAGGCTCGTCCACAGGACGATGCGGCGGCTCAGGCCGGAGTTCTGGAAGGCGATGGCGATGCAGAACATGGCGAACACGAAGAAGATCGTCGGCGTGGCGAACAGTTGCATCATCTTGGGCAGAGGCAGGATGCCCGCCACGGCGGGCAGTACGGCGAACAGCACGGAGGCGACGGCGACGGGCAGGATCTCGAATACCCATACCAGTACGGCGGCGAACATCATGGCGATGGCCCGCTTGCCGTTGGGTGACAGCCCGTCGGGGCATGGAAGGGAAACCAGCAGAAAATATCCCAGAAGGATGGCGAGGCCGATGCAGCCCTTGCGCAGGGAAGTGGTCATGTTGGCGTCCTCGTGGCAGATCTGCGGATACTTGTGAAAACAATAACGCAGCCTGCGTGTTGATGGCAAGATGAAGTACAAATCTACCATTCAATAGATGTAAATCGATGTGTCCTGTCCCGGATGGCGGAACCCAAGGGCTCCGCCCCTCGGACCCCGGCAGAGGCGCTGCCTCTGCACTCCGCAAGGGAGCAGCGCTCCCTTGACCCGGCACAAGCGTTTCCTCTCGCGGCAACGCCGCGGGAGGAAACGCTCAGGGCATAAAGGAATCTCCCTTTACCGGAATTCCGGAAACGCAGGGCTCAAAAAAATCTCCTCTCCACCAACCTGGGGGCTTCCTCCTCCCCCACTCCCCCAAACGGCGGCTATTCCCCCCAATGGATAGCCGCCGCTCCGTTTCCCATACAAAAAGCCGCTTCTCTGGGAAACGCCCCTTACTGGCGGTAATGTTAGGGAAAGGAAAATGCGCGGGGTTTTGCACGTCACGGTTTCATCGCGAACATATTGACGGTTTTATTGTAAAGGGAGGTTATCCCCTCGTCGGACAAACATTTCGGATACACAAATTTAGATGCTTATCGCATAGTACATGGACAGATTCCGGTATATGAATTGAACTACATTCTATATTAAGCGATTACCTTGGCGGCAACGCCGCCAAGGTAATCGCGCCGCCGGGTCAAGGGGCGGAGCCCCTCGCCAGGGTCCGGGGCTGAGCCCCGTGAGATCGCTTGCCTCGCCAACCCGCACGGGCTATCAGGGAGCGTCACTCGATAAAAGGCTGTGACGACAGGAGGCTCCATGAAACCGCTCAAGCTGGATGCCGATTCCTCCCGCACCGGGAAACTTGAGGACATGAACGCGCCGTGGAGCCGCCTGCTCCATCTGGCGACGCGCTACACCTACCCGAAACGCTACCCCCTCGTACTGGCGGGCGACGCCATGTTCGACTTCTACTACCTCGCCAAAGGGCGCCTCAGGATCATGCACGGCGCGGAGAACGGACGCGAACGGGCGATGGTCTATATCGGCAGCGGGAATGTATTCAATGAGGCCACGGCACTGGCCGGATTCGACGATCCCGACTGCCGCTTCTACTGTATGGAAGACGTGGAACTGTACCGCTTCCCCGGCACGCTGCTCCATGATCCGCGCTTCGTTGCCGAATACCCGGAACTCATCATCAACCTGATGGTATCCATGAGCACCAAGGTGCTCGTGATGCACGCCAACCTTTCCGAAACGGGTGGCGGTACGGCAGTGAAGCAGGTCAGCCTCTTTTTGTGCGGGCTTTCACGTCTGCACGGTGACCAGCTCCACTTCAACCCCCAGATGACCCAGGAAGAACTGGCGATTTTCCTTGGGATGCACAGGGCTACGCTTGTGAGGGCCCTGAGGGTCCTGCGTGGGTGCGGCGCCCTCCTCCAGCTCACCAAGAACCGCCTCCGTATCGGAGACCTCGCGCTCCTGCAAAAAATAGCCGGGGAATAACCCGGAACATCTACAGAAAACCCCATATAATCCATACTGTTTCGTCCTATCTCATCTTTTTTTCCACTTTTTTTCACAAATGGCGCAGATGCGCCATTTTCTTGAGAACGGCTGTGTGAAGGTTCGCACAATGGGAAGTGAGCCGGAGGGCGGATGCGCGCCCGCCCATCCCCTCACCCTTCACATAGCCGTCCCCCGCGACGCGGGGAACGCCAAGGAGACAGGACGTGATCAACGTTATCGATCAAGACAAATGCATCGGATGCGGGACCTGCTTCAAGTCGTGCAGCCTCGACGTGTTCCGCCTCGACACCGACCAGAGCAAGGTTTCGCCCTGCATGGCGGCGTGCCCTGCGGGGACCGACATTCGCGGCTACAATGCCCTCGTACAGCAAGGCAAGCTTGAAGAAGCCGCCCAAAAACTCCGTCAGGCAAACCCATTCCCCGGCATCACGGGCCGCATCTGCTTCCATCCCTGCGAAAAGGAATGCGCGCGCAATGCTGTGGACGGTGCGGTAAACATCAACGCCGTCGAGCAGTTCCTCGGCGATCTCGACCTGCCAGAAGAACAGCCCGCCGTCCGGCATACGGCCAAGGTCGCCGTGGTGGGTTCCGGCCCCGCAGGGCTTTCCTGCGCCTGTTTTATGGCCCGCATGGGCTACCCCGTCACCGTTTTCGAGGCCGCGCCGCGCCCCGGCGGTATGCTCCGTTACGGCATCCCGGCTTACCGCCTGCCCGACGCCGTGGTCGAGGCGCATGTGGCCCGGCTTGAAGCCCTCGGCGTCAGCTTCCGCTGCAACACCCGCATCGGCAAGGGCGGCGACCTAGCTCTCGGCGATTTGCGCCGGCGCGGCTACAAGGCGTTCCTTCTTGCCCCCGGAACCAGCCTCAGCCGCAGGATCGCCATTGAAGGCGCGGAGCTGCCCGGCGTGCTGTGGGGCGTGGAGTTCCTGCGCGCCGTGCGCGGCGATCACGCTCCTACGTTTTCGGGCCATGTCGTGGTCGTGGGCGGCGGCGACGTTGCCGTCGACGCGGCGATTTCCGCCAAGCGCCTCGGAGCATCGTCCGTGAGCATGGTTTCCCTTGAGTCCGAAGCCGAACTGCCCGCCTATCCGCACAATATCGCCGACGCCCGCGACGAGGGCATCGATTTTCAGTGCGGCTGGGGCCCGGTACGCGTCGAAGGCACGGACGCCGTTTCCGGCCTCGCCGTCAAAGCCTGCCTTTCCGTCAAGGACGCTTCCGGCGCGTTCCGCCCGTCCTTTGATGAGGCGCAAACCCGCACCATCCCCGCCGATGCCGTGATCTTCGCCATCGGGCAGGCCGCCGATCTCGATCCCTTCGCGGAGGACGTGGCCATCACGCCCCGCCGTACCATCGAAACCGCCGCCGTCACCTTCGAAACCTCCCGCCCCGACGTATTCGCGGCGGGCGACGCCGCCAGCGGCCCGGCCTCGGCCATCCAAGCCATCGCCGGGGGACGCGAGGCAGCCTTCTCGATGGACCGCTACCTGCGCGGAGGCCAGATCCTCGCCAACCGCGCCGCCGTCCGCGAAACCGTGGACAAGGACAGGCTCCCCGGCGAAGGCGTGCTCCTCTCCCCGCGCAACGAACGCGCCGTGACCGACGCCCCCGGATTCGGGGAACGGCGGCGGGGGCTGGATCTCCATGCCGTGCTGGCGGAAGGTATGCGCTGCATGACCTGCGGGGCCAAGGCCCGCATCGCCTACAACGACGACTGCATGACCTGTTTCACCTGCGAACTCCGCTGCCCGGCGGAAGCCATCAACGTGCATCCTTTCAAGGAACCGCTCCCGCGTACCCTTGAAATCCATTGCGAGGACTAGCCATGAGCGCGAAACCTTTTGTTTTCGATACGGACGTGCTGAT
>ENA-UEQS01002300-UEQS01002300.1-human-gut-metagenome-genome-assembly--contig:-NODE-2300-length-10617-cov-5.739753_pt1 | contig 10617 bp, 8 predicted proteins | sample MGYA00242953_ERZ507953 | MGnify/ENA primary metagenome ERZ507953 (study PRJEB26167, sample SAMN06115474) | human gut metagenome | host: Homo sapiens | place: China:Jiangsu | collected 2016-07-06...
ACTTTTGTCATGATCTTTTCAATAATCGCACGGAGTCCGCGGGCACCCGTATTCCTTTCGATGGCTTTCTTCGCAATGGCACGAACCGCTTTCCCCTCAAAAACAAGCTCCACATTGTCCATGCCGAGAAGTTTCTGATACTGTCGGATAAGAGCGTTTTTCGGTTCCGACAGGATTCTGATAAGCGCTTCTTCTTTCAGCGGGTGGAGAGCTACGATGACAGGAAGTCTGCCGATAAATTCCGGAATAAGTCCGAATTTCAGGAGGTCTTCAGGTTCTACGTTTTGAAGAACTTCCGCAATGTCTTTCTCATCGGCTTTCTTGATATCCGCGCCAAATCCCATCGTGCTCCTGGTCGTTCTGCGGGCGATGACTTTATCTATGCCGGCAAAAGCTCCGCCGCAGATGAAGAGGATATTTGACGTATCCAGCTGGATCATCTCCTGGTTAGGATGCTTGCGTCCGCCCTGCGGCGGAACACTGGCTACGGTCCCTTCAAGGATTTTCAGCAGGGCCTGCTGTACGCCTTCCCCTGAAACATCCCTTGTAATAGACGGATTCTCCGATTTTTTTGCGATTTTATCAATTTCATCAATGTAGACAATGCCCCGCTGCGCTCTTTCAAGGTCGTAATCCGCTGCCTGGATAAGACGGAGCAGGATATTTTCCACGTCTTCCCCCACATAGCCCGCTTCTGTTAAGGTAGTCGCATCGGAAATAGCAAAAGGAACATTCAAAAACCTCGCCAACGTCTGGGCAAGAAGAGTTTTTCCGCTCCCTGTGGGTCCCAGCATGATGATATTTGACTTTTGCAGTTCCACACCGTCATCGTCTTTTTCATAGCGGATACGTTTATAATGGTTGTACACGGCTACGGCAAGGGCAACTTTTGCATCATCCTGCTCGATAACGTACTGATCCATGTATTCTTTGATTTTTTCAGGTGTCGGAAGTTCAAAATCGGGAAGCCCCTTCTTCTTCTTCGAAGTTTTCATTTCTTCTTCCAATATGTTCCGGCAGACTTCAATGCATTCATTGCAGATAAAGACGCCCGGTCCCGCAATCAGTCTTTCGACTTCATCTCCCGACCGTCCGCAGAAATTGCATACCGGCGGTTGTTCATTTTTATTAGCCACAGAGCCTCCTTATTTCTTGCTTAATTCAGATTTCCCATTTAACTCGGCCAGTTCATTTCTGGTAAGGATCTTATCAATGAGCCCATATTTCAAAGCGGCGTCAGCAGTCATAAAATTATCCCTTTCGGTGTCTTTCATGACAGTTTTCAGCGTCTGTCCGCTGTGGGCCGCGATGATTCCGTTGAGCTCGCTGCGGAGACGGATAATTTCCTTGGCATGGATTGCAATATCTGTCGCCTGTCCCTGCGCACCGCCGAGGGGCTGATGGATCATAACGCTGGCATGAGGCAGGGCGTAGCGTTTCCCTTTTTCGCCGGCTGTCAGAAGTACGGCCGCCATGGAGGCGCAGGAACCGATACAGATGGTAGACACATCAGGGCGGATATACTGCATCGTATCATAAATCGCCATGCCTGCCGTCACAACGCCGCCGGGGCTGTTGATGTAAAAATGGATATCTTTGTCGGGGTCTTCCGCTTCCAGAAAGAGAAATTGGGCAATAATCACGTTGGCGGTATGATCATCAATGGGGCCGTCAAGAAATACGATACGGTCTTTTAAAAGACGGGAATAAATATCATAGGAACGTTCCCCATGAGAGGTCTGTTCCACAACAATCGGCACATAAGGCATAGATAAACATCCTTTCTCATAAATACTATTTGTACTTTCTAATTGTACCACAATCTTACAATTTATAACGATAAAATTCTATGTTTCTTTTTCATACATCAACAAAGAGACGCGGAACATGCCTGCGCCTCTTTAGGTTATGAAATAAAATTCATTGTATGAAGTTGAACGGATTACTTTCTTTCAGCCGCTTCGATCGTAGCGATGATGTCCGCTTTCTTTGCACGGGAGTCAAGGGCAATACCCTTTTCTTCAGCGTAAGCTTTCAGTTCTTTGACTGTCTTTGCGGCCAGCGGAGATTCTTTCTTTTCTTTTGCCGAAGATTCTGTCTTCTTGGCTGTTTCTTCTTTTTTACTTTCTTCCTTTACCGCCGCGCCGTAAATGAAAGCAGCTGCTTTCTTGCGGAGTACGGAATTGTAAAGCATCCCCGCGCGGTTTTCATCTCTGATGATTTTGATGACATCTTTCGGTTCCGCATTAAACTGGCGCGCCAAGCCTTCGCGTACCTGCTGTTCAGCAGTCTTATTGTAGCTCTGGCGGAATTCTTCCTCCGACTTGCCCATGTTGGAAAGATACTTATCAAAATCCATGCCCTGGGCTTCCATATTCAGTTTAACTTCCTGTTCGATTTCATCAATACGCTGATCGACCATTTCCTGCGGAATATCCACTTCGGAATTTGCCACCGCCTGATTAATCAGGGACTGGTGGTAAGCTTCTTCCGCCTGCTGAAATGCCCGGAGCTGCATCTGCTGTTTCAGGCTTTCCTTCAGTTCGTCCAGCGTTTCATGACGGCTTATGGATTTGGCAAAAGCATCATCAATAACGGGAATTACTTTATGCTTCACATCATTGATATGTACAGCAAATTCCGCCTCTTTGCCGGCAAGAGTATCCACAAAATAGTCTTTCGGGAAAGATACGGAAACTGTTACGTCATCGCCCGCCTTGTGGCCTTCAAGCTGGTCTTCAAACCCCGGGATAAAGCTCTTTGAGCCGATTTCCAGCGGATAAGTTTTCCCTTCACCGCCTTCAAAAGCTTTCCCGTCAACGGTACCTTTGAAATCGATAACGGCGATGTCGCCTTTTTTAAGGACAGTACCTTCTTCCGCCTTTTCCATTCTCGCATTCTGCTCTGCAGCCTGCCGGATCTGTGCCATAACCTGGTCATCGGAAATCTCCGGTTTCACATGTTTGGCGGAAAGTCCTTTATATTCGCCAAGCTTTACTTTCGGCTGTTTAACAAAAGTAGCGGTGAACGCAGCACCTTCCGTTTCAGAAAAACGTTCCTGTTTTACTTCGGGAGTGGTGACAGCAATGAGCTTTTCCTGCATAATCGCGTCATTCAAAGCCTGGTTGATAACAATATCCTGCGCTTCTCCGGCAACAGCTTCTTTGCCGAAATGCATCTCGATAATGCGGCGGGGCGCCTTGCCTTTACGGAACCCGGGAATCTTCACCTGGTTGGCGATACGGGCTACTGCCTGCTTAAACCCCTTGACCACAACTTCAGCCGGTACATCAATGGTAAGCTGTACCTTGTGCTGACCCAGTGCTTCTGCTTTTACGTTCATAAAAAATATTCCTCCTTATACCGGTAAAAGGGTCCGTCCTTTTATTTACCGTACACAAATTGCAGGTTATATTATACTACAACTTACAACATACCTCAAGAACCCTATGCATTTATCTCAGCACGGATCTCTGGAATAATCAAACATTTGTGACACACTCTTAGAAAATATTTCTTTAAGAAGACCCCTTTACACCTCTTTCCATAAATACATTTCTGCTATATCTGCTATAATAGTAAAGAAATAAAATTGCAGGAGGAGGACCTGGTTTTGGAAAACGTAAAACGCTGTCTGGTCATTGTAAATCCCACCTCGGGACGGGAACGGGCGCCGAAGTACATTCCGCTTTTATCTTCTGTTCTTTCCAAACGGTATGACGATGTTTCCATCAAGCTGACACAAAAAGCGGGAGATGCGAAAGATTTCGCCCGCCGCGCCGCGGAAAAGAATAAAGACATCATCTGCATGGGCGGCGACGGTACGATTAATGAAGTCATTAACGGCATGGTTCCTGTCCGCAGCGATTCATGCTTCGGTTTTATTCCTTTCGGAACGGTGAATGATCTGGCACGGGCGCTTCATATCCCCCGTTCACCCCAGGGCGCTATACGGATGCTGGAGCAGGCAAAACGCACCACTATCGATGTAGGGAAAATCAATGACCGCTACTTCATCAATATCGTTGCCGCAGGACTTATTCCGGAAGCGGTCAGCGAAGTGACAATTAAGGAAAAAACGCTTTTTGGCTCTCTTGCGTACTTTATGAAAGGGTTTCAGGCTCTTCCCAAACAGCATTCTTACCATTTCCACATCAGAGAAGAAAACGGGACGGATATCCATATTTCCTCCCCTTTGGTGGCAGCCATGCTCACCGATTCGGCAGGCAGCTTCCGCAATCTCGTCCCGCCGGAAGAAAGGAACAAAGGCGTCATCAAACTGGCTCTTTTCCATAATTTCCAATGGCTCCGCACCATCCGTGAAGCTCCGAAACTTCTCACAGGCCTCCAGCTGGGGCCGGAAATATTGACTGTGGTCGGTGTAAAAAAAGCCCATATTTCCATCAGCAATGAAGAAGAACTCATAACAAATGTAGACGGTGAAAAGGGGCCGTCCTTTCCTATTGATCTGGAAATCCTGCCTGACCGCCTTTCCGTTTTCGTTCCTGAAAAAATCAAGGAAGACAATTCGCTCTTTCCCCACCTTCTTGAGGGAATTCAGCCGAAGCTTCGGCTGCCGTGGGCGGAGTCGGCAGATGAGGATATGGAAAGGATTCTTATGGGAGAAGAATCTCTTCCTCTTAAATAAGGTACACAAAAACCCGCAATACATACTGCGGGTTTTTGCGTGGAGTGATTGAACCGTAGGAAATTATCCATCCGCTTTCTTTCTTCTCAGAAACTGCATAAAGAGGACAAAGGCAAGAATGCCGATGCCTGCCGCATCTGTCATGAGACGGGGATCAATGAGCATAAGGCCGCCGGCAAGGAGCAGGAGCCTCTCAAACATATTCGTCTTTGCCGCAAGGTATCCGATCATCGCCGCCGAAACGCCCGCCATACCGATAAGTGCCGTACAGGTGGTCAAAATAATGCTGCCGGCGGAAGCCTCAATCCCTAAAATCTGCGGTGACAAAACGAAGACGTAAGGAATAATGAAAGCCGCAATGCCCAGCTTCGAAGCGTTTACCCCTGTCTTCAGCGGATCACCGCCGGAAATAGCGCTTCCTGCATAAGCCGCCAGCGCCACAGGCGGAGTAATATCGGCAATGATGCCGAAATAGAAAACGAACATATGCGCCGCCAAAATCGGCACGCCAAGCTGGATAAGGGCCGGTGCTGCAATAGTGGATGTAATGACATAGTTTGCCGTCGTAGGCACGCCCATGCCGAGAATGAGGGATGTAATCATAGTGCAGAACAGAAGAAGCATAAAGTTTCCTGCCGCCACATCGACAAGAGCAGACGCCAGCTTCAGCCCCACTCCCGTTTTCGTCACGATACCGATGATCATACCGGCGGACGCACAGGCGATGAGCACCCCCAAAGCGCCGCGGGCGCCTTTAACCAGACCATCAATAATATCATTGAAATCCATCCGTGTATTCGCGCGGAGCATGGCGGTGGCAATGGAAATAATGATCCCTGCCAGTGCCGCCTTCATCGGGGTGTACCCGGAAGCAAGCAGCCCGATAATCGCAATCAGCGGAATTGCCAGATGCCCCTCTTCTTTCATGATCTTAACCCATGGCGGAAGTTCATTTCTCGGCGTCCCTTTCAGCTTATTTTTCTTCGCTTCAAAATGAACGCCCAAAAATACGCCGAGAAAGTAAAGTACCGCAGGCACGATAGCCGCTTTCACGACTTCCATGTAAGGAATGCCGACAAATTCCGCCATGAGAAATGCCGCCGCGCCCATGACCGGAGGCATGAGCTGTCCGCCGGTAGAGGCTGCCGCTTCTACTGCTCCCGCAAAGTTTTTATGATATCCCAATTTCTTCATCATAGGGATGGTAAAAGAACCGGATCCGACAACGTTTGCTACGGATGAGCCGGAAATCGTCCCCTGCAGGGCAGAAGAAATAACCGCCACTTTGGCAGGACCGCCCGATGCCCAGCCTGCAATGGCATTGGCAATATCAATAAAGAATTTTCCGAGACCTGTTTTTTCAAGATACGCCCCAAAAAGGATAAAAAGGAAAATAAAGGTGGACGATACGCCCATAGGAATACCGAAAACACCTTCCGTAGTATAGAAGAGGTGCCCGACCATCTGGTTCACGGTAAGCCCGCGGTGTGCCAGAGGTCCGGGCATATAACGGCCGAAAAAACCGTAAGCCAGGAAACAGAGTACTACAATAACAATCGGCAGGCCTACAATACGGCGCGCCGCCTCGATAACCATAAGCATCCCCAGCACTCCCATGAACGTATCCACAGGTGTCACTGTTCCTGCCCGCAAAATAAGCTGCTGGTAATTCACCAAAATATAAATCGGTGGAATCGCCGCGATGATAGCAAGTGCCAAATCGACAGGATGCACACTTCCGCCGCGAATCCACTCCCGTTTAGTGGGGCATAAGAGATATACCAGAGAAATACCGAAAGACAGATGGATACACCGCTGGATCATAGCGTCCAGTGCGCCGAAGAAACCGGTATAAATCTGGAAAAGAGAAAAACAGATACAGATGACAGCGATCACTTTCGCCCACGTGCCGCTGTATTCCATCGTATTTGATTCTTTATCCAGTTCTTTCAGTTTCTTCTGCAGATGGTCATCCATACCTTTTTCCACAGCAGGATTCTCCTTTTTCTCCAAATCGGCCAATATAATCAACTCCTTATTTCTTTTTTCATCCAGTAAGCCTTCCATAACGGCGCCACATAGAGATGAAGTTCTTTTTCAAGAGGCATGAGTTCCGCCAGCGCATAGTCTTTATCGCCCACGATAATGTGTTCATCATTGGTCACGCCGTTCCGGATGGACAATTCCGGACAGCGGCGGTTCATTTTATCCATGATGAACCATTCCCCTTCCTGCCGGAATTCACCGTCTTCTTTCGAAAAAGGCAGTCCCACCCCCATGGATTGGTACTTTGTCGATTTCAAAATAAGACCGTCTTCCGTTTCATTCACTGCAAGATATTCGTAAATCATCGTTTTCTGTACGGAATGGCGGTACGCCAAAGTCACCGGCGTCCCCGCTTCCACTTCCTGCCGAATAAGAAATCCGTCGGAAGTCTGTCCGTAAAGGTACGGCGTTCTGATATAGTAGCCAAAGATGGCAATACAGACAGTAATGACGATCCCCACAGAGGCGATAACGTTTTCAAGCCGGCCGCCCTTGTTTTTCCTGATCATGGCAATGCGGCAAAAGCCGCTCCTTTCCTTTATGATAATAAAATGATCTTTCCCGCAGACACAAGGAGTGAATGACAACGGTTTCCTGCCCCGGCGCCATCCACTCTTTTCCATGTCTTATGGAACTTTCAGCCATTTCCCTATTTGGCTTTCAGATACTGTTCGGCGCCCGCATTCATGGGAATGGACATACCGTCAAGGGCGGTATCTTTTGTAATGTACTTGCCCACGGCATGAGCGGCTTTCATGCGGTCCAGATGTTCATAAATCGCCTTGACTACTTCACCGCCCAGTTTGTCATCCATCTTGTCGGTAGTAACGACAACACATTTAACGGCAACAGACTGAATATCTTCTTCCTGCCCGGGATAAGTGCCTTTCGGAATACTTACCTTCGTATAGTACGGATATTTCTTCATCAGTTCATCTGCCTTATCGCTGTCGATATTGATAATAGCCGCAGATTTATTGGCCGCCAGATCCTGAATGGCGGCAGTCGGGAACCCCGCTACAACGACGCCTGCATCTACGTTGCCGTCTTTAAGCGCATCGGCCGCTTCGCCGAAGGACAGGAAACGTTCATCAATATCATCATAAGTAATACCATAAGCGGCTAAAATCTGGCGGGCATTTGCTTCCGCACCAGAGCCTCCCGCACCGACGGCAACTTTCTTGCCTTTCAGATCCGCAATGGATTTGATCCCTTTATCAGCCGTGGTCACGAACTGGATCGTTTCCGGATAAAGCGCCGCAAGACCCCGGAGGCCGGCCACTTTATTATCCTTGAACATTTCAGAACCGTTGACCGCGTAGTAAGCAATATCATTCTGAATGAAAGCCAGATCGACAGAACCATCTTTGAGCATATTTACATTTGCCACAGACGCTCCGGTGGACTGGGCGGAAGCGTTCATGCCCTTGATATTGTTATTCAGTAATTCAGCAAGAGCGCCGCCAAGCGGATAGTACGTCCCTGCGGTACCGCCGGTCGCGATATTCAGGAACTGCTTTTCTCCGCCGCTTTTGGAACCGCTGTCACCGCCGCATCCTGCCAGCAGCGCCGCACCGCATACACAGGCCATTCCTGCGATAAGCATTTTCTTCATTACTTTTTTCATAGCCTTAGACCTCCTTGGAAAACTCCTTTTTGATACGGCAGCTTCGTGTACGTTATCTGTATCCATTTTATTCCGCCGGGACTTGCCAAACCATTCTTTATCCCTCCGGAATAAAAAAAGCAGCTGAGCGCATGGAAACCCAAACGTCTGCTGCAAGCGTCTTCGCTCGAAGTGCTGTAAAGTTAATAATAGTATACTACTTTTCAAAATCCTTGTAAAGTAAACTCGGCTGGATCCCCTGATTATTCTGGTACTTGCCGCTTATATATTTCTCCGCCTCTCCCAATACCGTATGGAAATAAATCTGGCAGATTTCTACACCCGAGTAAATACGGATCGGCTGGACACAGAACATTTCCAGTGTCCAGTAGCCTGAAAATCCGACATCCCCGAATCCTGCAGTAACGTGAATAAAGAGCCCGAGACGCCCCACCGAAGAACGGCCTTCCAGCATCGGAACAAAACAAGTGGTTTTCGTATATTCATGGGTACGGCCCAGGTAAAGCTTATTTGGCTCCAGCACATAGCCCTCTTGTGGAATCTTTAAAAGATGTCCTGTATTTTTCTTTTTCATGTCCAATTCATAATTATCGTACACCATGAGTTCATCAGCAAGTGTCAGGTTGTAGCTGTTCGGATTCAGCCGCTTCGGATTAAAAGGCATGATCACGATTTCCTCACCTATGTGGCGGGCGATTTCTTTACCGGATAAGATCATTTTTCTTTCCGTCCCTTCTGATTAAAAATTCTGCGATGGACCGCCATACGCCTTCTGCTGAAAGCATACCGCGCGTCCATTCCCTTCGTAAGACCAAATTGTTCTTTTTCTTCTTCCGTCACCGATGGAGACACAAGCACTTTTCCCCGGTCGCTGAAAGAAATAAGATGTGCGGCAAAAAGCGCCGCATGAATCGGACAAAGAACCAGTCCTTTATGTTTCATGCCGCCTTCTCCGTAAGGCACCGCTTTCAAAAGAGACAGGCGGTGAATCCCGCAGACACAGCATTCCGCTTTTTCGGAAAGTGATTTGCGGAAAAAACGGCTCCTTTCCTCAAGAACCTTCCGTATCTTCTCTACTGTTTCATCAGCGGTGGAAGAGAAAAGATTCCCTTCCGTACCGAAAGAGGAAATATCCGCCGCCAGGGCTTCACGGACAGAATTTTCCGCTGACACGTCTGCTTCTTCCAATTCGCGGAACGCTGCAGCCATCTCCGGTTTCAGTATCCAAAGATACGCGCCATACTCATCTTCTTCCCCGTCGAAAATATACTGCCACGGCGCCATTTCCGACAGAGCTTTCCCCCACACCGCCTCCTCCGCGGTAAGGGTAAATTCCTTTTCCGCTTCCACGGCAGGCGGCACTTTCTTTTTTTCTGCCGTCCGCGCCGGTTCTTCAAAAAAAGCCCCGCTTTCGTAACGGTCACGGATTTTATTTCCTGCCCACCCGACAGCCGCATTCAACGCGCGGTATTCCATAGAAAGAGTATCGGCGATATGCTTCGCGTTGTCTGTGTAATCAGGCGCATGGTACAGAGAAGAAATCATCATCATCATCAGATCCGACATAACTGCAGGGTCGGCAAAAAGCGACAGCCACTGAGAAGATGATATTTCATTCCATCGTTTGGCGCCTTTTATGCGAGCCATGCCTTCACCCCTTTGCTGAATTTCACAGACTTTGCAGATATTATAGCATTTTACATATATTTTTAGAATATTTTCCAAAGAAAATCCTCATGAAAAACTGTGCATGGAAGGAAAGCAGAAATCTCTGTATAATAGGCAAAGAATACAAAGAGGAGCATATGATGGACATACTCAAGAACGAAACTATAAAAAATGCGGCCGCTGTACTGTGGCACAAATTTCTTCTGGCAGAAACCGTAAACGACATCATCCTTTCGGAAATAAAAGACCGCCTGTACCTGCAGAATGTGGATGAAGACTGGCTCATGTCCCCGGAAACATCTCGCGACACCTTTATGGCACGTGTCACGGACCTTGCCTTCGGCGATGTCGTGGAAGAAGCAGTTACTTCGCTCTATGAAAACAAAGAGGCCCTCCTCCCTTACTCAGATCTCACCGAAGCAAAAGATCCCGGCCGTTTATACGATTTGATGATGGAGACGGTCATGGAGCAGCTCACCTGCCATGACGGAAATGCGGTAAAAAGAAATCCGTACTACGAACACATCCATATTTCTCCCGACAAGGAAAACCGCATCGCTCTTGCCACGGCAGATTATCTTCCTTATGAATTTTTCCAGACCTTCCCCCGTTATAAAAAAGAAAACCC
>ENA-UEQS01002301-UEQS01002301.1-human-gut-metagenome-genome-assembly--contig:-NODE-2301-length-10610-cov-5.816007_pt1 | contig 10610 bp, 9 predicted proteins | sample MGYA00242953_ERZ507953 | MGnify/ENA primary metagenome ERZ507953 (study PRJEB26167, sample SAMN06115474) | human gut metagenome | host: Homo sapiens | place: China:Jiangsu | collected 2016-07-06...
CCTGACTTGAGATTCGCAAGATTTGGCTTGAAAGATTCGCAAAGAATGTATTATATATATCAGAGTAAATTAACTTATTTGGGAGGCTACAATAGCTAGAGAAATGACAAATGCGCCAGTACGCGAAGATGACGGACCGCGCATTAATGAAGATATTCGGACCAAGGAAGTCCGTCTGATTGATGAAAACGGTGAAAACTGCGGCATCGTACCGATTCGGGAAGCTTTATCGAGAGCGGAAGATGCGGGTTTGGATTTAATTGAAATTTCCCCTCAGGCTGTGCCTCCGGTTTGCAAGATATTGGACTACGGCAAATATAAATATGAAGTCCAAAAGCGCAAAAACGAAGCCAAAAAGAATCAAAAAGTAGTTGAAATCAAAGAGTTAAAACTTCGCCCGATGATTGACACCCATGACTACGAAGTCAAAATCAAACAGGCAAAGAAATTCTTGTCACAGGGCAACAAGGTCAAATTCACCATGCGATTCAAGGGCCGCGAGATGAGCAACGACCTCGGACGCAACGTTTTGAATAACATCATTGAAGATCTGGAAGGTCTGATTAAAGTCGATTCGGAACCGAAAATGGAAGGCCGCCAGATGATGATGATGGTTTCACCGGCTTAGCCGAGAGCCGTAACCGTTCAACGGAAAGCTGCTCCGGCTTTCCGTTTTTTTATTTTCGTTTTCTGCACAAAAACGTCTTTATGGTAGAAAAAAAACAATAAACGGCCTATATTCCTCACAAAGAAAATAACGAGGAAAACATGAAAGAAATAAACGAACTCACCGGGGAAGAAGCCGCAGCCGAACTGGCACATATCGCCCGGGAAATGGCCAAGGCCGACATTGCCTATTATCAAAACGACAACCCTTACCTGACCGACGCCGAATACGATTCGCTCAAAAAAAGAAACGAGGAAATTGAAGCGCGTTTTCCCGAATTAATTCGCGAAGACAGCCCGTCAAAAAAAATCGGCGCACCGCTCAAAAGCGGATTCGGCAAAATTCCCCATCGTTTTCCCATGCTTTCTCTGGGAGACGTCTTCAGCCTTGAAGAAGTGGACGATTTTGTCCTGAGCGTCAAACGTTTTCTTAACACCGCAGACAGCATCGACTTTATGGCCGAACCCAAAATTGACGGTTTGTCTTTCTCGGCCCGCTATGAAAACGGACGATTCGTTCAGGGCGCTACCCGGGGCGACGGCACCACCGGCGAAGACATCACCGCCAACCTCAGGACCATCCGCCTCCTGCCGCAGGAGCTTCCGGCAGATGCCCCACGGATTCTGGAAGTCCGCGGCGAGGTTTATATGGCCAAAGCTGACTTTTTCGCCCTTAACCAAAAATATGAGGCAGAAGGTAAAAAAACCTTCGCCAATCCCCGCAATGCGGCGGCGGGCTCTCTGCGACAGCTCGATTCGAAAATCACCGCCGAACGAAATTTAAGCCTGTTTGCCTACACCTGGGGCGAAGTTTCCGAACGCTGCTGGAACTCTCAGGAAGAATTTTTTGACCGCCTGAAGAAATGGGGTTTTCCGACCAATCCGCTCAACAAACTCTGCCGCAACCTGCAGGAAATAGATGAAAACTTCACCCGTTTGATGGAAATTCGCGCCGAACTTCCATATGACATTGACGGCATTGTCTATAAAGTCAATTCCATTGCGCTTCAGGAACGTCTGGGCTTTTTGACCCGTACGCCGCGCTGGGCCGTCGCCCATAAATTTCCGGCCGAACAGGCTGTCACAAAGGTCAACAACATCCGCATTCAGGTCGGACGCACCGGTGCTCTGACTCCGGTTGCTGACCTTGAACCGGTTAACGTCGGCGGCGTTATCGTTTCCCATGCCACCCTGCACAATGAAGACGAAATCAAACGCAAAGACATCCGCATCGGCGATACGGTGGTCATCCAACGGGCAGGTGACGTCATACCTCAGGTTGTTCAGGTTTTGACAGACAAACGCCCCGCCGATTCGCAGGAATTTGTATTTCCCCGCGTCTGCCCGGAATGCGGCGCCCACGCGATTCGCGAAGAAGACGAAGCCGTCCGCCGCTGCACCGGAGGACTCACCTGCCCGGCCCAGGCGATTGAACGGCTGATTCACTTTGTCTCCCGTGAAGCCTTTAATATTGAAGGCCTGGGCAATAAAATCATAGATGAATTCTATCATGAAGGCATTCTGCACGGCCCGGCGGATATTTTCACCCTGGAACAACGCAACGGCGACGGCGACCTGTTCTCACACCAGAAAAACGCCGCCCTGCACTTGGAAGCCCGGGAAGGCTGGGGCAAAAAATCGGTTGAAAAGCTGTTTGCCGCCATCAACGCCCGGCGCAAAATCGAACTGCCGCGCTTCATCTATGCTTTGGGCATCCGCCAGGTAGGCGCAGCCACATCTCGCCTGATTGCCCAAAACTACGGCAGCTTTTCCGCTTTTATGAACGACATGAAAGACAAAGAGACGGGCAGACTGGTTGCGATTGACGGCATCGGCGGCGCCATGGCCAAAGACATCGTTGAGTTTTTTCAGGAAGAGCATAACCTGAAAACCGTCAGCGACCTGCTGAACCAAATTGAAGTCGAAGACTACATTGACACCGCCAACTACGATTCGCCGATAGCCGGCAAAACCGTGGTCTTCACCGGCACGCTTGAAAAAATGGCGCGGGCGGAAGCCAAAGCTCAGGCCCAGAGTTTAGGCGCCAAGGTTGCCGGTTCGGTCTCCAAGAACACCGACTATGTCGTCATGGGCGCCGATGCCGGCTCAAAAGCAACCAAAGCCAAAGAATTGGGCGTAACGATTCTCAGCGAAGACGAATATCTTGAGCTGATAAAACAGAACTGACCTCAAAACAAAATCCCCGGACTTCTGTTCGGGGATTTTTGTTTGTCAGATTTATGGTTAACTATACTTAAGATATATCACGATTCGTCGGGGAATGCAACCGCTCCGGCCGATTCGGCGGAAAGTTTAACATTTCTGCAACAATTATTCGGTATCCAAATCCAAAAAGAAGAAATCAAACGATTTCGCCAGAAAAACATTGCAATAAATAATCAGCGGCGCCAACAGCGTCCATGCCAGCCAGGAGTCGGCCCCGGACAGCACGTCGGCTTCCTGCACCAGATAGGCTGCCGCGTTAAACAGGAAAACCACTGCCAGAAAACGCAGATAATTCCCTTTGGTACGGCGCCAGGCATTGCGGAGAGATCCGCTGCGGCCGATAACCGATGAAATCCACGCCATCATCGGACGGAAAAAAATAATCGGAGATACCAGCAGCAGCACCAGCGCCAGCCCCATGTCATAAAGCTTGTTTTCATCCATATATTCCTGAATAAAACCGACGGCGTAATCTTCCATCATCTCCGCCGGAAAGCCGAGAAACAGCGGCGCAAAAGGCAAATAAGCCAGCAGAGTCGCCAAAGCAAGGGTTAAAAACAGAATTTTGGTTGACGGCACCAAGCTGTCAAAAATTTTGTGCGTCAGCAAATAGGGCCTGCGGTTGTAGTAAAAACGGAAAAAAAAGCAACTGAACAGATAATAAAGAACGCACCAAAAAATAAACAGAATATTTCCGGTTCCGCCCATAAATTTAAAACCCAGCAGCAGCAAGAGCCAGTTGACCAGCGTAAAAACTGCGATATGACGGCGATTCTCGCGGCAATAGCGCCAGCTCGCAAGAAACGTTTCCGCCACCGGAAACGTTTTGGTTATCTCCTTGTTTTCCATCAAATTCATCCTTAGTGTCACTAAGACGGAAAAATAATCACTATTATTAACTTTGTCAATTACAATTAAAAATGTTTAATTATGTTGCAATCAATAAAATTATTCAATATTATGCAACTTAAGGATATATACAAAAAGTCAACTTCCGCTAGAGTTGATAACGCTAATTTATTGCCTTATTTCCAAAATTTGATTTGTTCAATAACAATGAGGGAGATATATATTAAATGAGCAACGCTGAATTAACTAAGTCACGCATTATTAAATCAGCCTCTTCCAGCCTCGGAAGTTCTCTCCAAAAAACACGGCACCAGCTGGGGTTTGATTTAGACACGGTTAACCGTAACACCAACATCCCGATTCCGTCAATAGACCGGCTTGAACTGGGGCTGAGCCACAAACTGACCCACGCCATCAAACTGGCGCTGTTCTACAACCGGGAGATACGCATTGAACTGGTGGAACCCGGCTCGCAGAATTCCGACCCTGACTAACCGCCCATCAGAGAATCAACCGCACGAAGCGGCCGCATAAACTTTTTGCGCCGCTTCTTTTTGTTCTTCAGCTTATTGACGGCTTTGGCAACCGGTTTATAAGCCGGCTTAATCGTCACTTTGCTCATATCGGGGGCAATTTCCAGATACTTTCGCCAGCCGGGAGCCAAAACTTCCGTCAGCAGACGGCGGCGGATTTTGAAGGTTTTGTAATGAATCATAAAGCCCAGATACGAATTGATGCTGGCAGCCACCTGCTCCAGCATTTTCGGCGCCTGTTTCGGCTGCCGGAAGAGTTCTTCGTTATAACCGCGGATTCGCGCATACAAATTCCCCTTGGTCCGGTTGCCGATGTATTCGCGATTCGGTTTTATCACTGCGCCGATAAACTTAACGCCTTTGGTATAATGCTGCAAATAAACCTTTTTAGGATGCAGGGTCATTGCCAGCTCCCGCTGAATAAACTCTTTCAGCCTGTCTTTCAGCCCCAGCAGAAAAGCTTTGTCCTCATGCACAATCACAAAGTCATCGACATAGCGCCCGTAATATTTGACGCCGCAGGTTTCGACCACAAACTTGTCAAAGAAATTAAGATAAAAATTGGCAAAAATCTGCGAAGTCAGATTACCGATCGGCAGCCCCTTCCCCTTTGCCACCGTAAACAGGCTTTTAGACTTCGGCAGCCCTTTCCAGTCGCTGCGGCGGCCCTTGATATAGCAGTTGTCTTCCGGGTTGTTGAAAATCACCTTATAAATCAACTCAATCAGCAGCAAACGGTCCGATTCGTGATAATTCTCCAGCACAAATTCGCGCAGTTTCCGAAACGAGATAGCCTCGTGAATGGACATAAAATAAGACTGTATGTCCATCTTCAGGATATAACAGTCTTTGGTATAATTCTCCGAACAAAGGCGGATAAATTCGGCAATCCGGTTAACCCCGTACTGGGTTCCTTTTCCCTCCCGACAGCTGTAACTGTCATTAATAAACTGCGCCTCAAACAAATGGTTCAGCTTATTAATAATCAGATGATGTACGATTCTGTCGCGGAAATCGGCGGCAAATACTTCCCGCTGCACCGGCTCGCTGACAATAAAGGCGATAGATCTTCCCGGCATATAGCTCCGGTCGTTGATATCGCGCCACAGGCGGATTAAATTCTCCTCAAAGTCGGCCTCAAAAGCCAAAGCGTTAATCGTCCGCCGTTTGTTTTTGCGGCATTCGTAATAAGCACTGAAAATATCTTCCAGCTCTATGGTTCCGACATCGACCGTATCAAAAAGTTCCAGCTGCATAGCCCTTCGCCTCAATACTGTTTTTCATCAAATAAGCTAGAACCGGACGAACGTATTTGTTATTGTTGTTCTTATTGTTGTTGTTCCTGTTACCGTCATCCATCCACAAATTCCACGCATTGTTACTTGAATTCTCGGTAGAGGACACCCTTCCGGTATTAACTGCCCGTTGACACATAACAGCCGCAGCTGTCGGCAGTCCTTTTTTGATAAAAAAATATGCTCGCTTCCTTCACCTTGATGACAGGAATTCCGGCTCTGCCTTAATAATATTCTTTACCAAATAAGCTAGAACCGGACGAACGTATTTGTTATTGTTGTTGTTCTTATTGTTGTTGTTCCTGTTACCGTCACTCATACGCAATTTCCACGCATTGTTGTTGTCGTACTCAGTAGAGGACCAGCCTTCCGGTATTAGCTGCCCGTTGGCACATAACAGCCGAGGCTGTCGGCAGCCCTTTTTTGATAAAAAAATATGCTCGCTCCCTTTCACCTTGGTAAAAGGGATTCCGGCTCAAAAAATATTATCAGCATAAATAAATTAACCAATTTATTTATAAAAGTTATCAAAAATTTTTTGCTGTTATCACCCGCCGGTTTATGTTTCCCGTCATTACCCACCTGCCTCAGTCATCATCCGCCTACCTCAGTCATCATCCGCCGTTTTCATCCATTTTTTCATCCTGTTCCTTCCTTTCCGTCTAATATCCTATGATATTTGATCATACTTCATTCTTCCGTCAGATTCAATTACTATTTTATTAAGGATTATTACAACTATTTTGGAAATCCTGTATGATTCCCAGCATTTTATCTTTTCCAAGCCTTGATTTCTTTCTTATTCCTATTCTTTTACCACTTGCAGATATTGGTTTTATATATAAATCCCTTAGAGCCGCAAGTTTAAAAAGCTACAGTTTCCGGAACCATCAAGTATTCCTTCCGCCATAGCTTTTTGATATTACCGATTATTTAGTTCTTAATGCCCTCATCGCATTTAAAATTGCAATGACGGAAACACCGACGTCCGCAAACACGGCTTCCCACATATTAGCCACTCCAGCCGCGCCCATCAGAAGCACAACCGCCTTAACCGCCAGGGCAAACACGATATTCTGGTGCGCGATTGCCATTGTCTTGCGTCCGATTTTAACCACACCTGCAATCTTCGCCGGGTTATCATCCATCAGGACAATGTCCGCCGCCTCGATCGCCGCGTCACTTCCCATGCTTCCCATTGCAATACCGACATCTGCGCGGGAGAGAACCGGTGCATCGTTGATGCCGTCGCCGACAAATGCCAGCTTCCGCTTTCCGGTCATCTCCGCCAGCATCTCCTCGACTTTCTGCACCTTATCCGCCGGAAGCAGCTCCGTGTACGCCTGATCGATGCCAACCTTCGCAGCCACCGCCTCGCCGACCGCTTTCCGGTCGCCCGTCAGCATAACAGTACGGCGGATTCCAGCCGCCTTCAGTCCACGGATCGCATCCTCCGTCTCCGGCTTGATCGTATCGGCAATCAGGATACTTCCGGCAAATTTTCCGTCCTTTGCCAGATAAATCACAGTGCCGATGCCGTCGCATTCCTGATACGGTATATTTTTACTCTTCATCAGGCGTCCATTACCCGCCAGAACTATGTGACCGTCGATCGTTGTCTCGATACCATGACCGGAAATCTCGTTGGTTTCACCGATGCGGGTTAAATCGATCAGGGGTTTGCGTACCACTCCCTGCACACCCTCTTTGGACTGCATCTCTTTTATTGTGTCATTGTCAGCATCCAGAACGATTTCCGCTGTTCCCGCATTCGCCTTTTGAGTTTCTGCTTCTGCCAAACTACCTTTTCTCTCACGATACGCCTCCCGTATCGATTCCGCGATCGGATGCGTCGAATAATTCTCAGCATACGCCGCCAGCTCCAGAAGCTCATCCTCACTGATTCCCGCCGGATGCAGCTCCGTCACTTTAAACTCGCCCTTCGTCAGGGTGCCTGTCTTATCAAATACAACCGTATCCAGCTCCGAAACTGCCTCCAGATAATTGCTTCCCTTGACTAACACACCGATGCGGGATGCAGCACCAATGCCGCCAAAGAAGCTAAGCGGAACCGAAATTACCAGCGCACACGGGCAGGAAATTACCAGGAAAATACAAGCTCTCTGAATCCACTCGCCAAATTCTCCGCCCAGCACAATCGGCGGCACAAATGCCAAAGCAACCGCCGCGATCACGACCACCGGCGTATAATATCTGGCAAACCGGGTGATAAAGTTCTCCACCTTCGCCTTCTTGCTGCTGGCATTCTCCACCAGCTCCAGAATCCGCGCCACCGTCGAATCATCAAATTCTTTCGTCACGCGCACCCGCAGAAGCCCGCTGCCATTGACACATCCGCTGATGATTTCATCCCCGGCTGCCGCACGGCGCGGTACCGATTCACCAGTCAGCGCCGAGGTATCGATCATCGATTCACCCTCTACCACCACGCCATCCAGCGGAATCCGCTCTCCCGGCTGCACCACGATGATGTCATCCACTTCCACATCGTCCGGATCGACCTGCTCTAACTGTCCATCTTTTTCAATATTGGCATATTCCGGGCAGATATTCATGAGATCGCTGATCGACTGGCGCGAACGGTTGACCGCATAACTCTGAAACAGCTCGCCAACCTGATAGAACAGCATAACCGCAACCGCCTCAGAAAACTCGCCCACACCGAACGCCCCGAACGTCGCTACTGTCATGAGGAAATTCTCATCAAACACCTGACCATTTTTAATCCCCCGGAACGCCTTGTATACAATATCCCATCCAATAATCAGATAAGGAATTAAAAATACGACTAACTCTGTCCACGGCTGCGGCATTCCGGCAAATACATTCATTTTTTTCGCTGCTGCCGCCGCGATATATACGATTGCCGCCGCAACGATCCGCTTCAGCATCGTTTTCTGCTTCTGATTCATAAAGCCTCCCTTCATTCTGGAAACACATTCCCAGAAAAAAAGATATAGGAAAATGTGCCGGCACAGCTCATTTGCCTATATCTTTTTACTTTGCCCTTCTGTGCATTACACAATCTGATTTTATTCTTTTAAAAAGCAGCTTTTGATCCGATTATGCCTTTTCCAATTTTACATATTAATAATGCAGTCCGGTTACACCTTCTTGCACACTTCTACAACCTCTTTCATGATCTCGTCGAAACGTGCGTCATCCGCATCGATCGTCATTTTCTGCATCATAAAGCTGACACTCGCATCATTGACTCCATCCAGCTTCTTGATCGCATCCTCCATCTTTGCTGCACAGTTTGCACAATCCAGATCAGTTAATTTAAATTTCTTCTTCATGATAATCCTCCTCTTTTTATTGAGTTATAAATTTTTAATGTTTGCTTTCCGAGACCTGCAATTTTTTTCTTTACAGATAGCACCGCTTTCACATTCATTCAATCCATTATCATCATTCAAGGAACTTGCTATTCTTTAATATGCTCAAAGCCCTGGTTGATAATCCGGTAAACGTGGTCGTCTGCCAGCGAATAGAACACCGACTTTCCGTCCCGGCGGCTCTTGACAAGCTGCGACTGCTTGAGAATCCGAAGCTGATGCGAAATCGCCGACTGCGTCATATTAAGCAGCTGTGCAATGTCGCAGACACACATCTCCGACTCAAACAGCACAAACAAAATCCGGATCCGCGTCGAATCACCAAATACCTTAAACAGCTCCGCCAGATCATACAAATCATCGTCATCCGGCAGCATTCCCCGGACCGACTGCACAACCTCATCGTGAACAGCACACTCCTCACAGCACTCTACATCATGAATTGCCATCCGATTTCTCCCTTCATGCTACGCGTTTCTGCCCTGCTTCACTGCTTCTTTCGTGAAAGCAGTTTGCAGGATTTTATCAAGATTTCTTTGAAATATTTTTATTTATATGAATCATTGTTCATATGTTCATTATATACAATTACAAGGCAATTGTCAACCCTTTTCCCGAAAAAAATCAGACTCCACCGCATCTTCAAAGAAACAAAAGTATCTCTATCATTTCGCAGAAAAAAAGAACGTATTCAATTCGAATACGTTCTCTGTCTATCGTTATTGCTTTGCTTTATTCGCTGTAGGAGAAATTTTCTCTGGTGAGAGCCGCTTCGGAGTTATAAAACTCCATTAAGGTGTTGTTGTCGGTGTACTCTCCGAGATAAGGAGCATACCACAGCCCGAAGTACGACCACACCGCGTTATCCCGAAACATGGCATTCATGTCCGGCACGTTGCTGCACTCGCTGATCGCCAGAATCTTTCCGGCGGACATGTTCCGCAGTGCCACATACTGTTCGTAACGGCTGCCGTAAGTCTGATCTTTTTCCACGTACAGATCCAGTGCCGCAATGTCGTACATGCTGCTGTCCACCAGGAAGCTGCTGCTCTGTCCGTTCCAGACCCAGAGCAGATTGTTCAGGTGGTGGTACTCTGTCATACGGGTGTACAGCAGCTTCCAGAGCCACTGGTAATTCTCTGCCCCGTCGGAGCCCCACCAGTACCAGCCGCCGCCAGCCTCCGGCAGCGGTCGCCACAGCACTGGTACATCAGCATCTGCCAACGGCTGCAATGCCTCTGAAATGCTGTCGATGTCCGACACCAGAGCATAGCAGTTCTGCGAGATCTTGCCCTCTGTCACCATGGCAGACAATTCCTCCAGCGACTTTCCGGCAATGTCCTCGTCTGTCACCGCCGTTTTCAGGTCATAGGAGGTGTCTTTCTCGTAGATCGTTCCCGTTCCCATGGGAGCGTTCCAGAGCCACGAAAGCCCTACCACACCGCCGTCTTTCGCCCACGCCAGACTGTCCGCCACAGCAGTGGCGTTCTGGGAATCCCCGCCGTTGGGAGAATAGGCGTTCATGTCCGCAAACCGGATCAGCGGGTATTTTCCGGTGATGTTATAGATCTCGTCCAGCTCCTTGCCGCTGCTGTCCGAGGCATACTGTATCTGCCATTCCACTTTTTGAAGCAGTCCGGCGAAGTATGTTTCCAACGGTATCTTATGTTCCATAACCTTGA